>Ga0307430_1002887_pt1 | contig 11068 bp, 10 predicted proteins | sample SalMarWE160130MG_FD_202159 | JGI IMG/M metagenome (GOLD analysis project Ga0307430, IMG submission 202159) | Salt marsh sediment microbial communities from the Plum Island Ecosystem LTER, Massachusetts, United States - WE1603-130 | ecosystem: Environmental > Aquatic > Marine > Intertidal zone >... | reverse complement strand
GACTCACCTAAATCACATGATGAAAACATGAGTGTAAACAAAGCTACACCAATAACAAGAATCATTAATTTTTTCAGCATATATATGCCTCCTTAAAATATTTTTCCTATCCCACATGAATAGTTTTTTTTGTTAGAATTATAACACTAAATTAAAAAGCATCCTCCTATTTTATATTATAAAATTAGCTTTTCTACAAGATCATTATAAAACATTTAAATATACATTTAACTACTCTTAGGTTTTTACAAGTGGAAGAAAGGCAATTAGTGCTATTTAGGAATATGTTTATCTATAAAGTCTTCTTTTGTTTTATTCCATTTGTCCAACATTTTCTGTCTCTCCCGGTTTAACTCCTCATTAACCTTATTAGAAGCTTCACTTGCCTTATTTGATTGCTCTACTTTTTTATTATAACTATCCACGATTGTTCACAAGCCTCTTTTAACGACCTGTCATTGGCAAATGACTTTTTCGATTTTAGCTTGTTTAATCCCTCATTTGCATACTTAAGTAACGCGACTCTATTCTGTTCTATTTCATTAATATTTTCCTTATTTACTGAATTTATGAGATACAACTCCTGCTTATAGCTCTTAAAGAAAATCAGATAAATCTCATTATAATAATCCATTACTTGAGCGGATTTTTCTAGATTTTCAGCGATCTCACTCTTCTCGTAAATAAGATTGATGTTATTTTTTTTGGCGAAATCTTCTGTCTTTTTACGTAAAACATCAACATCCGCATTCATTTTTTCAGAGGCTCTTTTCTTTGCCAGAAAATAAGCCTCCATGGCATCATATGATTCTTCAGCAATAGCTTCCATATCTACCAGTTTGGCATAATCTTCGGTGAGTAAAAAATACAGCATATTCAAATGCTCTATATATGAATCACGCAATGATTTATCCTCTGTGCATTCGGACATTTTTTTAGCATCCTCAATTGCCCGTTTTACAACCTTAATCAACTGCTTGCGGGTGTTTTCTATTTTTTGCAGATTCTTGGTATGAGCAGCAGCTTTGACATATTCCCACATCGCGCTTGAAATATTACGATTTTTTTCTGAAATCGCGTCTAAACAGGCCAGGGCGGAGTTAGCATCCTCTGTAAATACGGATACTCCCGTAAAGGTAAAAAAAACGATAATCCCTAAAAAAACCGGAATGATTTTTTTTAAAACTCTCTTCATGATATACGCTCCTTTCCTCACTTTAATTACCACTGGCCTTACAGACGGAATAAACATTATTTCATTGTCTGAATCAGATCACCCATAATCCGATAGGCCTCCTGAATATAAATATCTTCCTGTATACATTTTATATGCTCATCATTCATCTCTTTCTTGTAAGGATTCATTTGGATAATTTCCAGATTATACTCACTATTTTCAACTTTATATATTGAAGAAACCCGCCCTATATTTTGATCAAAAAATTCCAATAACTCAAACTTCTGCTTCATTACATTCAAAAAACTATCAAGATCAAGGGGCAGTTCAATTGTTTTGGCGAAGTATTTTTTTAAGTGCCGATCCAGATCTTTAATCCTTTGAAAATTCTTATCATGTTCCACACGAGACGCGCTTTTTTTGGCAAGCAAAGCGATTGGCATTTCCCCCGCTTTCTCATACTTTACCTTTTTGCTTGTTTTATCGGGATTCAAAGCATAAGGAAGATTTTTTTCAATATGCACTATATTCTCCAGATATCCCGGCAGCGGAATATCCGGAGAAATACCATGCAACTGATGGCTGCTGCCTGAGAGATTATAATATAAATTTGTAGTAATCCGGATAAAATCCACACCGCTTTTAGCTGTTTGTTTTTTTAGATTGAAACTTTTAATATCCTTCACAACAGGGAGGGTAATCTGGGAGGTTGCTTTGCCGTAGGTAGTGCTTCCCACCAGCAGCGCCCGATTATAATCTCTTAATGCCGCAGCTACGAATTCGGAAGTGGAAGCGCTGTATTCATTGAGCATCAGGATAAGCGGACCGTCATAAATGACACCCCTGCTGCTGTCTTTAATAAGCATTGGCTTCGCGTCTCTATTTCCTTGGATAAAGAGCGGTCCTTCATCGATAAAAATCCCGGCCAAGCTTTGGGCCTCTATTAATGATCCGCCGCTATTGTTCCTTAAGTCCAGGATAATACCTTGGATATTCTCTCTTCTAAGTTTCAGGATCTCTTTAGCAAGGTCATTGGCGCAGCCAAAACTATTTGACTCATCCCACTCCGAATAGAAGGCCGGCAGATAGATGTATCCGATTTTTTTCGATCCGTTGAGGATAAAACCGGTAATTGTGTTTTCTTCAACCTGCAGTTTTTCTTTTACAAGGGTGGCGCTTTTGCTAAGACCGTTTTTTTTCCTTACAGTGAGCACAATCTTGTCTGATTTTACGCTATTAATAAGCCGGTTCGCTTGTTCCCCGGTTAAGGCCGATAAATCTTCGATAAAGAGAGTTTGCTCCGCGGTTTTTATTTCAACAACAATATCACCTTTATTCAATTTCGCTGATTTCCAGGCCGGTCCGCCGGGCACCATTCGCTCTATCTGTATCTCGTCATTCTGGTTTTTTATGAGAAAGAGCCCGAATGAATACACCTCTGTGGAAAGAAACGAATAATAATCCATGTTCTCATTGTAAGACAAATACTCACTGTGCGGATCATAGCGCAGGGCAAGCGCATTTAAAAATCTTGCGCGCACATATTCCTTCAGGCCACCGGAGTGTTTTAGGATATCCTGTATTCTCTTTATCTCCTGTTTTTTCACAATTGCCCGGGTCAAAGCTTCTTCATGAACGAGTAATTCCTGACTGCTCATAGCAAACTCATTCAATCTGTTCTTATAAAATAAATAAAACAGAATTCTATATTTCAACCATGTCCGCCAGCTTACCTTTCTTAAAGTCAGCAGGATTCAGTTTTATGGCTAATAATTTTTCAATATCCCTTTCTATAAAATAAAGACCGGAAGGATCCAGACTTTGTAAAAAAATACTTTTAATTTCTGTTAAAGTTTCATCATTTATAATCAGCTCTCTGTAGTGATATTTGTTTAATATATTAATTACATTAATTGTTTTTACTGTGAATGCTTCCTGGGCATCGCACGCCGCCGTCAGCCACATCATGATTATCAGAGCGCAAAACAATATCTTGTGTATATTTTGTTTATTTATAGCTGTGCTCATTTGCTCTCTTTCTTAATGAAATCGCTTAAACTCATGCCATTTATCCTTTAACGGTACATAGGGAGTCTTGCATACCATAATGGGCATGTTTTGCTCAAAGGGCATGGCGTATCTATTATCAGTGCTGTCTGCCCTGTATACCACTTTAAAATAATTCCTGAGTATGCTATACGATCTGATGCCCACGACAATGACAACCTCACCGCTGCACTCCCCCATTCCCCAGATATAGTACTGCAGATGCCCGCATATAGGTTTGGGCAGATCATACACTTCACCATACAGCCATAAGGCACCGGCCTCTCCGTAATTTATAGTGAACAGGCAGGCTTTTTCTCTTTCTTCAAGCGGCAAGGAATGGTACACACCGGCCACTTTTTCCGCCAGTTCTTTCCAGCCGAATCTGTCTGCGATGTGCTGAGGCAATGAGGTAATTTCAAAATTTTCGGTTTTCACGCCCAAATCACCTCCAAACTGCTCGGTGATTGTTGTCAGGGTCTCTATGGGCAGCACAGGCCGTACGAGCGGGACAAATAACAGTCCAGATAAAATAATGAGCACAACAGCGGTCAACTTTAACCAGTGTGCATTGATCTTTTTAATCAGCTCGCTTAGATAAATCGAACCACCTGCAAAGAGCACAATATAAAAGGGGGTGAGCACATAAAATTTTGAAGAAGTAAGCAGGCACAGTATAAAGATAATTCCGTACGCAATACCAAAAAGCCTGAACTGTTTGCCTTTGGCATGGGATATAAAATAAGCAAGTCCCAACAGCCATACGGGCAGGCTCAGCGGATTGAGAGTGAAAACCTGCATATAAAAGAATTCCAGCAAATTAGCGCTGTAGGTTTTGGCCAGCGCATAATTGCTAAAGTATTCTAAAATGGGAAAACCATGCGAGTACTGCCAGATAATAAATGGAGAAAAAAGGAGCAAAGCCAAGGCTCCGCCCAGCCACAGTTCTTTCCTGGTAAAATTCTTTCTCTGTTTGGTAAGGAGCATGCCGAGCAAAAGGGCAAAACCCAGATAAACTACCGATATCTTACTCATAAGTGCTAAACCGGCAGTAATCCCGAAATACAGCCAGTATTTGCTGTCTTTTGTCTTTATTATACAGACCATAAAATAGAGCAAAAGCGCCCACCACAGCTTATCCAGATGATCGTACGTGAACATGTTTTCTATTGCCAGATAGATTGGGGCTAATGTTGTGCATGAGAGCGCCAGCACAAGGGAAAATTTATTGCCGTCCAGCTTTTTGATAATCAAATATACGATTAGTAATATGAGCGCGCCACTGGCCGCGGGCAGAATGTGCAGACTGTACGGTGAAGTACCAAATACAGCTCGGATAACAGATAAGAGAAACGGAGCTATGGGCGGTACATCCACATACCCGTAGTCCAGGCGATCGCTCATGGCGATATAATACAGCTCGTCCCTAAAGTAGTCGTAGTTCACCGGAAAAAAACAGATGAATAGTTTAAGCAGAATAAAATAGATCAGAATAGCCTTAGGGCTTAATAGGGTTTGTTTGGTACATATTACTCGAACAATATGTGATAAACGTTTCATACTTTCAATATATAATACCACAAATAGCTGATATTGCTTTTAAAAAATTTATTATTGCAGCGAAGCTTGCATAAAAAAACGGATGATTTACGAGAGATATGTCACCACTTTATCCAACGGCAGCCTGCTCCGCTCGGCGGGAGCTTCATCGGCATAACCAATCGGTAGTATGGCCACCGGCCGGAAGCGGCGGGAATCCAGACCCAGACCAAGCTCCAATTCACGCTCATCAAAGGCCCCTACCCAGCAGCCGGCAAGCCCGAGTGCCGTGGCGGCAAGCAGTATGTTTTCGATAGCCGCGGCCGTATCCTGCAGACAATACAGGTCCAGCCCGCGTCTGCCGTACCCACTGAAGGCGCGCTCTTTATCTACCGCCACCACCACTACCAGAGAAGCCTGGCTGATAAATCCCTGTCCGAAGGCCGCCCGGGCCGCGATATCTTTCAGCGCATCATCCTTGATAACAAAAAAATGCCAGGTCTGCTGATTACCGGCACTGGGCGCCAGCCTGGCCGCTTCCAAGAGCAGCTGCTCGGCCTGGGCCGGTATCGGTTTTCTGCGCTTAAAGCGGCGGATGCTTTTGCGTGTTTTTAACAGTTTTATAAAATCATCTATATTCATTTTTTTATTATAGCCGGTTAATTTTTCTGGTCAAGAATTCACTTGGAAAATAAAAATAGCAGTTTTTATATGTACCTATGATATTCTTTTTTAAACACAGATTACACGGATTTTAAATGATTGCACAGATTTCAATATTATAAATCCTAAATAAAAATCAGTTTTAATCCGTATCAAAAAAATATTCCTCACCGCCAGGCCGCGGGCATAGTGTATACTTTATTCTGCGGCAAGGCAGGTCCGTTCTCCCTGCCGTATCCCGACCCCTCTTCCCCACGCCGCTCCGGATCGCGGGTAAGGGGCCGGAGCTGCTGCACATGAACGCTTAAAGCCCCCAGATCGTCTTCCACCCGGCCGATAATCAAAAACACGCCGCCCCTGCTTAAAGCTTCAGCGTAGCGCTCGTACACATCCGGAAAAAACACGGTTTCGAATATGCTGTACTCGTCCTCAAAACTGACAAACATCATGTGCCTGCGGTTTTTTGTGCGCACCTCCTTGCCCGTGACAATCACACCCGGGATCGTGACGCGCCTGGACTTATGATCCGCAATTTCACGGGAGGAGATAAACTGGGGAAAACGGCCGCTCCGGCGCAGCCTGCTGATTCTGGGTTCAAACACGCGGAGCGGGTGCCCGGAGATAAGCAGGCCAAGCGTCTCCACCTCATCTTTTAGCTTTACCTCATTTGAGTAGTCCTTGATGAAATCAGGCACGGAAGGAGCAAAAAACAGGCCTTCATACTTTTGCTTCTGAAAATAGAGCCAAAAGAGCTGGGGCCGGAAGAACTCACCCTTCAGACAGTCCAGCGTGCCCGAACGGATGAGAATACGAATTTCAGGGATGCCCGGCCCGGTACGCCGCACAAACTCCAAAAAGTCTTTATACGGTCCGTGCTCACGGCGCTCTGCGAGCGCTTTTTTAAGAAAATCCGTATGGATCTCGCAGAGCTGCAGCAGTCCCACCCTTAAGCAGCCGGGCTCTATGGTATAGGAGAGCTCGCTTTTGTTGATATCCGGCCCCAAAACAGCATAGCCCATACGGCGGCAGTGGTTTACGTAGGTCTGGCGGCTGTAAAATCCCCCGCCGTTGTTGATAACCGAAACCATGAACTCAAGCGGAAAGTAGTGCTTCAGACAGGCCAGGCGGTAGGAGACCAGGGCGTAGGACGCACTGTGCGCCTTACAGAAAGAGTAGCCGTCGAAAGAGAGGATCATGTCCCACACCTTTTTGATGGTGTTCTCATCCACGCCGCGGGCACGCGCTCCCGCGAAAAAGCGCTTTCTGTAGGTGCGCAGAGCAGGCGCTCCGTACTTTTTGGACAGGATCTTGCGCAGCAGGTCGGCTTCGGCAGGGGAAAACCCGGCAATAGCGATCGCCACCCGCGACACATCCTCCTGATACACCATGATGCCGAAGGTCTCTTTGAGCGTGTTTTCCACGGAAGCATGCAGAGGGGCGTAGGGCTCACCGTGCAGGCGGCGCACAAACTGCTCGATATAACGGTTGGCCGCGGGCCTTATAATGGAGCTGGCAATCACCAGTTTTTCATAATCGGCCTGCCCCATCTTTTTCAAAAGCTGGCGCGTGGCTGGCGATTCAATATAAAACACGCCCAGCGTATCACCCCGCTCGATGAGCGCTCTGGTGCGCCTGTCGTGCAGGGGATTAAAGCGCCTCCAGCTGATGTTCTTACCATGGCGCCTGTTTACCAGACGGATGGTATCGCGCAGCACGCCCAGCGACCTGTTGCCCAAAAGATCGATCTTTACCAGACCCATCTGCTCGGTGCCCTCTTTTTCCCAGGCGATAACCGGATAGCCCAGCTGCGAGATCTGCACATGCGTGTAATTGTCAAGCGGACCCGGGGTGATTACCACCCCACCGGGGTGAGTGCCCAGGTGCCTGGGCATGCCCCTGATCCGCTCCGCGATGTTCAGCTGATACGGCGGAATATGCTCATAGTCTTTATGCAGATAAAAACGCATCAGCCGTGCGATCTCCTGCTCCTGCAGACCGAAGGCCCTTGCCGGCTCGCGAATGCAGGAACGATGAGCAAAGGTGACATGATCGGCCACCATGCCCGACCTGCCCCGATAGTGAGTGAACACGTACTTAAGCGCCTTGTCCCGCTCGTCCCAGGGAAAATCAACATCAATGTCAGGCGGATCGGTGCGACCCCTGTTTAAGAAGCGCTCGAAAAACAGGTTGTATTTAAGCGGATCCACATGGGTAATGCCCAACAGGTAGGAGACGATACTGGCCGCCGAGCTGCCGCGGCCGCAGGTGCGCGGACAGCGCGACACAATATCGTGCACCACCAAAAAATAAGCGGCAAAGCCTTTGTCCCTGATAATCTTAAGCTCGTAATCCAGGCGCTCCCCGATCTTTTTTGTGGGCTTACCGTAGCGTCTGCCGATACCCCCTTGGCAGAGCTTCCTAAGCAGGATAAAGGATTCGTGCTCCGATCGTCCTTCAAAAGCGGGAAACACATAGCCCGGGCTGATAAGGCTTGCAGGGTCGCTCTGCTCGGCCAGGCGCCAGGCATTGCGCAGCGCTTCGGGTACGGCGTCAAAAAAACGCGCCATCTCCTCCGGAGCTGCCAGGCGCTGATAGGGTCTTGACTTCTCCGCCAGCGGCAGACTGACCAGATTTATATTCAGGTCGATGGCCCGCAGTACATTCAGCAGATACTCATCCGCGGGGTCCGTAAAAACCGCGCTGTTCACGGCCAGCACAGGCAGTCCCCTGCTGCGCGCCCAGCGCACCTGCCGCATGAAGCCTTTGTAAAAACAGAGCTCCGCGTAGATACCTGATCTGTCTCTTTTTAAAAGCTGCTCCAGCACGCCCGTGTCCTCGGCCGCGATGGCTAGCCCCTCCCAGCCCTTTTCCAGCAAATCCGCCAGCGGGCTATAGGGCTGTTCTCTGTGTTCCTTAAAATAAAGCTTCATGGCATCCTCAACCAGCAGCCGAGTAAGGATGCCGCACAGACGGCCGTAGCCCTGACGGTTCAGAACATAGGCGGTAAACAGCTTATTGCCGCCGCGCTCTACAACCGCGCCTACAACCGGCTTGAGCCCTCTGTTCCGGGCAGCGGTCAGAAAACGAGGGAGCGCGTACAGATTATTGATATCCGTAAGCCCCACGGCCTTACAGCCCCAGGCTTCCGCCTGCCGGCAGATCTCCTCCGGCGACAGATAACCCCGAAGCAGCGAGAAATGAGAACGGAAGCCCAGCGGCGTATAAGGCATGTCGGTGCTAAAATATACCATTACTTAACAAATGTATAGTATTTTGACAAATAAATCAAGCCCTCTCAATTCTTTTTTACTTGACATTTTAGCGCATTAGACTTTAAATCTATAGTAAGACAAGTTGTGAGGGAGTTCTGTAATGATAATAAGCTATATAATCTATGCCTATTTTATTCTGGGTTTTTTGCTCATCATAGCGGCTCCCGTCTGGAAGTTGTTTAGAAAAGCGGGCAAAAGCGGCTGGAGCGCTTTGCTCCCGGCTTATAATATCCTTGAATTCGGAAGAGCTCACAGCTTGAGTCCGTATTTGATAGCTGTTCCCATCCTGGGGATCGTATGTATTTTGGGCATGCCCTTTCTCTTTGGTATTATCCAGATACAAGCCGACTTTTTATTTATTCTGCAAGCATTGCTTCTCTTGTCATTCGCCTTCGGCGCGCTTAGCATCTTTTTCTTTTATCCCTTTCTTTCGCTTATTATGTTTGTGGTACTCACTTTTTTTAATCAATACATAGGTCCTGAACTGGTTATATTAAAAATCGTATTTCTGCTGATTATCGCGCTGGAGCTGGCCGTAGAAATTATGCACTGGCTCGCGGTTTTCAAAAAACTGCAAAGACCCCTGTGGCAGCTTGTTTTTCCCCTGATTCCCATCGTGCCCATAGCCGGTATCTATGTGCTGACCGAGTTCGCAATCGCTGTTCAGCTTGCCGGAAATATTACCATAGGGATATCGGTATGTGTGACGCTCTTCGCGGCCCTGTCTTATCTGTATTATTTGGGGTACTCGGCGAAGGTGAAGTATGCAGAGTGAATACCTTTTCCTGCATTCATGGCTTACTTAGAAAATAATTCAACTGATTAAAATACAAATTAATTTAAGACATTGCGCAAAGGCCATGAAGTCAACAAATCTTCGTGCCCTCTGTATACTCTGTGTGATCTATATTAATAAATTATCATTTATGCGAGCTCGCCTTGGAAAATACCCAAAGCAGTATCAGCGCAGCAATGAGGGCGGCAAATAAGTTCACGTCGTTATACTTGCTCAGCTCCGCGAGATATGTACCGAAAAAATGATTAATTACTCCGCCTAAAAACGAACCCACTAATCCCACGACCAGCGCACCCCAGAACTTTCCGATCAGGTATTTCTTAAGAATAAAATAAAAATAGATGGCCGCGGCCAGGCCCACAATAACATATGTCAGAAAGATATTTATCGGATGCATGGTAATTAATCCCCTTTACTATTATTGGCATAATTTTTGTCATTATTACAAAAATTATGCCAATGATAAATTGCGATTTATCGCAATATGTATAGTTTATCGAGAGAATATTCAAGTACCTTAATTCTTAAGTTTTAGAGGACAGGAATGCTGCTACTCATACTTTTGACACAGAACTTCCAGCTGCCCTAAATACTCCAAAGGACTTTCAATCTGAGCCCACATATGATTGGGATCAAGACTGTAGCCGTAACTAAAGGCATATAGCATCAACCATACTGGTTGTGGTGATCCGGCAAGTGGATTAATATTAGCCCAAATATTAACATCAATATCAGCATCAGTTTCTTCAAACTCATTGAAACCCTTATAGTGATATTCCTTTCCGCTTACATGATCTGCGAGAAAAGAAATGGACCGTTTGAGCTCAAAGCTCTCAACTATTGTATAATCAGGCGGTCTAAGAATTGGATTTTCATTATCATCATAAAAAGTGACAGTTAATGTACCATTAATATCATCAAAATAACACTTAAAATCAATATACCCATAATTAAAAAGATTATCTTTATAATTAGGTTCTGGCTCTTCAATATTTAAAACAGGAGGCAGAGCATAATTATCTATGGTATCACCTTCTCTATATAAACGCTTAAAACCGTAGCTTGCCAACTGGTTCGAATAACTAAGACTTATCACACTCCCTGATTGAGCGGCCGTATATATCTTATAATACACTTCAATCCCAGAGTAGACATAATCTCCACCATCGTCAGCCCAGGCTAAGTCGGATATCCTAAACTTATAAGTACTTCCCGCAGTTCCGTTCTCAACAGGCGGGAGCAATGCATCGACCGATGTCATCAGCCCGCATCCCGGCAGCATAAAAAACAGCGGAACCAGAAGGAGACATCTCAACTTTACAAAATATCTCACGTCGCTTAATCCTCTTCTAAAGTCGGATCAAGACCGCCGGTTACATCCAACAGCTCATAAATCACTACAGGCTTATTTTTACCTTTAACGCGGATGTTGTCCAGCTCACGCACAACCACTTTGTCTTTTACCAATCCGTAGGTGAACTCACTTATAATCACATTTGTGTGATACGCCTTATTGGTGCCCTCAAGACGTGCCCCCAAATTCACGTTGTCTCCCATGAGAGTGTAGTTAATGCG
>Ga0307430_1002886_pt1 | contig 11069 bp, 8 predicted proteins | sample SalMarWE160130MG_FD_202159 | JGI IMG/M metagenome (GOLD analysis project Ga0307430, IMG submission 202159) | Salt marsh sediment microbial communities from the Plum Island Ecosystem LTER, Massachusetts, United States - WE1603-130 | ecosystem: Environmental > Aquatic > Marine > Intertidal zone >... | reverse complement strand
AGCCAATGTTGAAGACCTGATCACCAAAGGTATCCAGGTGCTGATCATCTGCCCGCATGACGGGACCGCCGCTGCGGCCGCTGCTGAAGCTGCCCGCGCCGCCGGGGTCAAGGTGATCTCCTACGACCGCCTGATCCGTGATACCGAGGCTGTTGATTACTATGTAACCTTCGACAGCATCGCCGTGGGAGCAGCACAGGCGCAGTACCTGGTGGACAATGCGTCCGGGACAGGGAGCCCGCTGTATCTGTACGCTGGCGCGGCAACCGATAACAACGCCTTCCTGTTCTTTGAGGGTGCCTGGAATGTGCTGCAGCCCAAGATCGCAGATGGGACCTTCTACATCGTGAACTCGAGTGAAGCCGTCGCCTTGCAGGACAAGGCGGAACTGACCCGGGACGAGATGGGCCAGATTCTCGGCCAGATCACGACGAACTGGGATTTCAACACTGCCAAGAACCTGGCAGAAGCCAACCTGACTGCGGCAGCTGCGGCAGACAAGGGTGATGTGTTCATCCTGGCGCCGAACGACGGCACCGCCCGTGCGATTGCGGATGCATTTGCAGCCGATGCGGACGTTGCGAGCTACGTGGTTACCGGTCAGGACGCCGAAATCGCCTCGGTGCAGTACATCATCGACGGCAAGCAGTCCATGACGGTGTTGAAGGATGTGCGCACGCTGGTTGCAGATGCGATCAGCGCTGCGGTTGCATACCTCGAAGGCGGCAGCCCGCCGGAGACCAACACCTACAACAACGGTGTGATCGATGTCCCCGCCAAGCCATCGGAGGTGATCTCCGTTGACCAGGCGAACGTAAAGGCAGCGGTCATCGACTCCGGGTACTGGGACGCCAGCGAATTCACCGGCCTGGAGTAAATCAAGAGCAATTGAATCAAAGGAATGGTGGTTGAACTTGGATCAACCACCATTCCTGCTCTCCCTGAAGACAGAATAATTGCCAGATATGGAAATGTAACAGCACTGAATCTGGATCTCCATTGCGAGTTCGATTGAGAAAGCCCCGGCAGCGGAACCAGTCTCTGGTGTATTGTTCGGGTCCGGGTTCTCGTGAATATCTTCCGGGAAAGGCTCAACGGTGGGGAATTGTCCGCAGGAAAGATTTTGTCGCTCCGATGGTATCTACAACTTCTTTTCCTTTTCACGATTTTAGAACTGACGATTTCTCACACTATTTCATACGAAGGGTCTGCGTCCTACTCGGACTTTTAATTGTTGACTTGCATGAATCACGCTAAATGTGAGATGTATAACGTTACTGTAATAACTAGGATATTCGGTTGGTTCTATGTAGAATGGATGAAAATCGTCGTGCCTGACGTTATCACTTGATACCAATCTATTGATGGATTCACACGGTCAGTGAGCAGGAAGGTGTGTCGATGGGAGATGCTGTGGATATTCACACGGTCGTAGAAATGATCAACATCAAGAAGAGCTTCGGTGCAGTTCAAGCGCTTCGCGGGGTAGACCTGACGTTACATCATAACGAGGTGTTAGGTCTGGTGGGTGATAATGCCGCCGGGAAATCGACGTTGATGAAAGTGCTCAGCGGCGCCTATATCCCCGATGCGGGAAAAATTCTCATCAATGGCATGAAGGCTTCTTTTACAAACCCTATGGATGCACGCCGCTTGGGGATCGAGATGGTATATCAGGATTACGCACTGGCCAACAACCTCGATGTCTCGGCGAATGTCTTCATGGGCCGCGAGGTGGTCACCATCAAAGCGGGTCTTTTGGGCGTTATGAATTATCCCTACATGGAGCAGGAAACACGCAGTCTGTTGAACCGCCTCAAAATCGATATATCCTCAGTTCGTCAAAAGGTGGAGAGATTGTCTGGCGGTCAGCGTCAGGCGGTAGCCATTGCTCGAGCAACAGCATTCGACGCAAGTGTCATCATCATGGATGAGCCCACGGCAGCATTGAGCGTGGCAGCCATCGATAAAGTACTTGAATTGATCCGTGAACTAAAGGCACAGGGTGCATCGATCATCGTCATAAGTCACCGGCTCGAGGACATCTACCAAGTAAGCGATCGGATGATTGTCCTCCGTCAAGGTCGCAAAGTCTCAGACACGCCTGTTGAGGGTGACATACATGAATTCCGTGAACGCGTTGTGGCCTACATGATTGGTGCCCGAGATGACTTTACCGAAAAAGCTATTTCCTGACCGGCGTGAGGAGGTACAGGATGTCCTTCATTGAAGAAGTCATTAAATCATTAAGGGAAAATATCCGTGAATATGGGATGTTCATTGCCCTCTTCATCATTATGCTCGTTTTCACAATTGCCACGGATGGGCTTTTTATCTCGTCAAGAAACATCGTCAACCTGGTGAATCAAACCGGTTACATCGCTGTGCTGGCTGTTGGGATGACGTTGGTTATTGTAATCCGGCACATCGATCTATCGGTTGGTTTTTTGGCAGGTTTTTTGGGCGCAGTCGCTGCTATCGCAATGGTCTCCTGGAACCTGCCCGTGGCCGTCGTCATTCCCATGGTCCTGGTCTTGGGCATTCTTGCAGGTCGTCTCACATCCTTCTTGGTGGCCGATTTGGGAATCCCTGCATTTGTTGCAACCCTCGCGGGATGGTTGGGTTATCGAGGGGCGCTACAGCTCGCAACCCGAGCTACAGGCACAATCATCATCCCCAATGATGCCTTCAATGCTATAGGAAATGGCTTTATTCCAGATTTTTTTGATATCGATGTACTGCCAGGAATTCACAAATTCACACTGGTTCTGGGATTGCTGAGCATCATCCTATTTATCTTTAATCAAATTCGCAATTATGCCAGGATGCGCAGGCAAAATATCGAAATGACCTCAACAGGGCTGTTCATCCTAAAACTCGTCCTTGTTTCTACTTTAATTGGTGGTATTTCCTGGATATTAGCCGGGTATCAAGGGCTTTCCTGGACGGCCGTGGTTATATTGATCGTTGTCTTCTTGTATCACTTCGTGACCACGAAGACCGTACTCGGCAGGCACATTTATGCTGTCGGTGGTAACCCGGAAGCAGCCGAATTGAGCGGTATCAATGTCAAGAGAATAACCCATGTAGTTTTCGGCTCCATGGGCATGCTCTCGGCATTGTCGGGGATCCTATTTGCCGCACGCCTGCAATCTGCAACGACGACAGCCGGAAACCTGTTTGAATTGGATTCGATTGCCGCAGCCTTCGTCGGTGGTGTATCCGCAGCAGGTGGTGTTGGCACCGTGGTAGGTTCACTCATTGGCGCATTGGTCATGACCTCGCTGACAAGCGGCATGAACTTGATGGGCGTGGATATTTCCTACCAGTATATCGCCAGGGCGATCGTGCTCGCCGCGGCCGTTATCTTCGATGTTACAACACGTAGAGCGGCGAAGTAAGAGTGTAAACAACACCAATTCCAAGCGATCATCCGAAACACGGGAATGCCGGGGTTGTGAGTATAAACACCCAGATACACTCCCTAGGGGAGTATGCATTGCCCCAGGTTGGTCCGATGATAGTGGGCGCTTCTTGTAGCGGACGTCCAGGCGGGATGCGCAGATTCTAAAACATTAAGAAGCGCCATCCCGTCCATATCCAGAGTGCTCGGAAAATGCTATGAGGTACAAGGATCAAACAGGAGATCGATGTGAAAGCCCTCCTCATCGGGGTATGGGGGGGAAAAACCTCGTCCGGGTATATCATGCAGCACACCCAGCGAGGGTTCTCTTGTGCCATGCGCACGATGAAAGTTTCAAGTTCAGGATCAATCCGAGGGCGACCGCCTCGTTTTCTGTGCTTGAAGGTCTACTTGCGTTTGACCAGCTCGCGATGCCACTTCAGAAGGGTTTCCGGCTTGAACAAGAATAGACAGCGGTGAAGGCACTTGCGGAATCCAATGGTGGTCTGTTTCATCTGGTAGGTCAGTGCAGCCAGGATTAGTTTTTCTGGTTTCGAAATCCGTGGCGAGGGCACCTTACGTTGAAGAATGCGTACTTGCTGCCGCAACATGATGATTTCAAGATCTTTCTCATTTTGAACTACTTTTAGTGTGGCAAAGATGTCTAGCAAAATAGTTATGAAGCACCATAGTAGCCAATAGATCAATGCAACCTCGCTGGATGGCAGTATTGAATAGACAGGCCGCAGAGGATACCATATTGAGTGATATTGCATTGTGAATTAGGACGGATATAGTTTTTCCCCTACAGGATATAGACTTTCCCACATTATAAATTATTCCCACTTTTCGTTTTTCCCGATACAGGTCAATTTCCCTGTGGAGTTGTTGGTAATACACAGCGAAAGCCAAGCTTGTCACCCAATGTTCCCTCCGTAGGGCGATATTGCCTTTCGGCTGCTCGCGTCATCCAGGGTCTGGTCCACCATGAACCGCCCCGCACAACACGGATCTCCCAATCCTTCCACGCTATGCCAGAGTTCCATGATGTTGGCCCTGGAGGATTTTCCCTCGGTGAATAGGTGTAATAATCCTCATCGTACCAATCAGCCACCCATTCCGAGACATTGCCCAGCATGTCCAACGCGCCATAAGGACTGGCCCCTTCAGGCCTGAGACCAACTTCATCCGCCATGGCGAGACAAGCTTGTGTATTGGCTAAATAGCATCTCGGAGTGTCGTTGCCCCATGGATAAATCCTTCCGTCGGTTCCGCGAGCTGCCTTCTCCCATTCAGCATTCGTTGGAAGGCGTCGTCCAGCCCACTGGCAGTACGCCTGCGCGGTATTCCAATCTACGCACACAACGGGATAACTCCCTTTTTCGGAATCAAAATAGGTAGGATTACTCGGGACGCAACCTTTCGTTGGCGTTAAACACTGCCCTTCTTTCACGCATTGTTTAAACTGGGCATTTGTGACCTCTGTGCGATCAATCCAAAACGCATCCAGGTATACCTCGAGTTGAGGGCGCTCGTCGTCATAATTCGATATAAGGCATGGGTCATAGCGTGTGTTAGTATAGGGCGAGTTACTTTGTTCTTGTTTCTCAATACAATATTCTGATACGAAATCAATTTCCTCTTCTGAGCTTCCCATCAGGAATGAACCTGCTGGAACGTACACCATCGTCATGCCGTCTTTTTCCGAAACCATCGTAGCGCCAGCCTCCGGTGTTGGGGAATGCGTACTCGTTGGAGTATCCGACGGCGGTGCTGTAAAGGTGATGGTTACTGTAGGAGTATCTGAGGGCTGTGTGCTAATAATATTGGCGGCCGATGCAGTTTCTGTAAGTGCAAGAGAAACCGGCGTATTCAAGGCGTCCCTCTCCCTTGAGCTTCGCATCGGGGCGCAGCTGGCGACTCCTACAAGCAAGAGAAGTATGATTGCATAGTCCAGGAAAGTTAATTTCTTACGCTCACTTACCTTAGCAAAAAGGATCACGAGAGATGACGATGCAAGAACCATTTCCTTTCGCCTCCTGCTTGTGATCTCCATAGCCAGGACGATGATACTAATTAAAGGCAAGTGGCACCAGTTCTATAACATACCTGGGTTGGAATGGAAGGAGAAACCTCATTCGGGTTGAATAATCCGGAAGAAGAAAGTAGAGAAAGCCCGAATTTTCAAAATGGTTATGATAATGTCAGTTGTGAAAAGATCCTGTATAAAAGACACCGGATGTAAATGAGATTGCACCGTATTTTTAAAAGGATTGAGTTTTTCCTCCTTACAGGCCATTGTTCCGCAAAAAGTTTTCCCATCACACATTACCTATCAGGTGATTCACTCATTAGTGACTGTTGTCCTCGATTGCTTGGAGACCAAAGGGGAAAAGGCCAACACAGCTACTACTCCAAAAAATACGCCCCCAATCTTATAGATTCCGCCTAGAGAAAGCCAACCCAAATTAAGGGCACACAAAGCAGCAAATGGGCCTATTGTGGCTCCCAGATCTCCAGCGGTATTGATCAGGCCCAAAGCGCGACTGCGTAAATTTTTCGGAACACGGTCACCGGCAATGGCGGGTATCAAGGTTTCGGTGCTGCTACCTGCCAACGGCACCAGGAATGCGCCAATCAGAGCCAGGCTGCGGATTTCGCCACTCATCAGCCACAAGCCTAGACACCCTAAGATCATTGCCAACCCAATTACCGGCCATCTCCGGCCAAGTCTATCGGAAACAGATCCAGCTAAAGGTGTGCTGCCAACACTGGCCAGATTGCTCAAGGCGGTATAGAGCCCTGTAAGGGTAGCTATGGGAATAAAAAAGGTCGCAATCTGCACTCCTTCTCCGAATATATCTGAAAGCCACAGAATCGCGGTTGCCGCCAAAACTCCCCAGGCCAAGAAACGAGCAATAAAGACAGTGAATGATGTAACTGCCATTACCGTCCAGGGCAATCTCATCGTTGCTGATTTGTCCGTTTCTTTGACAGTATCTTTGGCAGTCACATCATTTATTCTGGTCTCTGGTAGGAAGAAAAACCAGGCCAAGGCGGCTGCAGCTATAACAGCCACACTGATCCATTGGCCGCTGCGGAAGCCAAACATATCGGTCAGCATTGCCCCCAAAAAGGAGGCGGTCGCCACACCTATAAAAAACCACATCTGATAAATGCCGCTGTTGTGACCGCGGTTTTCTTCTGTAGACACATCCAACACCACAGAATTCCCACCCACCCACAACAATGACCAAGCTAAACCCCAGAAAATCCTACCCATCAATAAGGGCCAGAATCCATTACCAACGGCATAAAATATACTGGAGCCTGCACCAAGGGACAACGCGGAAATCAATAAGCCGCGCCGCGGCATGCGGTCATAGAGAATACCCACGGGGCCATTCAAGACTAGGCGGATGGCTCGATTTGCTCCCAGAAGCAATCCCACCATCGAGAGTGTGATTCCCAATTGGGCAGAAATGTCTGGATGCGGCAACACTGTATAAAGAGTGGCATCCCCCAAGAGGGAGATGGCGGTTCCAATACCTAACAAGTTCAAAATTAATCTTGAAGTTGGTTTTGTTTTCATTCATGCCTTTTTTCTAAATTTAGTGTAAAGGGGAAAAACCTCATCCGTAAATAATTGATCCATACTACAGGGCGAAAGTATGAGTATGGTTATGATAATGTCAGTTGTGAAAGGATATTGCGAAGATTCATCCCAATTTAGCTGAGGTTGTACAGGAATTCAGGACGGATATAGTTTTTACCCTACAGGAACTTACCAGCGCCATTTTGCTTCTTCGGCTAGATGACGCTGCATTTGTCGAATCTCATCCATCAATTCTTGCTCCCGCCGTACCATATTTAGCTCCATGTCATCGATTTGCGCTAATAGATCCAACACCTGGCGACGCAGATTGAGCACAACGTCAACAGCGGGTAAATCCAGTTCTAGCACCTCGCGTAAGCGCCGAATACGGGCCAGGTGACGAATATCAGCTACACCAAATCCTTCACCACCTCCAGACATTACCCGTGCCTGTATCAGCCCTTCCTCTTCACAAGCACGCAATAAATCTAAGGAAATTTGTGCCAGCTGGGCAGCCACTGGTCGGCTGTACATTGGTTCTTCGTGGTGTGAACGTAGAATTAATTTGTACGTCATCAGACAATCTCCCTAATCATTGGATCATTCTCGTTAATTGATCCGTTCACAATCACCAATCCTATTTCTTTCTCAGACTTCGCAATTCTTCGAAAAGCCCCTTTTCCTTTTCGCTTAAGTTCCCTGGGAGTTGCACATCTATTATTGCATAGAGGTCACCTCGCTGGTCCGGATTGCGTAGATTGGGCATGCCGAGACCACGCAGCCGGAATATTTTACCGTTGGCTGTTTCCGGAGGGATATTTAGTTTTACCGACCGGTCTATAGTCGAGACTTCTACCTCACCTCCAAGTTGTGATATAAAAAGGTCAACAGGCAGCGAGATTCTAAGATCATTCCCATCCCTTCGGTAAACAGGATTGGGGGCAACCTCAATCTTTAGATATAAATCACCGGTTGGACCACCACCACTTCCAGATCCGCCCTGCCCGCTGAGTCGAATGCGCGATCCCGTGTGCACACCTCGCGGGATTTTAGCTTCGATCTTGTGGTCATTCTCCCATTGCAGAGTGCGGGTGGTGCCGTAAAATGCCTCTTCTAGTGTGATCCTGATACTCTGCATACTGTCTTGACCGCGCTGGGGCCGTGGTTGGTAGTACTCCCTTCCCCGCTCAAAATCGCTCTCAGGCTGCCTTCCTGTGCCGCCAAATAATGTCTCAAAAAAATCAGAGAATCCTCCCCCACCAAACATCTGCTCAAATTCTTCGCGGCTGACGGTGCGGCTATAAGCGCCTGAACCACTTGGCTGACCTCTCCATTGTGCCCAGTTAAAGTTTTCAGGACGACCTCCCGCACGCTCATATTGCTGCCATTGAACGCCGAATTGATCATACTTGCTTCGCTTTTCTGGGTCCGAAAGGACCTCGTAGGCCTCATTGATCTCTTTGAACCTTTCTTCCGCCGCCTTATCCCCAGGATTGACATCGGGATGATGTTTCCTGGCCAGTTTGCGGTAGGTTTTCTTGATCAGGTCTTGGCTATCGTCTCTGCTGACCCCTAATACCTGATAATAGTCTTTATATTCCATCAATCATCCTTTGTGAACCGTTTCAGGCAGGGTGGTTCACCCCTGCACTTACTCAATTGTCACGTAAACACGAGCAGCCCGTAGTAATTTATCCCTCATCGTGTAGCCTTTTTCCAGGACTTGTACCACTGTACCTGGCGGGAGATTAGGTTCATGGACACCGGCTACAGCTTCATGCAAGTTGGGATCAAAAGATTGCCCTATGGCTTTAATTGGCTTTACCCCATATTTTGCCAGAGTATTTATAAAAGCTTCAAGCGTGATTTCCACACCACGTCGTAGCCCAAGTTCGGTGACATCTCCTGATGCATTTGCCAATACGCGTTCTAGATTGTCCGCCAAAGGAAGCATAAGCCGCAACACTTCCTCTTTCTCTTCCTCAGCCTGGTCCGCGTATCGACGAGCGATTCTTTTCTTGCTATTCTCCAGTTCGGCGTAAAGGCGTAAATACTTATCTTGCCAATCAGCAGCTTCGGCTTGAAGCCGTTTTACTCGTTCAGCTACTGGCACAGATCCAGGCTCGATAGTTTCGCTCAAGGCTCCTCCAGGCATATCCGCATCCCCTCGAACAAGATTGTCCATTTCCCCACGAGTGGGTTTGTGCTGTCCTTGTTTTTTGCCATAAGATTTTTTCGGCTCTGACATTGCTCCATCCCTTTACCAAGATGATCTACTCGCGTACCCTGTAGGGGGAAAAAACATCGTCTGAGTATAATTATTGCATATTCCAGGGATATTTTTATACATACGGCCAGCGTATGCTTTATATCGTGTAGGGGGGAAAAACCTCATCCGTATTGATCAAGCAGCGCTCCGGTAGTAATCATTGATCATTCCTCCAAGTACTTCCCGTCGTTCGATTGATCCTTTCATATTTGTATTATCAATAGGGATTGGAGTCCGCTGGTCGATTCCCTGATGGGGTCTGGAAGCATTGTAAAAACCCACGTATTCTTTCAATACAGTGTAGAGATGATGCTCGTTAAAGATGAGTATGTGATCCAGGCATTCCTGTCGGATGGAACGTATCCAACGTTCAGCATAGCCGTTGGCCTGCGGGGTACGAAAAGGTGTGCGGACTATCTTCATTCCGGCGGAACGAAACACGTTGCCGAACGATCGGGTGAACTTTGTGTCCCGGTCGTGGATGATGAATCGGAAGGTGCGCTTCATTTCCTCCAGCTTCCAAATGAGCTGACGCGCTTGCTGGGTTGTCCAGAACCCATGGGGGCTCGTTGTTATTCCAGCGAAATGCACTCTCCGCGTGCCAATTTCAATGAAGAAGAGCACGTAAAGCCTCTTCAGAGTGATCGTCTCCACGGTGAAAAAGTCGCAGGCTAATATCTGTTCTTTGTAATGATTCAAGAAAGTGCGCCAGGAGCTGCGGTTGCGTCGTGTTGATGGCGGGATACCATTGCGCTTAAGCATATTCCATACCGTCTTTTTGTCGAGATCAAAACCCAGTTTGACAAGTTCACCGTGGATGCGTTTGTAGCCCCAGCGAGGGTTCTCTTGCGCCATGCGCACGATGAAAGTTTCAAGTTCAGGATCAATTCGTGGGCGACCGCCTCGTTTTCTGTGCTTGAAGGTCCACTTGCGTTTGACCAGCTCGCGATCAAAGGGTTTCCGGCTTGAACAAGAATAGACAGCGGTGAAGGCACTTGCGGAATCCAATGGTGGTCTGTTTCATCTGGTAGGTCAGTGCAGCCAGGACTAGTTTTTCTGGTTTCGAAATCCGTGGCGAGGGCACCTTACGTTGAAGAATGCGTACTTGCTGCTGTAATAAGATAATCTCAAGATCCTTCTCATCTTGAGCCACCTTGAGGGTGGCAAAGATATCCAGTAATATCGTTGTGAAGACCCAGAGTAACCAGTAGATTAATGCAACCTCGCTTGAAATCAGTCGGTATTGAATAAACAAGACGAAGAGGATACCAAATTGAGGTGAGGTCGCAGCGGAAATTAGTACGGATATAGTATTTCATCCCTACACGGAAATAGTATATCCCCATATGGTGGTGTCGGGCATTTTTCGAACAGATATAAGTTTTCGGTCAACACAAACCGAATCAAGTAATTTTCTAATCATTGATCCATCGGGGCTTTAGGATGCAGATTGGGTTGAGGAACGAAACCCAACGGTCCTCATTTCGGAGTTTCACTCAACATGAATTTGGTGACTCGGGCACATCACGGGGAGATGCGTTGGGTTTCGGGTGCCCCTCAACCCAACCTACAGGCTGCGTGGCGGGGCGTTAATAATGGCGAGTATGAGAGGACTCTAGCATAAAAGCATGCCTCTATAGGGGACATCGCCGTCCCTGGTGTCAATCATTCGTAGGTTGGGTTGAGGAACGAAACCCAACGGTCCTCATTTCGGAGTTTCACTAAATTTGAATTTGGTGTCTCGGGCGCATCACGGGGAGGTGTGTTGGGTTTCGGGTGCTCCTCAACCCAACCTACAGGCT
>Ga0307430_1002884_pt1 | contig 11071 bp, 7 predicted proteins | sample SalMarWE160130MG_FD_202159 | JGI IMG/M metagenome (GOLD analysis project Ga0307430, IMG submission 202159) | Salt marsh sediment microbial communities from the Plum Island Ecosystem LTER, Massachusetts, United States - WE1603-130 | ecosystem: Environmental > Aquatic > Marine > Intertidal zone >... | reverse complement strand
TTGTACCTGGACGGCAAAAAGTGCGCCATACCCTCCTTGCACCGTGACAGCTTTCTGGCTAAAGTACCAGGACCCTGCCCGGTGCTTGCGTCGGGTAACACAACCTCCCCATATTGCCGGGCCGTTATGCTTAAGCTGCTCACTAATAGAGATAAGTTATGAATCAAACAGACTCTGATTTTAAAAAATACCCTACAATTGGCGTATGTGGTCTTGATTGTGGCCTTTGCCCAAGATACTATACTGCAGGACCATCTAGATGCCCCGGATGCAGTGGACCCAATTTTTTAAACAAACACCCTTCATGCTCATTCATAACATGTTGTGTTAAGAAAAATAACTTTGAAGTTTGTGCAGATTGCCCAGATTTTCCATGCTCTAAATTTAAATCCGAAAAAGACATTCAAGAGTTTGAAGGATCTTCATCTTATCCACCATACAATAAGATAATGTCGAATCTTAAATTTATTAAAGAGTATGGAATTGAGAGTTTTATTGATAACCAAAAGAAACGAATTCGATTACTAGAGAAACTAATACAAGATTTTGATGATGGCAGATCAAGAAGTTTTTTCTGCAAAGCCACAGCATTACTTGACATAAATAGCCTTGAAGATTCATTAATTAAAGCTATTCAGAAAGTAAAATCAGTTAAAATCAGATCGACCGATATAAAAACAAAAGCTAAAATCCTTAAGGACATTCTTAATGAAAGTGCTCTTAAGGAGGGAATTGTATTAACTAAAAAATAATAAAAGCCTAAGCATAACACGGACAATATGGGTAAGTTATTTGTCACACTTTTTGCTTTCCTGCCTGCCGGCAGGCAGGTGCTCCTGCACTCAAGACTAATTTGTAATGGTTGTTGCACCCGGACACGCGCATCTGCCCGCAATTAAAATCCTGCACCATAACAAATTTCTGGCTCCGAGAAAGTTTGTACCCCCGAGTACTCGGGGCCAGTGCCCTCCCCTAACTTTGTAACCGGGGATAAATTCGCAGCTCCTATCAAACTTGTACCGCGACACGCGTAATGCTCACAAAAATTTGTACCTGGACGGCAAAAAGTGCGCCATACCCTCCTTGCACCGTGACAGCTTTCTGGCTAAAGTACCAGGATTCTGCCCGGTGCTTGTGTCGGGTAACACAACCTCCCCATATTGCCGGGCCGTTAGCAACCATGCCGAGCCACCGCCAAGTTAATATTTAAAAAAATAAACAAAAATCGCATATCACATGAGAAGGTTTTTTGTTCTCTTGATCATCACACTGCATACTATCATTGCTACTACCTATTCTCAATCACCTGATTCCATTGAGGTGTTCCTTTTAACATGTTATCCAGGACTAGATATTGAAACAATATATGGACATAGTGCAATAAGAGTTGTAAACCACAATTCCCAAACAGACAGTGTTTATAGTTGGGGAGTATATGACTTCACCGCCCCTCATTTTGCATGGAAATTTGCTAAGGGGCGATTAAGATATCAAGTTGCCGGAGGCTCACTTAATAGCTTTTTATCCGGATATTTCTATGAGCAAAGATCAGTGATATCGCAAAAAATAAACCTGCTTGATGAGGAGAAAATCAGCATAATCAAATTGATAAATAAAAACCTACTTCCTGAAAACAAATTCTACTTATACGACTTTTTCTACGACAATTGTTCAACAAAAATCCGTGACCTGATTGAACAAACGACCGACACAGACCTAGTGTATACAACTAGCACTAGTACAAAGAATCTAACCTTCAGAAAATTGATCGATGAAGCGCAAAAACCATTGCCATGGCTCACCTTTGGAACTGATTTATTGATTGGAATACCGGGGGATAAAATAGCTGATCTGAGAGATCAAATGTTTCTCCCGGAATATTTGATGAAAAATCTATCAACTGTTATGATTAATAGGAATGGTACACTAGTTCCATTACTTCAGGAACCAATTACTTTACTATCTTTTAAAAGAAAAGAAACTAAAAACCTACGACTGTTTCAACCTGTTTGGTTATTCACAATTCTGGCTGTAATTGTAACCTTAATATCAATTCGATTTCATAAAAATCGCACTGTGCTATGGTTAGACAGATTCCTTTTTTTTGTGTTCTCGATGCTCAGTTGTTTCTTAATTTTTTTCAACTTTATTACAGATCATGACGCGACAAAAATGAATCTTAACATGATATGGCTTAATCCATTTTTGTTTATAGCACTTTATTCTCTATTTACAGATAAAAAGATGGTGTTATGGTTCAGGATTATCTCAATTACTTCGCTAGGATTTATTATCTGCCTGATTTTTATTCCTCAATCAATAAATTTAGCATTTATCCCAATTATCCTGATATTAATAATACGATCAATATCAAGATCCAACCTGACCATAATAAGGCAAATTAAATGACCCGAAGGGAATAGCACGGATTGCTAACACGGACAATATGGGTAAGTTGTTTGTCACACTTTTTGCTTTTGCTCCTGCACCCAAGACAAATTCGTAATGGTTGTTGCACCCGGACACGCGCATCTGCACCCAATTAAAATCCTGCACCTTGACAGTTTTCTGGCTTCGATCAACTTTGTACCGCGACACTGCGCCAGTGCCCACCACCTAATTTGTAACCGGTGATAAATTCGTGGCTCCGATCAAATTTGTACCGCGACTCTCGTAATGCTCAACCTGCTTTGTACCTGGACGGCAAAAAGTGCGCCATACCCTCCTTGCACCGTGACAGCTTTCTGGCTAAAGTACCAGTACCCTGCCCGGTGCTTGCGTCGGGTAACACAACCTCCCCATATTGCCGGGCCGTTAGGCACAAGCGGAGAAAACGACTGTGCAACCATTAAACTAAACCGATAAAAAGACAACATTAAATGACAGCCAACGCACAAAGCAAGAGTGTTCCAGCCCGTCCCACAGCCATCCCTTCGCTTCCACACACTTGCTTTCTTTGTCAATGTGCTACTTTACAATAAAACTGATTTTTTAAATATCGTGTTTAAAAAAAACTTATAAATTAATTCATATTTTTATTAAGGAATTTATTAATAAGAGTCTAATTGAAGAGTTTATTAAACATCTGAAAAAGTTGTATTAACAATTACATAATTTCAAATACATTAAAATTTTAAACCAATGTTTTTTAAAAAAATCGGTTAGAATACAACCCTTGTTTTTTTTTCTTGTCATTATAAAAAATATTAACAGAGAAAAAAATGAGAGTATACAAAATTACTATCGGTTTTTTGGTGTATTTTATGACATCTTTTGCTTCCAATGCACAAGAATTAACACAAGTAGTCCGCGGAAAAGTAGTTGATGCTGAAACCCAGGTTCCAATAGCTTATGCTACCATCGCAGTTGTTACAACCGAACCGGTAACAGGAACGGTTTCAGATATTGAAGGTAATTTCAGGATAAAACAAATACCTGTTGGCAGGCACAATATTCATGTTTCATTTGTAGGTTATGAAACTGTTATAATACCTGAACTCATGGTTTCAAGTGGTAAAGAGACAGTGTTAACAATTAAGATGAGAGAAAAAATCTCTGAAATGGAAGAAGTCGTTGTGAAAGCTTTTACAAAAAAAGATAAACCAATAAACAATATGTCTACCCTTAGTGCCCGCACTTTTTCAGTTGAAGAAGCACAGCGGTATGCCGGGGGGCTTGATGACCCTTCCCGTCTGGCCTCTTCTTTTGCCGGAATTACTACCGGTGATTTAAATGACAACGGCATAGTTATCAGGGGCAATGCCCCAAAGGGACTGCTTTGGCGTTTGGAAGGCATAGAAATTTCTAATCCTAACCATTTTGCAGGATTTATTGCTGCAGGTGGAGGTTCAATATGTGCTATTAGTAGTTTGATGTTGTCAAATTCTGATTTCTTCACCGGGGCATTCCCTGCCGAATATGGGAATGCCATGTCAGGTGTATTTGACCTTAAGCTTCGGACCGGCAACAACGAAAATTACGAACATACTTTTCAGGTAGGGACGCTTGGTATTGATATCTCGTCAGAAGGACCATTAAAAAAGAATTCAGGAAGTTCTTATCTTTTCAATTACCGTTATTCAACCTTTGCCCTTGTTCAGTACGTATTGCCCGATTATGAAGTTCCAATATACCAGGATTTTAATATTAAAATTAATGTCCCTACAAAAAAAGCAGGCGTTTTTTCTTTTTGGGGACTGGCTTCAGATGATAAACTGGATTTTAAAGTTGATGACGATACCTCAACATGGAGAAATGCCGAGGACCAGGAATTAATGAATACAATATTCCGGATAGGTGCGGCTGGTTTAAACCATAAGTATATAATGGGTAAAAAAACATATCTTCATTCTTCTGTTGCTATAACTGGTGATTATATTGGTTGGGATAATAGCTATGTGGATTACAATTTGTCAAGGTACAAGATGTATCAAATTAATAATACAAATTATAAATTAACTATCACCTCTGTACTTAATCACAAATTCAACGCAAAACACACAAACAGGACGGGATTCATTATTAATAACCTGAATGACGACTTATGCCTGAAGTTTGCCCCTGAAACAGGGGACGAACTACAATCGGTAGTTGATAAGGATATTTCTTCGATGAATTATAACATCTTTTCGCAATCACGCATTAACCTGAATAAAAACTTTACTTTAAATTTAGGCTTTCATAGTCAGTACCTGGATTTCAATAAAGAGTTAATTTTTGAACCACGAATGGGGCTGACATACAATATCTCAAATAAACAATCGGTAAGTGTTGCATACGGTAAACATAGCCGCCTTGAACCTTTATACATCTATTTTTCGGAAATAATGGAAGACAATACTGCTGCATATCCAAATAAAGATTTGAAAACAACAAAAGCACATCACCTTGCATTATCATACGATATTAGTTTTAATCCTGATTTAAGATTAAAAATAGAACCTTATTACCAGTATTTATTTGATGTGCCTGTAATACCGGACAGTAGCTATTCTACCATAAATCTTGAAACCGACTGGTTTTTTACCGAAAAGTTATCCAATAAGGGATCAGGGACAAATTATGGGATTGATATAACTTTGGAGCGTTTCCTTAATAATGGATATTATTATTTGTTCACAACTTCATTGTTTGAATCGAAATATAAAGGTGGCGATAATATTGAGCGTAATACAAGGTATAACAGTCATTTTGTATTTAATCTTTTATTTGGTAAAGAATGGGTATTAGGTGCAAATAAAAACAAGATATTAAGCGTCAGTGGCCGGCTCAATGTGTATGGAGGACGGTGGGAAGCGCCTGTAATCACTGATTATCCTTATCAAAAAGGAGATAAAGTTTTGTATGATTATTCCCAACCTTTTTCAGTTCAAGCCCCATATGTTTATCGTGTAAATACCACCGTAAATTATCGCATCAATAAAACAAAACATGCTAATATCTGGTCAGTACAAATATTGAATTTACTTGGAAGAGAGGAGCATTACGGATATTTATATGATTATAAAAAAAGAGAAATAGTTGAAGAGAAATTAAGAATAATATTTCCAAGCATAAGTTATAAAATAGAATTTTAGTATGTATTATACAATAAAGAATTCAATTAGGATTAAGTATGTGGGTAAAAGGACTCCGTCCCTTCACTGCAAGGCACATTGGCAAAACACACAAAACCAACGCTACTACTAAATTTTGCCAAAGAGCCTTTTCGCCCTTCCCTCGGTACCGATAGACTGAAAAATATTACAAACATGATAGATGAACAGCATGATAATAAAAACCGCCAGTGCCTAACACGGACAATAAAGGTAAGTTGTTTGTCATGCTTTTTGCATGACTCTGAGCCACTTGCCAGGACCAGTGCATAACCCGGCACCCGGACACACGCAGCTGCTCCCAATATAAATTCTGCACCATGACAATTTTCTGCCTCCGAGACAAATTACATCGCGACACTGCGCCAGTGCCTTTTCTGAGCTTTGTCTACCGGGACTATTTCCCTGCCGTCTATCAAACTTGTACCGCGACCGCGCCTGCACGCAATAAAAATTGTACCCGGACGGCAAAAAGCACGCCATACCTGTCTTGCCACCGGGACAGCTTCCCGGCTAAAGTACCAGGACCAGTGGCCGGATGGCTGCGCCAGGTAACACAACCTCCCTTTATTGCCGGGCCGTTAGTAAAAATGTGCGCCACGAAATTGGCCTCGCTCCGTACTTTGATAAATTTCTAATGACATCTAAACTTTGTGGTATCTCGACTGAAAACGCCGACGCTCACAAGGCTCCGAAAAAGTGTTGTTTTATATTGAAGCATAGTAGAACTATGACAGATTACGTCGCCGGCCAATTCTTATATCCTGATCTTACACTGGCACACTTTTACTAACCGTCATTTTTAATGTTCTCTGTAAATTGACATATTGTGCCGTCAGAAAAATCGTTCTTAACCAGACTTTAAAATATAGATCCTGCTCAAAGACAAAAAAAGAACATTTTGCCTTAAAGACAAATACTGCCTAACAAAACAAAACAACACTTTTACTAACACGGACAATAAAATTAATAGGTTTGTCACATTTTTTGCATTTATTTTCAGCCACTTAGACAGCTTTGTAAATCAAGACAAATCCAGACCGCTCCCCTGCTTTCGTTTAAACTTAGTGTACCTTGACTCACAACCTGTTCGCCCAAAAACCTGTAACGCGACACTCGTATTAGCCCGGTAAATTGTACCCGTGCCGATAGCTATCGGCAGGCAAAAAATGCGCCATACCTTCCTTGTACCGTGACAACATTCTGCCTAAAGATTAAAGATACTGCCCAGTACTTCGTCAGGTAACACCTACTAAATTTTATTGCCGGGCCGTTATGCGTCATGTAGCAGCCTTTTTACTCGAAATTTCATCATATAAAAAACTATCCATATGAAACAAAAGATTTTGATATTAAACATAGTCTTTATCTTTATGTTTGGATGCATGGACGATATAGATAATACACAGATTATAGAAACTCCGTCTGGTCAGAATTTTCAATTAGATAATGTTGATAACATCACTTTTACATCGGACAGCGGATTACTTATTTCTGGTCCTTACAATGGAAATTATACTTTGATCAAAACGGATAAAGAACTTAATATTGAATGGACAAAAAATAACTATGAATGGGGAGACCTTGTCTACGGTTCATGGGGATCATCTTCTCAATATTGCCAAATCATTAAAATTTTTCAGCTTAGCAATGGGCAATATCTATGTTTTTTATCAAAAATGGAAGGTACAGATATATTATTGTCTTCAGTATTAATTGTCCTTCTAGGGCAAAATGGAGATCAACTTCAAGAATATAGATTTGATTATTTTTATGTTTCAAATGTGCTTAGAACAAATGACGAAGGTTATATCTTATTCGGAGGTGGAAATCCCACAACAATAAAACTTGATAAGAATTTCAGCCTACAATGGACAAAGGATTTTCTTGATAATTTATATTCTCCAATACAGATTGTATCAACATCAAATGGCGGATTCGCAATTACAGGTACTTATAATGCTAGCAAGCAAGTATATTTAAAAACATATGATTCAAATGGGAATGAGCTTATGAGTAAAACCTATAAGCATAATAATAATCCTTCTCTGGAAGGTGGAAACGATATAATACAATTAGCTGACAATGGATTTCTAATCGTAGGAAGGGCAGGCAGAACATTACCACAAATCACCGATTGTCAAATTATACGGACTAATGATATTGGAGACACGATATGGACAAGAAGGTTCATCTATTCAAATTATAGTTGGTTTGATCGGATAATTTTTAGTGAATTAAATAAATTTATACTTGAAGGGACAATTGGTCATCCTAACGAGCATCAAAAATCTATTCTTATGAAAATAAATGAAAACGGTCAGGTATTGGATTCTTTGTCTGAAAGTAAATTCCAAATGATAGTACATTCTCCTTTAGATTTTTATATTAAGGCAATCAAAATAGATCCTACCCATATTAATTTATCAAAGTTTAATGTTGACAATTTATTTAATAAAGAATAAAAAACACGAACGCATAACACGGACAATATGGGTAAGTTGTTTGTCACACTTTTTGCTTTTGCTCCTGCTCCCAAGATAAATCCGTAATGACTGTTGCACCCGGACACGCGCATCTGCACGCGATTAAAATCCTGCACCTTGACAAATTTCTGGCTCCGATCCAACTTGTACCGCGACACTGCGCCAGTGCGCGCCACCAATTTTGTAACCGGGGATAAACTCGCGGCTCCGATCAAACTTGTACCGCGACACGCGTAATGCTCACAAAACTTTGTACCTGGACGGCAAAAAGTGCGCCATACCCTCCTTGCACCGTGACAGCTTTCTGGCCCCGAGTACTCGGGGTACCAGGACCCTACCCGGTGCTGCGTCGGGTAACACAACCTCCCCATATTGCCGGGCCGTTAGGTGTAACAAAAATTCCTACGACAATGAGGACTCTTAAACTAATGCTTTTTATTATTTTAATAGCTTCCTGTTCTGGAGGTAAAAGACCAATTCCTGTAATTGATCTACAAAATCCTAATGAAATTAAGATTATTAACCTTAGTCAGCTACTAGACGAAATCCACTTGGTTAAATTAGAAACCAGGAATGATATAGTATTGGGTGAGAATACAAACTACCTGGTTAGCGATAAATATATCATTTCAATTGACAATGATAAGATCCTTCAGTTTTCAAATACAGGTGACTTTATGAGAATTTTGGCGATTGCTGGAAAAGGCCCCGAGGAATTTCTAAGAGCAGAAGTATTTGCTTTAGATGATAAAAAAGATATCCTATACGTCAACCACAGAGGAGATTCACGCCATATAATAATCTTTGATCTCAAAAATGGAGAGCGTATAAACAGGATACCTACGGGAATAGATAATCTTATTTCTCAGATAATTGTATCCGATGATTCCCTTTTGACCATTGTTCCAATGTTGAGCAACGAATATAACCTCTATACAATAACAACTTCAGGAAGATTCATTAGTGGTATTTCTCCTCCCAAAATCAAGGGTATTGGTCTACAGACAAGTATTGGCTTTGTAGATAATAACTTATTTTATATGCCGAAGGAATTTGACACATTGTATTCAGTTAACAATAATACCTGCATACCATATTGCTTTTTTCTTATAGAAGATCGATTCACCTATGACAATAATGATATCGGAAACTTCGTGTATATATCAGTTAATGCACCCGGTTTTATAATTGCCAATAAAGTACATGCAAGGATAAAATTGAATTCTGATGGAGAAACAGCCAGTATGAATGCAGATAAAGAGACTCGTTATTTCATAAGTAAAAGCGACTTCAGTGTTTACGAAATAAAAGATTTCTATAACGATTTTCTTGAGATTGATGAAAATACTGATCAATGGGATAATTACTTTTTCACCACAAATAATCTTGGCTATATTTGTTATTCGTCGTTTGAGATAAAACAAAAGATTGATAAAACTCTTTATTCAGAGAAACTTGACGATCAAATAAAAAATAGAATCATTACTCTGAATAAACAAATAAATGAAAATGACAATCCGATACTATTTATTGGAAAATTGAAAGGGTATTAATTTATAAAACGTTCGCTATAAAAGTTAGTACTCTGAGACAGTTTAACAAAATTGCTACACCTAACACGGACAATATGGGTAAGTTGTTTGTCACACTTTTTGCTTTTGCTTCTGCACTCAAGACAAATTTGTAATGGTTCTTGCACCCGGACACGCGCATCTGCCCTCAATAATAATTCTGTATCGTGACTAATTTCTGGCTCCGAGACAAATTGTACCGCGACACTGCGCCAGTGCCCGCATATAAATTTGTAACCGGTGATAAGTTCGCGGCTCCGATCAAACTTGTACCGCGACACGCGTAATGCTCAACCAACTTTGTACCTGGACGGCAAAAAGTGCGCCATACCCTCCTTGCACCGTGACAGTTTTCTGGCTAAAGTACCAGGACTCTGCCCGGATGCTTGCGTCGGGTAACACAACCTCCCCATATTGCCGGGCCGTTACAAGTAATAGTCAAGCTGCCCACAACATAGAGTCATCAATGACAACTCCTGCCTGAAAGCATATTAAGTACCTGTTGTAACCCTTCGCTCCTACTTCATGAACAATCGACCTCGTATTAAAAACCTTGCCCTTAAAACCGAAAAGGTTGAACTGCCAACAAGACTATCCGGTCTAGCCAAGACTCATCGTTTAATTATGATCGAAAGACACAAAGAGATTCAATTTATGATGCTCTGTGCCCAGATTCATCTCGATGATTTCAAAAAGCAACGTGCCAATAGACAAAGAGATGAGCGAAGAGAAAAAAGACTTAAAAATGTAACAATTGACTGATCCTAAATTACTATATTACCAATTATTAAAAACCTTTCGTTGCTCAATAATCCTTCTTTTCAAAAATAAAAGAGCGAGGCCAGCTCATTAAACACGGACTAATCCATAAAGTGATTGTCATTATTCATTTAAATATTATTACTAAATCACCTTTATACCAAGACAAATTCTGAACAACTACTACTTGTAACACGGACAATATGGGTAAGTTGTTTGTCACACTTTTTGCTTTTGTTCCTGCTCCCAAGATAAATCCGTAATGACTATTGCACCCGGACACGCGCATCTGCACGCAATTATAATCCTGTACCGTGACAAACTTCTGGCTCCGATCAACATTGTACCGCGACACTGCGCCAGTGCCCTCTCCTAACTTTGTAACCGGGGATAAATTCGTGGCTCCGATCAAACTTGTACCGCGACACGCGTAATGCTCACAAAAATTTGTACCCGGACGGCAAAAAGTGCGCCATACCCTCCTTGCATCGTGACAGCTTTCTGGCCCCGAGTACTCGGGGTACCGAGACCCTACCCGGTGCTTGCGTCGGGTAACACAACCTCCCCATATTGCCGGGCCGTTATAAGGCAATTATCTACACCCTAGACACATACCATGAAAGAAGCATCTCAAATCAAATTAGAAATCTCCACCCTGATT
>Ga0307430_1002880_pt1 | contig 11082 bp, 7 predicted proteins | sample SalMarWE160130MG_FD_202159 | JGI IMG/M metagenome (GOLD analysis project Ga0307430, IMG submission 202159) | Salt marsh sediment microbial communities from the Plum Island Ecosystem LTER, Massachusetts, United States - WE1603-130 | ecosystem: Environmental > Aquatic > Marine > Intertidal zone >... | reverse complement strand
ACGGTCGCTCAGCGTAAAAGCTGTCTGGATGTAGCCGTCGGGTTCCTGCGCGGCCAGGACCTTGGGAATCCAGTCCTCCAGTGTCGCCTTCATGGCCTCCTGCGCCTTGATGATTTCTTGATCGCCTTGGGGATCGACCATAAGGGCAATGCAGATCGACTCAATCGTGTTATAAACCCAGGCGTTGGAGAACACGTAGCCTCTGTGACGTCCATAAGGTTTCCCTGCCAATTTGTTAGCGGCGTCGATGAAGTTGTTGATGCCGCCTTGGCTCAAGTTCGGGTCGGAAATCTTGTTAATGCAATGGGGAATCCAGTTCACGATGATGGCCTTCGCTCTGCCGTTCCACAGAGGACTGTCGATCGTATAGTGCTTGGTATCGATCGGATCAAGGTGGATCACGGGCGGCGGCGCATCGGCCTTGACTTTTAAGGTGGAGGACGAACTCAATGCGCCTTTGGTGGCCGTCAATTTGAGGACGTAATCGCCTACCGCAGAGAATGTCGCGGCCGTCACCGGTGCTTCAGCGTTTGCAAAAGTGACCGTCCCGGGACCGGATGCCTTGCTCCAGGTTACTACGGTTGGGGCGTCTCTACCGGCCAGCGTTTTCATTGTTCCATTCAGGTAGGTCTTGCCTCCCAGTATGACCACGCGGTCGACACCGGCGGCGACCACAGGCGGAAAGTCAGGCGATTTACCTGAGTCATAGACCTTCCATTCCAGAATGCCGGTCGAATAGGTGCCATTGGAATCGATTTCGAGTCTGAGTTTGGACGTGCGCACTTCGTCAAAGGTCGTGGTGTTATATTTACTTTCCGCCACCCCTAAACCTGATGGGTTGCGCACCGGGACGAAATCCTCACCGTCCCAAAACAGCAGTCGGCAGGCCTCGGGTAGGCGGACACCGCGGCGGTCATCCCACCAGTAAACATTGATCTTACGGGTGCTGATGGGCTGGCTCCATTCATACTGCACCCATTGAGTGCCCGTTCTGTTCCAGTTGCCGTAGGATCCGCGGCGTCTATCACGGGAGCTTTTAGGATCGTACTCATCGTTGAGTGCCTTGAGCGTCGTATCTCCAGAGACATAAGAGCTGGACTGTCCCGCAACGACGGCAAGATTCACACCTGAATCAGGCGAAGCGACTGGATTTTGTTGCGCGAAAGCTGTGCAGGAAAGTGTAACGATTACGCCGGCTAACAGTGCCGGCATGAAATGGTTTAATAGTGGTGTTTTCATTGGAAGTCTCCTTTGCCCATTTGGTTATTGGTTAATTGGTGAGTGGTTAATTGGATACTCACTACTCACCAAAGATGTTGGCGCTGTTGCTCGGCAGCATATTCCGCTGCTTTCTTCTCCAATTAAAGACCCAAGACTCAAGACTAAAGACTCAAGACTAAAGACCCAAGACTCAAGACTCAAGACTAAAGACTCAAAACTAAAGACTCAAGACACAAGACTCAAGACACAAGACTCAAGACTCAAAACTAAAGACTCAAAACTAAAAACTCAAGACTAGATCCCAATACACGGCATAGGTTCGCCGATGCAGACGGTAAAACGGCACGAAATCCACGTCACGCTCCCGCCCGACACCGTCGGTGCGGAAATGTCCGGGTTTGTCGGGAACAGGTTTCAACCACTCGGCCACAGGTCGTTCGGCTGCGACAAAAACAGGTACCCTTGGCTGCGTGTAACCGGCACCTCTGTCATTTTCTCTCCTGCGTTCGGGTCCCAAATCCCCGGCCAGAACTAAAGGACCCCACATGATCGCGGCACGGCGGGGATTGTCCGGTAATGGCTCCAGGCGGAGTGTTTTAGGCAGGTTCAAAACCACGGTGTCGCCGCTTTTCCAAGTTCGCTTCAGTTCCACATAGGAGCCGGGCCTTCGTAACAGGCGATTGGCGACCTGACGACCCGACTCCGGAACGTCACGAAGAGGGGCAATCACGTCTTCGGACACGGCCTGGCCATTGACTTTGACAGTGAAACCGTCGCCGACCCAGTAGGGGCGGCGCAGGGCCAGAGTGAATTCTTTTGGCGACTGGAGTGTCAGCTTAAGTGTTGCCAACTCGCCTTCGGGAAAATCGGTATCCATTTTCAGTTTTACGCCCCCAGCAGCCCACTCTGCAGTGGAGGGTGCGTACAGATTCACCCAAAGGCGGTCGCCGGATTCGTAGTAAATCCCATATCCGTGCAGTGCATGGCTCTCCATGCCCGTTCCGACACAGCAGGTGAAACTGCGGAACATATTAGCGTACTCATGCCGAACGCCCCGGCCCACCGGCACCATATAGCAGGTCCGGCCGTCCTCGGGATCAATTGAGGCCAGAATGTGGTTGAAGAGAGCCCGTTCGTGGAAATCGGCGTAGTGAGAATCAGGCCGCAGTGAGAATAGCCGACGGGTCAACTTGAGCATGTTGTAAACGTTGCATGTCTCGGCAGTGCGCCCGTCCACTCGATCACTTAGCATGTCCGGCTTGCCGAAATATTCGTCCTTGCCGTGGCCTCCGGTGGCGAAGCTGTGGTGCTGCACTACCCGGTCCCAGAAAAAACTTGCCGCGATGATGTCACCCACATCACCCGCATATACATAACGATCCGCAGAACCGATGAGCTTAGGCACCTGCGTGTTAGCATGCTTGCCCTCGAGGACGTCCTGGTGGCGTTTGAGCGGCTCGACAAATGAGCGATGTTCGAAGCAGTAGGAAAGGTTCAGCCAGCGTTTGTCGCCTGTATCGGCGTAGAGATCTGCCAGCACTTCATTCATACCGCCGAATTCTGTGTTTAACATTCGCTGAATTTGGGCGTCAGTGAGCTTTGAGAGGATTCCCTCTGCCCATGCGGCGAACTTGATCTCCATGTCCAACGCCGTGCGGTTGCCGGTGTAGCGATGGGCATCCCGCAAGCCCGCGAACGTTTTGTGCAGGACGTACCACGGCGCCCAAAGCCCATTGAGGTCGAAGCCGCCCGAACGGATGTTTCCCCGAGCCACCGCGTCAAAGCACTGCCTGCCACCGGCCAAGGCACTTAGGTAGCCGTCGCCGTGCTTGTCTTGAACCTCCTTTAGTTCCTTGACAATGTAGTCCGCCCGCTCCTTGAAACGTGCATCGCCTGTGGCGGCCCACATCAAACTTACTGCGGAGAGGTAATGTCCTGCGATGTGGCCCGTGAGATTCCTTCCGCCCCCATCCCAGCCGCCGTAAGGTTTAGCTTTCGGCTTCAGCCCGGCAAGCTGGCGGTAGTAAGCCATCATCCGATCGGGTTCAAGCTCGAGCAGATACTTGGCGTCCAGGTCCTGGGCTCGTTTGAGAGGCCCGCCAAGTAACCGCACACTACTTAGATCCAAAGGCCGAGCCTCAAGTGCCTTTTCCTCATAGGCTCTCACACTGGGATTTCTTGCCTCTGCAAAAACCCGACCGTGAAATATCAAAACAAGCGACACAAAAATGCCAACAGTTACTTCTGTCACACATCTGCAATCTGAAATCGGTTCTAATAAAAGCTTCATGGATTTTACCTCCAATCTGTGCTTTTGATTTATTCATTTCGCGTCTGACCGGCGCGGCGCACGTGTACTTTGCCTTTCTCTATCTGAAAGGTGACTGCTTGAGCGTTGACTCTGAGCGTCGGCTGAGACGCGACGTCATCCAGAAAACGATAGAGGTCGCTCGGTACCACCTCGCCGCGTCCGGCCACGAACAGATTAACATAGAGGGTGTCGTCTTTGCAGGTATAGATGTAGCCGGGGAAAGAGGGCAAAAAGCGTGTCATGTTACCCATATTATAAAGCTCGTGGCTAATTGTCAATTCGTCCCACCGTTCCTTTCCCATACATAGTTGTAAAGGGCGGAGCAAAATAGCGGCGGGTGTCGGACTAAAAACGCGGCACCCCTGACATACTTACCCCATCCCAGATGGATAGTCAATTCTTTTTATTCACTTTTTCAATACGTACACAGATCCGTTTCAGTTGGGATATACTTGCCTGTCATCTCGTTGGTGGTCAGATGGATCGTCTGTGTCCGGTCGATTCTGTTTGAGCCTTCTTTTTGATTCGCGAAGTCTGTAGCCGGGACCATTGGCTTCCATGATATGAACCCGATGTGTTAGATGATCCGGCAATGCCCCAGTGGGCCTTTCGCAGCCCAGCACCTCAGCCACGATTCGAACGGCAGATTTGTCGTTACTATAAGACTTTGACGCTCATAGGCCCGGCTGACAACCTCGAACAGCAACTCTGCCGCAGTCTTGGAGAACGGCACGTATCCAAACTCGTCTAAGATCAGCAGGTCCTGACGCTCGAGCTGCCGTATCGTCCGCTCTAACTGGCTCTGTTCGGTCATCTCAAGCAGGTGCGTCACCAGGGCCTTGACCGTAAAGAACCGCACCTTTCTACCCTGCATACAGCCGGCAAAGCCAAGGGAGCTGGACAGGTGGGTTTTGCCGGTACCGCTGTTGCCCACCAGAAGCATAGACTCTCTCCCCATCAGTGGTTGGGGTCGGAGCCGCTGGACTGCTGATCCCGTGTACTCTCTCTATATTGTCTGCTGGCACAATATGACGCCAGACTATAGAACCATCGTTTCTGTTTAGACGGTCTGAAGCTTCTTGTCTGCATATCCCGTAAGGAATATGTAATTTTTCCATATACATGGGGATGAATGTCCTTTCGGGAGAGATGTCTTCCAGAGGAGGTTCTTCGAGACATCCAAATTAGTGGTCAACTTCTTACTTTCAACAGAAATACCTTGGCCCTTTGGGCCCCGAAACTGAGGCCAAACGAGTTCTTACGATTTCACATTAATGGCAAGTGTCAAAGTGCAAAGAGATATCGTTATTGCTATTCGTCGCTTTATTGACTTGTGGTCCATTTCTTCGCTCCTAACAAATACTGAGCAGGGGAGACTAAAAAGACAAATCTTCCGATGGTTTTCTGAAGTATCATTTGATTCATAGTGTGCTCTCCTGTAAAAAAGTTTAGCTGGTTGTGATATTAGCTATGTCACCCAGTGCTACAAACAGTCACACGAGGTAACAACCGACAACGAATTCTATTTCTTAACACTCGCCAAATTGAAAGCATATGATACCTTACGAGCATGAATAATACAAGAATTTCTTAAAGGACAGCCCTTTTTTGCCTGGAATACCATCTCCTCACAGCAGGGCCCTTTTGCTCAATATATGTATTTACCCTGAGTTGCCCACGTCATTTGATCTCAAAGCGGTGTCGAGCGTCAAGGAGCAGTCCTCGGCCGATACAACCGAATGTCGTCGAAATACATCTTGCCCACACCGCCCGGGACTGTTGTGTTGCCTCTGGTTCCCAGGCCAATCGCGATCCGGTCCACATCGGTCAGATCAATACCCTGATTGGCAAACGTCTGCAGCGGAATCACCCACTCCTGCCATGTGCCTGCTTGTGTCGCATTGGGATTATCATGGTACTCCACTGCCGCGGTTCCCGACATGTCGGTCATCGCCACGTACATAGGCTCGGCGGCATAGTACATACCGCCTTGTATATCAAAACGGCTTGTCAAACGGCTTAGTAATTCCGGCAAGCCACGCAACTTCCTCTTGTGTCAACGCACGGTCGTAGATGCGGACTTCGTCGATTCCACCGTTGAGGTACTGAGTATTATTCGCAGGGTTCTTCCCAATATTCACGTTCCACTCATTACGATCAATGCTTCCTTCATGTGATGCCTCACCTTCCAGTTTCCCATCCACATACTGTTTGAGTACACTGCCGTCATAGGTGCCAACTACATAGTGCCATTCACCGTTGAACGAGTTGTCTATCGATAGGCGTGTTGCCTGTGCGCCGCCGTCCCAAATAGCGAATATTAACAGATTGGTTCTGTGCTTCATCTGATAGCTATTGTCTTTTGATACATAATGGTTCTGGCCCCCCATCTCCCCTTCAGCAGGTTCTCCAGCATCGACTGTCTTTACCCACGCCGATAATGTCAGCTTGTCGGTAATATTGAGGTTTTCAGCATTACCGCAATCGACATAATCTCTTGTACCATTAAGCTGCAACGCCTTTCCAAAGGGCCCTTCGATCCACAGTGGAGCACCATTGATGGTGCCGTCGTTACCCAAACCGGAATAGTCCAGCGTGTCGTCGTCAAACTTCCAGTGCCCTACCAGACCAGCGTTGTTGGGCTCGACCGGTGTGATGAACTGACGGCTGTAAGAATACAGCCTGATATCGTCAAAGTACAATGTACCACTGGCACCATTGTCGTCAATCCCGATAGCCAGCGTCATGACACTCTGCAGGCTCACGGCAAGCGATGTAAGGTCGATATTCCATGCTTGCCACACTGTTCGCGCTAAGTTACTGGCATCACCATCGTATGGAACCTTGGAGCCGTTGATCTTCACATACAACCGCCCTGTGTTCCCCGCAGTGCCGTGGAAGTACAGCGCCAATGTCTGAACGCCGGCTGCAGTCCAATCCTGCGGAACAGCAAAAGTGCGTGTGGCCTCTGAATATGTTGCGCCGCCGGTGTTGCTGTAAAAGAACGGTATCGCCTGAGAGCCACCGTGAACAATCGTAGTCTCAGCCCAAGGTGCCAAGTCATGGGCTGCCAGGGCGCCGTTTGCCGAGTCGCCCCATCCGTCTATCCACGCACTGAATATCTCGTCGGGCGGATAGTCGTTGTAGTCCTCAAAATCGTCCACAACAAAGAACTCGGGTGTCGTAAAGTTCCAGATATCGCCTTCCAACATCGTGGGGGTCTCAGCCTCATTGACCTCATTAATCTTCCAGTAGTAAGTCTCGCCCAAATCCAGCGATAAGGGACCATAGCTGGTCTCGGTCACGGTGGTAACAGGGGCATTACCGTCTATCATATCCTGCTCGTCAGAGCTCAAGTACACATCGTGCTTATCCGCTTCTCTTCCCGCTCTGAAGCCGAGGGTCACATCCACATCCACATCTGTTGCCCCCGACTCCGGCTGTGGCTCTCTTGCTCGCAAAGGTATGTACAAGAAGCGCACCTCGCTCAGACTGTATTGGGACAGTAAGCTACCCCAGTTGTTGTTAGCTGTAAGCCTGACGTTCTTTGCTGCCACGCCACCAAAATCAATAGTGGTATTGTGTGCGTAACCGGGCGTACCAGGTGCCTGGGCAAATTCGTGAGTAGCGCCTAATGTCGTATAATCGTTGCCATCGACCGAATACTCGATAGTAACGTCTTTGCACCCATAACCGACAAAAGGCTCAGCCGTTTGATTGGAGTTCCATACCAACATCTCATGCAGTTTATAAACCTTGTCGAACTCAAATTCAATCCAGCAGGCCCCTTTCAGTTCATTGCCGCTAATCCACATATCTGTCTGTTCTATCGAGTGCTGGTCATCAGCATCCAGTCCCGAGCCGTTCACGGTATTTTCCGGGCCCGTATCTACTAAGAGTGAACTGGAAGCCGTGGCGGTTATGTTCTCGACGGTATAAGCAACCGGCTCGACCGTAAATTGCCAGACACTGCCTTCGTATACCGTATAGTCGGGGGCGGCATTGACCTCATCTACCCGCCAGTAGTAGGTCTGGCCAAGATCCAATCGATCGAGGGCAAGGGTATTCGGGTCTTGCCGGCCCAGATAGACACCGCCAGGATCCTCGGTCAGGGATGCATCGTTCACATCGCCGAAACTGGTGCCGAAGTACACATCGTGTTTGTCAGCATACATTCCCGGAGTCCAGCTAAGGACGACATTGCGGAGAACGTCTGTTTCCGCATTCACCGGGCTGGGAACGTGGGTCCCTACCAGGACCATGCTTCCCCTGTCGAACAAATTCTGCAATTCATCCGGTGTCAGGGCCCGATCGTGGATCTGCACTTCGTCGATGATGCCCTGGAAACCGTAGTTCATGTTCGTATCCCAGCCAATCAGTAGGTTGGTCGTCTGCTGGGACACATGAGGAATCTCGTTGGATGCTGATTGCAGGCCCTGCGCCTGAGTAATCACATAGGCCGTTGCCCTCTCGGGCTCTATCGTCACGGCAACCAAGGCCCACTCGTCCACCGGGACCTGGGGACCACCACCCCAATTATATGCCGCGGTAGAGGCGTAGTTCCAACAGTAGCACAATCTGCTTTGCGAGTTCAGCCGTATTCCGGTAATCTGCCTATCCACGTGGCGTCCAAATACGATGGCAGTCCAGCCCCCGGTCATGCTCCCATTGACCAACGCTACATAGGTGATCGTATCGGTCGTGAGGTCAAAACTACCCAGATCAACTCGGTCGTCTGCACCGTCGAACTCCAGCGCGCCGCCAAACCGTCCATTGACCCACTTTGGGCCAGCAACGAGGGTGCCATTGTTGCCGTTACCGCTTGAGTCGTTTGCAATGGTCCCGGAACCCTCATCAAACCTCCAGTGTCCCACCAGATCAGCTGAAGCGCTGTTGACCAAACCCAGCACCAAAACAAAAGAAACCAAACAAATCAATTTTTTACACATTTTCTTAAACATAATAGTCCTCCTCCAAAAAAGTTAAAATAATTGTGAACTATGCCTTGGCAACACACCAAAACAACCGATGTTTCCAATAAATAAACATCGAAAATCACAAATCGTAAATTGTTTATATCTGCCCAGGATAACTTTTACGATTTGCCAATATCTCCTTCCTTCAAAAGCCCGATATTCGGTGCTAATAAAAAAATAAGTTTCTCAAAAACATTATTCAATAAGAAAGGGTGAGCCTAAAAGCACTACCTTTTCTGTGCAATAGTCATTTTCAATAGTCCCTGAAAGGTCTCATCCATTCCGGCCAGTCTTCAGGTATAACACCGCCGGCTTTGGTCCACGAGTTGACTGCTTTGTAGTTATGATGCCACTTCAACTTCCATAACTCCTTAAGTCCAACCTTTCTGAAAGACCAGTCTAAAAAAAGGCTATTTACGAACGCGTTGTGGCGGTTAAGACAGCAGGTCCTCATTTCATTCGTATGGCTAACACCATGAAGCTGACCATCATATTCTGGAGGTTCATCGGTTTGCAATGGCCAGAATCCGTACCAGCTGGCATCAAGATATAGCGGTATGTAACCTGCACCCTTAACATTGGCTCGCCTCCAATTATTTACCAAAGACTTAGTTCCGGGATAATAATGGACCCCTGGCTGTGATGGTGTGTTGCAGACCCACCAATTCACACCATAGCTACCATAATCACCTTCTTTCCCCCAAGGAGTGCTGCCAGTAAAGATACCCCAGGCCGAAAAGGTACCTATATTTCCCTCACTCCGAGGTTTCGTCGCCGTTGGACAACAACGTATCTTTGGCTCGCTGCTATAATACGACCGAATCGAGTTCGGCCATCTTTCGTCACGGAAACCACCTGGGCCTTGATGAAAATAGCCGTCATTATCACCCGTATACATCGACCAGATGATGCCCCATTGATGCAGATTTGACTGGCACACCGAGGCTTTGGCCTGTTCCCGTGCCCGTCTGAGTGACGGCATCAGGATCGCCATCAGCAGGGCAATGATAGCAATGACAACTAACAGCTCGATGAGCGTAAAAGCGCCTCGCTGAACCGTGTTTCACCTCCTTTACCTACTGCAAAACATGTCTTTCTTATATAAACGGCGACTCGCCATTTAGTGCTCATGCTCTCATTATACCAGATAACCAGCAAGGCAACTACACAATTATATACCCTCCGAGCTATAGAATCAATAAGAAAAATCTGGCTGCACTCTAACGATGATGCCTCAAAAAAGATTTGTGGTAACAGAGATTTTAATATTTGACTTTGAGCTCTTCATAGGTGTCCATTCTTTTCCGACCGAGATCCTTGAGTTCCGTCATCGAAACGCCGGCGCTCGGAGCGGTTAACAGCCCGTTCACTCCAAGCCTATTCTCGTTCCTGGGCCAAGCTGATCTCCTCCGGAGAGCACGGCGCTGGCATGTCGCGCAAACAAGCCTCGTATGTCTTGCCGATATTCTTTGAGGATTCCCTCTCCGAGCCCCTGCCAATCGCCACACCGATACAGTGCTCGGGCCAGCACAATCTCTCGCAAGGGTTCCAGGCGGTGACGCTCCTCTCGTTGACGGTTGGCAAGCGGCTCAAGTCCCGTCATAACATGGCCTCGCATTCCAGGCTTGTTTAGAAGCCGATACAGAGGTTCTGCCGCAGACGGGTCTCCAATCTGTTCAATCGCTAATGCCAGTGAACGGTGGTGCGAGAGCGTTACGTTGGGATCAAGTGTGTCCAGCTTCTCCAGAAGAACGGGCAACGCACGCCGATCATGAGTGCTGCCGAGTGCGAGGATCAGCGCGTCGAGCGGCGTTGGCAAGTGTGCATATTCGGCCATGTAACCTTGATAGATCTTCGCATCCCACTCATTAATCTCTTCCAGCCGTGCGACAAGTATCGGCACAACTTCGCGCTCTCCCATGAAACCGAGCAGTTTCGCATAGGCTATCTTGACTTCGCCTGTGGCCGAGGCAAACGCGAGTTTCAATGGCGACCGCGCCTTGTCAGTGTGAGAGAGTATGATTGCCAGCGCTTTACACCTCGTCGCGCGCGACTGGGTCTTATCGCCATACTCACGGACGGCCGCATGAACAAGTCTATCGGGCAGTGGAAAGGAATCCCTGTCCGTTAGCACGTCTTTGGGCAAATTGCCAATCTCAACGAGATGCTGCTGCAACGCCTTGACGTCAATTTGCCTTGGCATACATCCGCCCCTGACTGCCATGGCAGCCGCCACCCCTGCTGCGTAGCCTTGGTTATGCATGTCCAGTTGCATACGGACCATTGCCGTAGCGTCTCGATGCATGCTCATACCTAAACCCGTAACGAGAATGCCATCTAACCCTCGCGGCAACAGACAGCGGTATGGCGTATAACATGTTCCACCGGGTGCTGGATGATTTGCCTTCCGGGTCTGCTCCGTGTGTGGGATAAGGGCAAAGTAGGGTTCGCTCGGGTAACAGTGCGAGTCGTAGTCGCTACCTGAAAGCACAATCGAATCCGGGTAAGTGCGACCGGCGATCTGATCCACATAGGAGAGCACGTGATCGCCAATCACGCGCCGACGTTCACGAC
>Ga0307430_1002879_pt1 | contig 11083 bp, 7 predicted proteins | sample SalMarWE160130MG_FD_202159 | JGI IMG/M metagenome (GOLD analysis project Ga0307430, IMG submission 202159) | Salt marsh sediment microbial communities from the Plum Island Ecosystem LTER, Massachusetts, United States - WE1603-130 | ecosystem: Environmental > Aquatic > Marine > Intertidal zone >... | reverse complement strand
CTCGACGAGGATGCGTTGAGCCGCTGCGTGACGGACGAGAAAATCCCCAGGCATATTACACAGGCGTGGGGCCAATTCAAGGTCTCCGAGAAACCATTATGGCAGCACGACTGCCCTGACAGCCTTGCTGTTGCGGTAACAGCAAACGCCGTCGTGGTCGCTGACGCATCACAAGTCGCCGCACTGGAGCTCCGCAGCGGCAAACGGCTCTGGAGTCAAACACTCCCGTCTGCTCCCGTGCCCTGGGGTATGGCTGTGGACGATACGGGCCGCGTGATCCTGACCCTGGTCGATGGTCAGGTGCTCTGCATTGGCAGGCAGGAGCCGTTTCAGCAGAAGCTTGCCAGCCGCAACCGGCAGCGTCAACGTGCAGCTTCGCTAACGCCGACCTATGCGAATGTGCGCTACGGGCCTCAGGAGCGAAACGTGCTGGATCTATATCTCGCGCAGTCTGCGGAACCCACGCCGCTGGTACTGTACATTCACGGCGGCGGATTTCGCGGCGGTGACAAACAGAGTCTTAATGCCAGCGAAGCCAGGTCCTACCTTAACGCAGGTTTCTCCATTGCAGCAATTAACTATCGGCTGACCAACACCGCTCCGGCCCCGGCGGCATATCTGGATTGTGCACGGGCCCTGCAATTCCTACGTCACAACGCCGAGAAGTGGAACATCGACCCGCAGTTGGTTGCCTCGACAGGTGGTTCTGCTGGAGCCGGTACGTCAATGTGGCTGGCGTTTCACGACGACTTGGCCGACCCGGACAGCGGCGAGGCCATAGCGCGGCAGTCAACGCGTTTGACGTGCATCGCGGTCCGCAACGGGCAGTCATCCTATGATCCGCGTTTTGCCGAGAAAATCGGCATTCCACGCCCCAACTTCGAGCGCCATCCTTTCTTCCTCCCGTTTTACGGTATCAAGGCGGACGAAATTAACAGTCCGCGCGCGTACGAATTGTACAAGCAGGCTGCACCGATTACCTACGTTTCCGAAGATGACCCGCCCGCGCTGCTCGTGTATAGCTATCCCAACGAAGAAGTGACCGAGGAGACATCACTGGGCCTAATCGTTCACCACCCAAGGTTCGGCATCGTGCTAAAGGAGCGACTTGACAAGTTAGGCATTGAATGCATCGTGCAATACCAAGATCCCAAGAGCGGTAAGGTTGTTCGACATGGAGAAAAGGTCGTGGTGGTCGCTCCAGTCGAGTTCATCCGCAGACAGTTCAACCGTGCAAAGGCAAAACGTGCTGAACAGCGACGTTAGCATGAGCAACGAGCTCTTCGGACAGCTTCTTCTGAGTTGTATCAAAAGTGGTAACAACTTTACGGCAAGTGCATCTTGACCCATACTTGTTTACAGCAGGTATTATCGTGATAGCCTGGCCGTGTGGTTAAAACAGTACTGTAATATCTTTTAGTCAACTAACAATATGTGAAGTGTCGCCGGATTTGATTCTCCGTCAACGAAGGCCGACCTCAATATATTTTTTCCTTCCATTGCAGCGATGAAGAAGCGAGTTGATTTGGTGTCAATCGCGTGCTTTTTGATTTCGACCAGGCCTTCGCAGGCGAACGAATCACAGGATTCAGCACGCAGGTGGCGTGGGAGGGCACATCCGAATTCGGCATGGTAGATACACGAATCCTCGTAGGTTTTCTTCGGCAGACAAGACAAATATTCTTCTAAAACCTGATGCTGTTGCAGCTCAGGATGTTGGTACATGCAACGTAGAAGAGTTTCCACTTTTAGATAGGCATGGTCTCCGCCGTGAATACAACAACCTCCCCTGCAAATGGCACAAGCGTTACGAAGTATCGAACGCAACTCCGTGCCTTGCATCTGGGCATCACAATTCATTTGTATCGTGGTATTGTCCTTCGAGCGTGCTGAGGAACGGCGCTCTGCCGCAGCTTGGCCGATCAGCTGCATGAGCCGATCACGGAACGTACGTCGCCGCTTTTCGGGCAGATGCCTGACGCGTCGCGTGTTTACAGGAATAGCCGCCGGGGTGAAATCCTTTGGATTCCCGATCCCGGCCGCTTCGGCTGTATTGTCCCGGAGATCGCGTGCCTGCCGCTTTAGCCTTTCTCGTTTGCGCTTGAGGCTTTCCCGCGAGCTGCGTATTTGCTTACGAATACGATCAAAGTATTCCCATTTACATTTTCGGTTACTGCAATACTTCTGTAAACGCGGCACGCATTCATCAATCACCTCGCCACAAACCACACATGTTCTCTCTCGAATGGACATACTGTTAATTGTACTACGCATACCGCCAAATATCAAAGGTGAGGGTCAAGTATCCGGGTCTTTCACTAACGGCCTCGGCCGTCGCAGCGCCGCTGCATGCAAGGCTTGACTTTGCAACGGATATCTTCCGCACCGTGGCAGATCAACAGCCTCGCGTGATCTGGGGTGACGGACAGGAAATGCTGCTCCACACGCGGCGTCTGTCCCGGCCAGCAGTACGTGAAGTAGACGTCCGCATTTTGGCGTATTTCGAAATAGTCGCCCGTTTCGATGGTGGCGGAAAGTCCGAAATCCGCCAGCAGCTTGCGCGAGGCCGCCGCCAGCTGCGCGTGTATCTCGATGCCGCGTGCGTCGAAGCCCAGTATCTCGGCCAACCCGGTGACAATGCCCATTCCGCTGCCCCATTCGCAAAAGCGTCCTCGCGGCATCGCCCGCAGGGCGGCATAGACGACCCCATAATTGCTGGGAACGAAGTCGAAACAATCGATCGTCTTGCTGCGGCGGAGCCCCTCGTCGATGAACTCCGATACCGACTTCGACATCGCCCGAACGGTAGAAATCAAGGGAATTTCGCTAAGCATGGCTACTTTATCATTTTAGACCGGAAAAAACAATATCCGCAACTTTACTACGAACAGGTTTCGAAGTCCCCTCATCTTTGGGATGGACTCTATTGTTAAGAATAATAACAAAGACCTTGCTCACCGGGTCGCAGACTATTGAAGTGCCTGTATAACCGGTGTGGCAAAATGCTTTTTCCGAAGCGTAAGAACCTTTCACTGAAGAGTAACTCGAATTCACATCAAAACCATAGGCACGGCCGTATGCCTGAGCAGTAGTCAACATAGTAACCGCTTCTGGGCTGAGAACTCTTGTGCCGTTCCAGATGCCCTCATTCAGAAGCATCCGGCAGTATATTGACAAATCATAGGCGTTAGAAAATAGCCCGGCATTGCCGGAAATGCCTCCCATCAATTTCGCTAAAGGATCGTGGACAGTTCCTCGAATTAGTTGTCGGTCCACAATTTGGGCCGCTGCAACATCTTTCTTCCAGGAATCCGGAGGATTGTAGGCGGTGTGTTTCATGCCAAGAGGGGCAAATATGTTCTCCCTGCTAAAATCACCAATGCTCTTTCCACTAACCGCTTCGGCAATCTTTGCTAACGTTATATAGCCTAAGCAACTATAGCGAAACTCTTCTCCGGGTTTGCTGACAGCTTCCAATCCACATATTTTCTCAATTACCTTTTCGGGACAGGGACTTCCGAATTGCTCCTTCAGTTTGGCCGCACTCATATACGCCGGTAATCCCGAAGTATGGTTAAGGAGATGTTTGATCCGGACCTCCTCCTTGCCGTTGCAGGCAAAAGCAGAGAGATATGCGCCCACATAATCATCTAATTCTATTGCTTTGCGGTCTCTCAGAATCATAATCGAAGCGGCTGTGGCGATAGGTTTGGTCATAGACGCCAAATCAAAAACCGTATTTCTGCCAATAGGTTCCTCACAAGGTTCTATCACTTTATGGCCAAAGGCCTGCCAGTACAAAATGTCGTCTTGTTTACCGACGAGAACCACGGCTCCGGGAAAGTTGCCTTTCTCGATTTCCTCTTCGATTACATGGTCAATCTCGCTAAAGCTCGGCTTACGAATCTCTTCCTGAAGTGGCTGACATCCTATCGAAAGACAAAGCAGTAACGTCAGAAGCGTTGTCATTGTTCGGATTAGTTTCATATCGGTTTTTCCCATAACTTGCCTGCCGGCGAGCAGGGATGTGCGAGGAAAATCCATAGCTGAGATAGAGGTTAGCACAAACAGTGCATATTGTCACAGTATTTCTTGTCTTCCGGCTTGCTTGGGCTCAAAAAATTGTTTACAGTAAGACAAATGAAATCGGCAAAGACAACCATAATCTTAAGTCTTTTTGTGATGCTTTCAAGCTGTCAAGGTTCGGTTAAGACCGGATTGGACCGTGTGGGCGCATACAAAGAAGTGTTCCAGGGCAAGCGCCTTGGAATCATAACCAACCACACTGCATACAACAGTAACGGCAAGTATGTAGTAGATGTATTAAGGGGTATGACAGGTGTGACGGTTACCGCCCTTTTCAGTCCTGAACATGGTCTATGGGGTAAAGAGCGGGATGCTAAAAAAATTGATAGCCAAATTCACCCGGTTTACCATTTGCCGGTTTACAGCCTATATGGACAGACGCTAAAACCCACACGTGAAATGCTGCAGGATATAGACGTTCTGGTATTCGACATACAGGATATCGGCGCCCGATTCTACACCTACATCTATACGATGTCTTTAGCAATGGAAGCAGCGGCAGAAAATAGTAAGGGTTTCGTTGTTCTGGATCGACCCAATCCTATAAACGGCTATTGCGTTCAAGGCAATGTTCTCGAGCCAGGATTGAGCAGTTTCGTTGGTCTATACCCTATCTCGATCAGACATGGGATGACCGTCGGAGAATTAGCGAAAATGTTCAATGAACAAGGCTGGCTTAGTAATCGAGTTAAAGCAAACCTTGTCGTAATACCTATGAAAGGCTGGCGCCGCCGCATGTGGTACGACCAAACCGGACTAACTTTCATAAAGCCCTCACCGAATATGCCCGACCTTAAAACCGCCGCAATCTATCCGGGCTTGTGCCTTTTGGAGGGAACTAATGTTTCCGAAGGCAGAGGAACGAAGAGGCCGTTCAGGCAATTCGGTGCGCCCTGGATCGATTCGAAACGCTTAGCTGACCGACTTAACAAATTGAACCTGCCGGGCATGTACTTTGAGCCGGTGCGTTTCACGCCTGCAAGCTCAAAATATCAAGGTCAAGAATGTAATGGTGTCCGGATTATTATAACAGAAAGGAACCGGCTTGAGCCATATTACAGCGGCATCAGAATCGTCAATGAGATTTATAGGATATATCCGAACAGCTTCCAATGGAAGGCCAGACACTTCGATCGTTTATGTGGGACATCAGCGATTCGCAATGCCATCACAGGCCGGTCATCCCTGAATAGACTCCGGAATAAATGGCAAGCTGAGCTGGAATCTTTTCAGAAAATCAGAGACAAATATCTTATATACACGGATTGAACCAACTGAAGAAACACGGTCAAGACCACTATTGATCTGTTACAAATGAAATTGTGCGCAAGATGGTCATAAAATATTAGTTAGTTTGTTATTGGAGACAATATCATCTTCGATAGCGTATGGGTGCTTCGATGTCGGCAAACCGAGGGATGCTTCAAACGACATGCCAAATCGTCGTTATTTGGCGTGGCGTTTGATCAGCCCGGCAGCAATAGCGAAGCTTTTTATTTTCAGAACAAGCAATCTCCCTCCCTCGAAAGAGGGTGGGGAGGGAGATTGCGGCCGTGCGAATCAGATGGATGCTTATGAGCAGAAGACGGTTGCGTTGAGGCGCCAGCCTTTTATCTGACCCTGTTTGGTTCCGGTTCGACCGGGTTAAGGCTTTTCTCTTTTGCCCCGGAGCCGCTCGATGGCTAAAGCAACAGGTGAGGGAACTTCTTGGGCTTGCCACTGCCCGGATTCCACTTCTTCCATCGCTTCGTGCAGGGCGATGCACGCTTGGTCGTAACTGCACCCTGCCTGTTGAGCAATCAGACGTGAGCCGCGGTCTATAAGTTTCTTATTACTTGGTGACAGCCAGACCATTGCATTACCGATGACCCGACCCATGCGAACCATCGTAGCGGTGGAAAGTGTATTCAGAATGAGTTTAACGGCAAGATGGTGCCACAACTGCAATGGCGAATCGGTGAGACTGCAGGGAAACTGGAATGTTTCGCCCGCCGTGGCTCGCTCGGCGGAGCCAAGTCGCGACAGGTCGGTAGGTGGATTAACATCCGCCAAACTAACGATTAGGGCGGCTGTTTTCCTGTACTGCGGGCCAAATTTCTGCAAGGCTGTGCGAATCAGATGGTCTGTCTGGCCTTCAGCAGTTATCACTACCAATGCCGAGTCAGGGGCATCAGTACGCGAAGGATCAGGTTCATTGCCTATCATAAATTTGTATATCTCGGAATTGTCGAGTTTTGGTGGCTGGGCCTTCAGGCTGGCCGGCGCTTTCATTTGTTCATAAACCTCGCGTCCCCACTCCAGACCTCTGGGTTCACGTTGCAACAGCGCATGCCAGGCCTTTTCAGTGGTACGGAATGGGTCTTTTACAAAAGCCCATGAGCTTGGAGAGCGGTTGTCTCGGTATTTTCGAAAAGCCGGCAGCATAAACGTTGGAGAACGCTCAGTGGTATCTGTCAATACGTCTAACAGGAATGAATCGGCCATATAGGTTACAAGGCCTTTTCGGCGATAGATGCCTTCTTCGAATCTTGTTGCACGAGCCAACGTATCAACCGCTTGAGGGTTTGAAAGCTGCTCTAAGAGTTCAGACAGTAATCTTAGGTAATCACCGGCTTGGCGCTCCTTGAGTCCTAATTTCGCCGCCTGCATCGGCGACAGCCGCTTCTGCAGAAAACGCACCAAAGCTATCTCAAGAGCACTGCCGACAACAAACAATTCGGCTGTCGTGGCCTGCATTCTTGTCGAACCGGTGATTGCCATCGGGCCGGTGGTCAAATCAAGCTTCGTGATACGCGGCTCCTCAATCACTTCAAGCGAGCGTTTGACATAACGGCGCAATGCTTCGGTGGGATTGTTATAGACAAAAAAGACCCTCGCTCCGGCATCGAGTCCCTCCCAGGCTGTGCCAATCACAAAAGGGGTTTCTCCACCTTCCGTGATGGCAACAACAACATCGCCGGACTGAACGTGTTTCTCTTTCATCTGGTATCGCCCGAAGTCCGGAAAATCTTCGTATCCTTCAACTGCTTTTATCAAAGCAAAATCACCTCCGGCCATCACACTGAAGACGCGGTCTTCCATCTCGGAAATCTCTAATCCTGTTAACGTAGGGGCAACCCTATGTGGTTGCCCTGGGCAGGCACGTAGGCCTGCCCCTACCTTTAATTTGCGCCAAAACCGCCGCCAGGCCGATTCAAGAAGTATGCTCAACCGCCCCGTGGCTCCGCAGCCGGTGAAGAAAATCCGCTTACCAGCACTCATAGCTTTGACAAACGCTTCGGTGAGTTCCCGGAACGAATCCTGCTGGAGAACCTTTTTCATTGCAGGAGGAATTTCGTCATCGACTGACTGCAACAACCTTATAGCTGCGGGCAGGTCGTCTCGGCTTCTCTGCGAGAGAGTTATCGTTTTAGGATGAGATGATTCAGTAAGCAATTCACCTAACCGAAACGCCCGTTCCCGGCTGAGAAATTCTTCGGCTCTTTTAATTGCATCTGACATTACAGCTCCCTGACACTCGTAGATCCAAAGACAATATTCATATCATTTTACGTGGACAATGTAAATATACTTTTAACCCATCAAGTGCATTGCAGATAAAGCGGAACAGATATATAATCCGTTTTGTGACGGTCAGCGCCAACAAAAGTCTGCACTAATAAATAGAGGGTAAGACAGTAGTGAGCAGCCGTATTCGGGAAATTGCAGCCAGGAAGAAAATGCGGGTTGCAGGTCTGATGTCAGGTACATCCGTTGATGGTGTTGACGTTGCCGTAGTCGATATCACTAAGCAAAAGGTTCACTTGCTGGCTTTTGACGTATTTCCATACCCCCCTGCTTTGCGCAGGGAAATCCTTCGTCTATGTCGCCCCGAATCAGCCCAGTTGGACAATATATGCCATTACAATTTCGTCTTAGGCGAAGTTTTTGCCGATGCAATCATCAAGCTTTGCCATAAAAGCAGCATTTCTCTAAGCTCAATTGATCTGGTAGGCTCCCATGGCCAGACAATATATCATAATCCTCGGGGCAAGCGCTACAGCCGAACGACAATAGGCTCAACTTTGCAGATTGGAGAGCCCTCGGTAATAGCCCAGCGCACCGGCATCACAACGGTCGCAGATTTCAGGCCTCGCGACATGGCTGCGGGAGGCGAAGGTGCCCCTTTGGTACCCTACGCTGATTATTTTTTATTTGGCCGCAGTCGGTTGTCTAGCGCCGTCCAGAATATTGGGGGCATTGCTAATGTAACTTTCCTGCCGCGCGGCTGTAAGCAGAATGATATTATCGCCTTTGATACAGGCCCAGGGAACATGGTAATCGACAGCATTATCCGGCTCATCAGTGGCGGTAAGCAACGCCTCGACCTGGGTGGAAAAATGGCAGCACAGGGAACGGTCGATAAAAGCCTGCTGAACGAAATGCTCCGGCACCCTTTTTTACGACGGCACCCGCCAAAATCTACTGGCCGAGAAGAGTTTGGAGTTTCCTTTGCCGACAAGATCTACCAGAACGCCGCCCAAAAAGGCTTATCTGATACTGATATAGTAGCGACCGTGACTGCCTTTACCGCCAACAGTATCGCCCGGGCATACCATCAGTTCCTGCCGACGATACCGGACGAGGTGATATTATGCGGGGGCGGGTCCCACAATAACACGCTGGTGGAAATGTTGCGGAGTGAGCTGCCGAATGCTAAGATGCTCTCTACCGAGGATTTTGGCATTGGTGTCGATGCCAAGGAGGCGGTTTCGTTTGCTATTTTAGCCTGGGCAACTATAAAGGGATTAACTAATAACGTGCCAAGCGTTACCGGTGCTGACCGACCGGTTGTTCTGGGAAAGATAATACCAGTATGACAAAAAAGCATAGACTCTTGCCAACTACCGAGAAGCGCAATCGCGCCAGTAAAAATATCGATAAACTATCGACAAAGCAAATCATCGGACTTATTAACGCCGAAGATGCTCTCGTACCCGCTGCCGTGGCGAGGCAGTCTAAACAAATTTCTGCAGCGATCGATTTGATTGTATCGCGTTTTAGAAAGGGCGGACGGCTGTTTTACGTGGGAGCCGGCACAAGCGGCCGGCTGGGTGTATTGGATGCCGCGGAGTGCCCGCCTACTTTTGGTGTCCGGCCTTCGCTTGTTCAGGGTATCATTGCCGGTGGCCGACGTGCATTGGTCAGGGCTATTGAAGGAGCTGAAGATTGCGCCCAGGATGGTGCTCGAGCAATAAGAAAGAAGAAGGTAAAAGAAAATGACGTCGTGGTTGGTCTGGCCGCGTGCGGTATGACCCCTTTTGTGCACGGCGCTCTCAAAGAAGGCCGGCAAATAGGGGCAGCGACCATTTTTGTTACCTGTGCGCCGGAAGCTGTCGGACACATCCCCGCTGAAATCATCATCAATCCAGTTGTTGGCCCGGAAGTTATCACCGGTTCAACCCGGATGAAAGCAGGTACTGCGACGAAACTCGTACTCAACACTCTGACAACAGGAGCAATGGTCAAATTAGGGAAGGTCTATGGCAATCTTATGGTTGACCTGCAGGCGACAAATGAGAAATTGCGCGACCGATCGCTGCGGATTGTTATGGAAATGACCAATCTCAGCCGATCTGACGCAAGGCGACTGCTCGCCCGCGCACAGGGAAAGGTTAAAGCCGCTATTGTAATGCACTTTCGTCAAACGAATCTGGCGGGCGCCCTGAAAATACTTGACGAGTGCGACCAGTTTCTGCGAAAAGCAATTGAGGAGATATCGTGAATCTTATCGTAGCTCAGGCAGGCACACTAAGCGGGCTCGACTGGGGCATTGTGGGCGTCGGCGCCGTGCTGCTGTTCGTCATCTCATACGTTTTCGGGCGCGAGGAAAAGAATACGGACGATTTTTTCCTTGGAGGCCGACGCGTTCCGCCCGTCGTGGCATGTCTGTCGTTTGTGGCTACCGAGATCAGTGCCCTGACAATTGTCGGCGTCCCGCATACCGCTTTTACCGAGAACTGGCGGTGGCTCCAGTTCCTGGTCGGGTTGGCTTTGGCCCGACTTGTCGTGGCGTTTCTATTCATTCCCGCTTTCTACAAATATAACTGCACGAGTATCTACGAGTTCTTAGGTCATCGATTTGGGCCTGCGACTCAGTACACCGGCTCGATCTATTTCTTCATCACCCGTCTTCTGGCTTCGGGCGTACGCCTTTATGCGACGTGTATGGCTGTCGGTGTCATCATGGGCTGGCCCCTGGCCGCTACGATAACTTTATTCACCGTGGTTAGCATTGTCTTTATTGCATTTGGTGGCATCAAGGCCGTCGTATGGGCCGGCGCTTACCAGGCTCTGTTCTTCGTTGTCGCCGGCGTCCTGGTCGTCGTTTATCTCGTTCAGCACATCGACGGCGGCTTGGCCACAGCTATGCAGACTGCGCACGAGGCCGGACGTCTGAGCACATTCTATTTCAAGTTCAACCTTAAAGACGCCTCCACGTTCTGGGCATGGTTGGCCAGCGGGTTCTTTATTGGTCTGGCCTCCTTCGGAACCGATCAGGAAATGGTCCAGAGGCTGCTGACAGTCGAGACGCGAAAGAGCAGTCAGAAGACCATTATCTCCACCATTGCCACCGTCCTGCCCGTTTACTGGCTTTATCTGCTTGTCGGCACGCTGCTCTATGTGTTCTACCAGCAGAATTCTTCCCTGGTCTTGCCCCAGGAACTCAAGGAAATCCTTCCGCATTTTGCGCGAAACGTTTTGCCCACCGGCCTGAAAGGTATGGTCCTGGGCGCAATTTTTATGGCCAGTGTTGATTCGCCGCTCAGCTCCCTTACTTCTTCTTTTGTTACTGATATCTATCGCCCCCTGATTCGCAGGAACGCATCGGAAAAGCATTATCTGCTCGTCTCCAGAATAGCGGTGGTCGGTTTTGGCCTGGTCCTGGCGGGTATTGCGGCGGCCTGCGCTCCGGTGAAGAATATTCTCTGGTTTGCCTTCCAGATACTCTCGCTCA
>Ga0307430_1002872_pt1 | contig 11096 bp, 7 predicted proteins | sample SalMarWE160130MG_FD_202159 | JGI IMG/M metagenome (GOLD analysis project Ga0307430, IMG submission 202159) | Salt marsh sediment microbial communities from the Plum Island Ecosystem LTER, Massachusetts, United States - WE1603-130 | ecosystem: Environmental > Aquatic > Marine > Intertidal zone >... | reverse complement strand
GGCGAAGATATTCCCAATTCACGGTCTTTGACAATCAAGCCTATAGATAAAATAGGTCGGGTGCACCAAGTAACGGCGTACTCGATTTTTACTTGCTTGATTTGATTTCTATTTTTTTACGACCTTTGATCAGAAGTTCTACAACGCTCGGGTCGGCAAGTGTGGAGATGTCACCGAGGTTGTCTGTGTTTTTCTCAGCTATTTTGCGGAGGATTCGCCGCATAATCTTGCCGGAGCGGGTCTTCGGAAGTGAGGGTGCAAACTGAATGGCTTCGGGTGTTGCGATAGGGCCGATTTCCTTTCGCACATGCATAATAAGTTCCTTCTTTAGCTCATCGCTTTCCTCGATGCCGCCTACAAGTGTAACAAAGGCATACAGTGTTTGGCCCTTGATGTCGTGAGGCATGGGTGTAACGGCAGCTTCGGCAACTTTTTCGTGGCTGACCAGAGCGCTTTCAACCTCGGCGGTTCCAATGCGATGGCCGGAGACGTTGACGACGTCGTCGATTCTGCCCAATAGCCAGTGGTCGCCGTCTTCATCAATACGGCAGCCGTCGCCTGCAAAGTAAACATTATCGAACATTGTGAAGTATGTATCTATGAACCTGTCGTGGTCACCCCACATTGTGCGCATCATTCCGGGCCAGGGTTTGCGTATGCACAGCTTACCGCCTTCGTTTATATCGCATTGGCTTCCATCATCTCGCAGGACAACGGAGTCAACGCCAAAGAAGGGACGGGATGCGCTGCCGGGTTTTAGTGTGTGGGCGCCCGGTATAGGTGTAATCATAAATCCGCCGGTCTCCGTCTGCCACCAGGTATCTACAATCGGGCAGCGATTACGGCCGATTTTCTCATAGTACCACATCCAGGCCTCGGGATTTATCGGCTCACCGACCGAGCCGAGAATCCTGAGCGAATCGAGTTTGTACTTTGCAGGCCATTCTTCGCCGAGACGCATCAGGGCACGGATAGCTGTGGGTGCAGTATAGAAAACGGTAACGCCGAATTTGTCACAAATGTGCCAGAAGCGGCCGGCATCCGGGTAGGTAGGTACTCCTTCAAACATAAGTGATGTGCTGCCGTTTGCGAGTGGGCCATAGACGATGTAGCTGTGTCCCGTTACCCAGCCAATGTCGGCGGTGCACCAGTAAATATCGTCGTCGTGAATGTTGAAAATGATTTTGTGAGTGAGGGAGACATGCAACAGATATCCACCTGTAGTGTGGACAACGCCCTTGGGCTTTCCGGTCGAGCCGGATGTGTAAAGGATAAACAGCGGGTCATCAGCATTCATAGGTTCGGCTTCGCATTGTTCGGCTGCATCTGCCATTTCGTCATGATACCATACGTCCCTGCCATCTTTGATATTGCAGAGCTCGTCATTAACTTTGACGACTATTACATTTTCAATTGTAGGTGTTTTTTCCAGTGCGACGTCGGCGATATCCTTGAGCTTGATGTGCTTGCCGGCACGCAGCGAGACATTGGAAGTAATAAGCATTTTGCAGTCGGAGTCGTTGATACGGCCTTCGATGGCTTCTGAGCTGAATCCGCCGAAGATAACCGAGTGAATAGCGCCGATGCGGGCACAAGCAAGCATAGCGATGGGAAGCTCCGGTACCATCGGCAGATAAATCGCCACACGGTTACCTTTCTTTATGCCCTTTGATTTGAGGACATTAGCGAATTTGCAAACCTGCTTGTGCAGCTCTTTGTAGGTGAATTTCTTGACGGTGTCTTCGTCTTCACCCTGCCAGAGCAGTGCGGTCTTGTTTTCGATTGGCGTTCCAAGATGCCGGTCGAGGCAATTGTATGCAACGTTTAACCGGCCATCGGCAAACCAGGTGTGCTCAATTTTTCGACTCTTCGTATCCCAGGTGTAACGGAGGCTCTTAGTGGGTTCCTTAAACCAGTAGAGGGTTTTTGCCTGTTCCAGCCAAAAGGCGTCCGGGTCGTTAATTGACTTCTCCCACATTTGTTGATATTGCTCAGTGCTGGTTATATAAGCATTGGCCTTGATTGAAGCCGGTGGTGGAAAAGTTCGCTCTTCGGTCATAAGGGAATCAATTGCCTTTTCTTGTGTCATAACATTCTCCTTTGAGTAGCTCAGGATTATTATAGTAAGGGCGGTTCGCGAACCGCCCCTACCAGTTTCTATTTATACTCTATAACGAATTTTATGTTCGGTTTCAAAACAATGTATTTAACGCTACCAGGCGAAGTTTTACTTTCCCCCTGAGGTAGAAACGATGAACTCTTAACATTACTATCCGAGTCTCTCGAAAATGTCAACTGAAAAAATATTCCTATTTAGAATTTATACTTCATACTCAGAACGCAATATGTTACGTCTTTATGGGGATTGACTGATTTGTCCATTGATATCTGGTAGTAAAGACCCGGAACAAAGGAGAGGTTGTCGGTGATTTTAAGTCCCATTGAAAGACCAAAGGTTGCATGTGACCAATCATGGTCTTTAGTTTTGCCACCAAGGCCATCTCTGTAGGCGATTTCCCCAGACAGATGGAGGGGCTCGGGCAGTTCAACTACGTCCAGGTCATAGCCAAGACCGAAACGATGGACCCAGCCTGTAACGTCGTGATGAGTATAACCACTCCCGGCCGGGTATTCATAATGAGCGATGTAGTTAGGGACTATACCCTGTGGATTAATATTCGGCCAGGAAAATGCAAATATCCATTCGAATGTAGTATTAGCTACATCTCGGGCCAGGCCAGGGTAGTGTTCATATCTGGCGCTAATGTTATAGTTTGTGGCATAAGGTTCGCCCTCGAAAAGCACACTTTTGTAATACGGTCTGTAATCGAACCTCTGCTTATCAACGTAGCCGCTTGCGGTGGCATTGCGGTGAGTAACTTTCACACCAAAGCCTGTGCCATACAAATCGAGGTCGATGGTTTTGAAAAGTGCGCCTTGTTGGCCATAGCCTTCGGCACCTTTAGTCATCCACTTACTCATATAAGTCAGGTCGAGAGTAACACCCAACTGGTCTTCTTCGGCCTGTGCTATGCCCGCCACAGGTAATAAAAATACGGCAGTTGACAAAATCATCCTTTTCATAACTTTTTCCTTATCGGGGTGATTACAAGCCCATTAAGGCAAAAAACAATTTTATATGCGAAGGTTAAATAATGTCAAGCAATACAAAATAAAATTATAGGGATAAAGATATTTTTTGAATATTCCATGGATATCTCATTTCTTTATTGACATCGGTGATTCAATACCATTATAAGAAATGCTTTTAGACCGTAATATGACCTGCGGTAAGGATATGATTGGTAAAATTTGTATTATTATGTTGATTCTTCTGGCAGCCGGCTGTGCGGTCAAATCCCCAAGCGATCGTTCCTATGTTTCTGAAGGTGTTAAAGAACGTACAGGTTTTGAGTTAGGGCAGGTTACTGAACCTGGAGAATTCAATTTCCCTGAAGGAGTATCGCTTGATGACGGCTTATCACAGGACGAGGCGGTGGCTGTAGCACTTTGGAATAATGCCCAATTTCAAGCTGACCTAACAGCTCTGGGCTTTGCTCGTGCCGACCTGATCGAAGCGGATATGCTGGCCAATCCGGTATTTTCCATTTTTTTCCCCATTGGACCAAAACTGTTAGAAACAAAGCTGAATTTACCTATTGATGTGCTCTGGCAGCGTCCCCACCGCATCGCCGCTGCCAAGCTTGATGCTGAGAGTCTTTCTGAAAATCTCATAGAGCATGGTCTGGGCCTTATTCGGGACGTTCAGACAACCTATGCTGATCTGTGCCTGGCCCAGGAGCGGGTCCACCTGTCCGAGGTGGATGCTCAACTACGAGTTCAGATGGCCGAGCTTGCCCAGGCACGTCTGAGAGCCGGTGGTATTAGCGAACTGGCAACCTCGGCCGCCTATGTGGATTCGCTTCGTGCAGCCGATGCCACTAAGCGTTTTTCAAAGGAAGCTATTATCTTAAGACACCGGCTTAACGCTTTGCTCGGACTTGTCTCAGATGATACGACGTTTGATGTAATACCATCGGATATTACCCCAAGAACAGCAGTATCGACCAATGAATTGCTGGAGATGGCTTTTGCCGCCCGACCGGATCTGCGGGCGGCTGAACTTAAGATCGAGGCGGCCGGAGAACGTGTGGGTTGGGAACAATCCAAGATCTATAATTTCATCGCTATTATTGATGCCAAAGATAAGGGTGAGGATTCTCTCACGGTCGGACCAGGCTTTGCGATTGAAATCCCAATTTTAAATCAGAATGATGGCAAGATCGCCCGAGCCGAAGCAGAATTAGAACAGGCGGTTCGACAATATGAAGCAATTCGTCAGAACATTATTCTTCAAGTACAACAAGCTCACACTCGGTACGTCTCGGAACATGAGGAATTTGAGTTATGGAGCAGCGATATTATTCCTTCTTTGGAGAAGAGAGTCGAATGGACCCAGAAATCCTTTGAACTCGGGGAAGTGTCTTATCTGGCGGTTTTGGAAGCCAAGGGAAAACTTGTTGAGGCACGCATGCGCCAGAAGGAATTGGCTGCCCATCTGCACCGTAGTGCAGCAGAACTTAATTATTCTGTCGGAAAGAAAATGATATAGGCCTAATTCCTAACCATTATAAACAGGAGATAGAAATATTATGAGTTCCTATTTGAAATACTTCGTCTTGATTGCGGTTCTAACAACGGTTTGTGGATGCAGCAAAAAAACAGAACCGAAAGAGAAACAACAACCTCCGGCAAAAGTTCAAAATGTTGTCAAAGAGACAGACCTTACAACTATCACCCTTACCACCGAAGCCGAAGCCAGGTTAGGGATTCAAACGGTTTCTGTCGAATACCGTTCCGTTGAAAAAAAACGGACGTTCGGAGGAGAAGTGGTGTCGGTTTCGGGCCGTTCGGTAACCGTATCAGCTCCTTTATCGGGTACGCTGTTATTAGCAAAAGATAATTTACCTGTCACCGCTGGCCAACAGGTAACTAAGTCACAGCCGCTTTTTCACTTGTTGCTGGCACTTCCTGAGAAAGACCTGTTAAGTGTACAGGAAGAAATTTCCCTCCGGAAAGTAGAGCTTCAACTGGCCCAGGCGAGGGTCAAGCGAGCCCGGCAGCTGCTCGTTGACAAAGCCGGTAGCGCCAGAGAGCTGGAAGATGCAGAAGCTCAGTTGGCCGGCGCCAAGGTGAGTCTGGAAACCGCCCAGACCCGGCTCAGTCTGCTCGAAAAAGGTGAACTCGATTTAGCCGACGATGGACTGGCCTCATTGATAATTAAATCCCCGGTGGATGGTATTGTCCAGGAAGTTCACGTCGCGCCCGGCCAGACTATTACAGGTACAACTGCTCTGCTGGAAATTACCGGAATTGATCCGGTTTGGATAAAAGTTCCGGTTTATGTCGGTGATCTGGCTACTATAGACACAAAAAAGCCAGCCCGGGTGCACAGTCTGGCCGATTTTGTTGGGGCCGAGACACAAACTGCCCAACTGGTTGCGGCGCCATTCAGTGCCGATCCAGAGTCTGTAACCGCAGATCTATTCTACGAATTGTCAAACGCGGACCACTCATATCGGCCCGGCCAAAAAGTTGGCGTAACCCTGAGTCTAAAAGACTCTAAGCAAAGCCTAGTCGTGCCGTATTCCTCTATTCTCTATGATATGTATGGTAGCGCATGGGTTTATCAAAATACCGAGCCGCAGGTTTATGTGCGTCGGCGGGTCGAACTGCATTATGTGCTCGATGAACTTGCAATTCTAACCCGCGGCCCGGCCGTCGGTGCCAAAGTGGTCAGTGCCGGCGCCGCAGAATTATTTGGTACTGAGTTTGGAGTAGGCAAATAATGATGAGGTGGCTGGTTACAACGTCATTGCGACTTCGGGTCGTGGTCGTAGCTTTGATGACCATGATATTGATTGTGGGTATTCGCATAATACGAAGGACGCCGCTGGATGTTTTTCCCGAATTTGCACCTCCCTACGTAGAGATCCAAACCGAAGTTCCCGGGTTGTCAACTGCCGAAGTAGAAGCGCTGGTGACGGTTCCAATCGAAAACGCCTTAAACGGCACTCCCTGGGTCCAAACCAGTCGCTCAAAATCGGTGCTGGGCCTTTCATCAGTAGTTTTGTTTTTTGAGGAAGGTACCGATTTGCAGGAAGCTCGGCAAATGGTCCAGGAACGTATTACCCTAGCGGCTGGTTCGTTGCCGAGTGTGGCCAGCCCTCCCGTGATGCTCCCGCCGCTTTCCTCAACCAGCCGGGCTCTTAAAATCGGCATTTCGTCAAAAAAGCTTTCCCAGATGGAAATGAGCACCCTGGCAAAATGGACCATTCGTCCCCGGCTTATGTCGATTACGGGCGTGGCGAATGTTGCCATTTGGGGTGAGCGTGACCGACAGCTTCAGATATTGGTGGACCCGGACCGGTTGAGGGCGAACAATATCACTCTTAAAGAGGTGCAACAGGCTGCAAAAGACGCTGTTGAATTAGCCGGTGGCGGTTATTTGGATACGCCCAACCAGCGTCTGGCGGTTTCACACATCTCGCCCATCAACACATCCAGGGACCTGGCCCGGGTAGTTGTGGCCTTTCGCAACGGCGCTGCCCTGAGGTTAGGCGATGTTGCGGAAGTGGTAGAGGGCTTCGAGGCCCCAATTGGTGATGCAATAATAAATGATGAGCCGGGGATACTTCTGATTGTGGAAAAACAACCCTGGGCCAACACGTTGGAAGTAACCCGCAACGTGGAAGCGGCGTTGGATGCACTGCGGCCGGGTCTGGAGGACCTGGAGATTGATTCAACCATTTTTCGACCCGCCACTTTCATCGAGATGTCTATAGAAAACTTGAACCGTGCCCTACTGTTCGGCTGCATCTTGGTCGTGATTGTACTTGCTTTTTTCCTATACGATTGGCACACGGCCCTTATAAGTGCATTGGCTATTCCTTGCTCCTTAGTCGTTGCCGCTTTGGTGCTTCACTACCGAGGTGGCACTATCAATACTATGGTGCTGGCGGGTCTGGTCATCTCTGTGGGCGAGGTTGTGGATGACGCGATTGTTGGTGTAGAGAACGTTATGCGACGTTTACGGCTGAACCGGACGGCTGGCAATCCTCAATCGTCGTTTAATGTGGTACTCAATGCCTCCATAGAAGTACGTAGCGCCGTACTTTATGGTAGCTTAATTGTGGTCCTTGTTTTGCTGCCTGTATTTGTCCTGCCGGGACTGAGCGGCACGTTCTTCCGACCACTGGCCCTGTCATATATTCTGGCTATAATAGCCTCACTATTTGTGGCTCTGACCCTCACTCCGGCGCTTTGTCTAATCATGCTGCCGCGAGCCGCCTTGCGCGAAAAAGATTCTCCGCTTGTAGTTTGGCTTAAACGCGGCTATCAGGTAATACTGCCGGCTTTAGTAAAGCATCCAAACTGGGCGATATTGATTTTAATATGTATGCTCGGTGTCTCTGGGGCCATCATACCTCTATTAGGTGAAGAGTTCCTCCCAAAATTCAAAGAATATGACTTTTTGATGCACTTTGTCGAGAAACCCGGCACTTCGGTCGAGGCTATGGATCGTATCACGATACGCGCCAGTAAGGAACTTAGGGCCATTCCGGGCGTGAGAAATTTTGGCGCACATATCGGTCGGGCAGAAGTTGCCGATGAGGTCGTTGGGTCAAATTTCACGGAGCTTTGGATTAGTGTAGATCCTGAAGTCGACTATGATGCCACAGTCGCCAAAATACAGGAAACCGTGGAAGGCTATCCCGGCCTCTACCGGGATGTGCTGACTTATCTGCGGGAACGTATTAAGGAAGTACTCACTGGAACCGCAGCTACCGTTGTGCTGCGCATCTATGGACCGGATCTGGTGATACTTCAGCAAAAAGCCAAAGAAATAGCCGGGGCCATTGCCGAAATTGACGGCATTGCCGACCTGCATGTGCAACCTCTGACAATGATACCGCAGGTAGAAATTAAGTTTCAACCGGAAGCGGCGGCGCAGTTTGGCTTGGCGCCCGGAGATGTGCGCCGGGCCGCCACCACCCTGATTAAAGGAACCAAAGTTGGCGAGATATATCAGGGACAAAAGATTTTCGAAGTGATGGTATGGGGAACTCCCAAGGTACGCCATGATATGACGGTGTTGCAAACGTTGGTTATTGACACCCCGACTGGCGGACACGTGCCGTTGGGCCAGGTCGCTGATGTTTATGTTGCTCCTACACCCAACCATATAACCCGTGAAGCTAATTCGAGACATATCGACGTTTCCTGCAATGTCTCGGGGCGGGACCTCGGCAGCGTGGCCCGTGAAGTCGCAGCTAAAGTAAAAGCCATTGATTTTGAAACGGGCTATCATCCGGAGATTCTTGGGGAATATGCCGAGCGGCAACAGTCGAGAAATCGCCTTCTCGGTGTGGCGATATTGTCTGCTGTGGGGATTTTTTTCATAGTTTACGCCGATTTCGCCTCTGTTCGGTTGGCCTTACTGCTGCTGCTGTGCCTGCCCATTGCTCTGACCGGCAGTATCTTCAGTGCCTTGCTCAGCGGCGGCGTTCTGTCACTGGGTTCGATAGTGGGATTCGTTACTGTTTTAGGCATTGTCGGTCGCAATGGCATAATGCTGATAAGTCACTATCGTCACCTGGAGATGGAAGAAAATATGCAATTCGGCGAGGAATTGATTCTGCGGGGTGCGATGGAGCGACTTTCACCTATTCTGATGACGGCGCTTACTACGGCATTGGCACTTGTTCCAATAGTGATTGGCGGCAATCGGCCCGGACAGGAAATTGAACACCCCATGGCTATCGTGATTATAGGTGGACTATTCACGTCGACCTTGCTGAATCTGTTGTTTATGCCGGCCCTGTATTGGAAATTCGCAAAGACTAAATCGCAGAGAAATCTTGAAAATCGAGCGGTTTGAGTCTTGATTTGGATTAAGGTCAATTTTACCTGAATCGGCCATTTCTTGAGCAAGTCTTGTGTCTAATTTCCGGCTTTCGATTCCCGGCTGCCGACAAGGTCGCTGAGAATATATTCGACTATTTCGTGCAGCTTTTCTGTGATTTCCGGCATACAGCCCTGGGAAAATCTGGACATCTCTTTAACCTCTATACCATTTCCAAAACGGTAGGTATATGCCGCTCCCACCCCAAAGACATAATATGAACTCCCTGACACAAATCCTTCAATTCCCTAATCAGACGAGCGGAGATTTCCAGACTTTTTTCGACTCTTTTTTCTTTCCCCGCACCGGCCAATTCATTAATAATCTCTTCAGGAACGTGGATTCCTGCGACATTTGCATTCATAAACTTAGCCATAGCGGGCGATTTCAAAAACACAATTCCAGCCATAACCGGCACTTTGGCCCCGTTCTTGCTTTCGTAAGAAAGCACAGGGGTTACTTTCTCCATAAAGAGAGCGAACTTATCTACTTCATAAACTGCCTGGGTCTGGAAGAACTCCGCCCCAGCCTGAACCTTTTTCTCCATCTTCATAATCTGTGGTTCCAACGGGTCTGCACCTGGATTCACCACTGCCCCCAGGCAGAATTCCGGCGGCCGACCTTCCAAGTCATTGCCCGCCATATCTTTTCCGCCCATTAATCCTTTGACTGCCGAGAGCAGTTGTACCGAATCCAAATCGAACACAGGCATTGCCTCAGGGTGGTCACCCAATGTTGGATGGTCCCCGGTAAGACACAATAAATTCTCAATGCCCAATACTGCGGCACTTAAGACATCCGACTGTAAACCCAGACGGTTGCGGTCCCGGCATGTCAGCTGCATGATAGGCTCAAGGTCTTTGTCCTTCAAGAGACGACAAGCCGCCAAAGAGCCAACCCTCATTACAGAGCTTTGCAAATCAGTAACATTGAAAGCATCAACCTTGTCCCGCAAAGGCTCCAATTCATCTATCAGCTTTTCTATTTCTATGCCCTTGGGCGGTCCAAGTTCACAAGTGATTACAAACTTACCTTGTTTGAAACGCTCAATAAGTTTCATGTCTTAAATGCCTCCTTATCTCGTTACAGCCCTGCTCGGGGTCCTAAAGTCAGAAAAGTTTGGATTTGGTTTAGAGCTCTATGTCATATAAAGCTGTCTTGCGTAACTCACTTGACGGCAGCATCTTACTGTGGTCTCGCGGTGTGCGGATTTTTTTAAAGTTTTCTAATCGCCCGACCTTCTGGAGCCTTTCATAAATCAACTGCCAGCCGCAATCTTTCTCAGGGTCAACTTCACACTTTCCATCCTGTGCCCCACCACAAGGCCCGTTGAGCAGACTTTTGGCACAAAAAGTGATTGGACAGATGCCTCCGGTATAATCCAGAGCGCAATCACCGCATGCCTGGCATCGCTCATCCGATGGCCAAAGCCCCTGCAATCCGCCTAAGGATACCGTGTTTGCTGCAGGGTGTACAACCTTATTTACAACCTTCGAGACCGCCTGGACCCCGACTCCACAACTCAGCACCAGGATAGAATCCGCTTGTCTGATCTTGTCCATCTCCCTGGCGAGTCTCGTTGCCACCAACACCTTATTGCAGAGAAAATCCACCAAAACTGTGCTTGCTGCGTTCTTGCCTGCCTTTTCCAGCTCGGTTTTTATTGCCGAAAGTGCTTTTTCTCCGCCGGTTTCGCAGACCTCGGCACAACCATTGCAAGCCAGCAGGAAGATATTCTTCTCATCGCCAAGCGATTCCAGCACTTCCTCTGTTGGTTTATTTTGTGTGAATAACATCTTCAATTTCCTTTAGCACTGTATTAATGATTTCAGGAATCCTCTGTTTTACTTCATCTGTTAATTCCAATCCGCAATCAATTTTCTTGGGTTCTATGCCAATGATTACAATTTCCTTCGGTGCACAATTCATCCTCTCGGCAATAGTTAGGGCATCGATCAAACCTGTTTGATGCAAACTGATCCTGGAGTCACCGCTGAAAAACTGCTCCAGTCTGTCTCGCTCTTCGGTCTTGAGCCGGGCCTTGTAAATAGTCCCTGCCTCTTTGCCGGCTCTCAGTGCGTCAATGACCACGAGTTTCTCTATACCCGGCTCCAACAAAAGGACGTCGAGG
>Ga0307430_1002869_pt1 | contig 11099 bp, 13 predicted proteins | sample SalMarWE160130MG_FD_202159 | JGI IMG/M metagenome (GOLD analysis project Ga0307430, IMG submission 202159) | Salt marsh sediment microbial communities from the Plum Island Ecosystem LTER, Massachusetts, United States - WE1603-130 | ecosystem: Environmental > Aquatic > Marine > Intertidal zone >... | reverse complement strand
GATTCGAACCATAAAATTATTACCAATAATTATTGATAGGGTTTTCACTTTCGTAATATTTTTTAATAATATTTAAGGCAAAAAATGCCTGGGATTAATCTTCGCTCCATTCACAATTACCTCATAATGAAGATGAGTACCAGTACTATAACCGGTACTGCCCATTTGCCCTATTAAGTCTCCCTGGCTAACTTTATCACCCACTTTTACCTTAAATTCACTTAAATGAGCATATACTGTAATATAAGTATTGCCTTTTTCATCAGTTCCATGATAAATCATAATTCTTTTCCCATAGTTTCCGCTTGTTCCAACTGCAATAACCTTACCATTTGCTGTTGAATTTATTGGAGTACCTTTAATATTTGCAATATCTATACCTCTGTGAATCCCAGTTATCCTTACTTCTCCAAACTCAGAAGTAACTCTTCCGCATGCTGGCCAGATTGAGGGTGTATCAGGATTAATTATAATATCAGCAAATATAAATTCATCAGGATCAAATTCAGAAGACGGATCAAGCAGCGGAATGATTTCAATAAGAGCAAAAAACCACTGTTTATGAATATCATCAAAATTTTTCACAATTTCTTCATCTGTAAGTATAGCAGTTTCAATTTCATATTCTTCCTTTTCATTAATATCTTCTAAAAAACCGCTAACTTTATTAACTGACATATTATTTTGGGAAGTATTATATTCCAGGGACTGAAGAAGCTCTTTAATCTTAAAATAGCCATGCAGCTCAAGTTCTCTTAAAACTAAATATTCTTTTTCTATAACAGTTTCTGTAACTTCTACCCCATTTATTATCTTTGTTACCTGCTTTTCTTTTTCAATAATCTCATATTCTGTAAAACTAACTTTAAACAGGTCTAAAACAGATTCATTTGGATTATTTTCTTTTAAATAATTATCAAGCTTTACTACATCATATGCCAGAAAAGATGCCCAATATATCCCGGAGCCCTCGGTTAATTCTTTATAGATTTCAAATTCTTCTGTGCTTGCCTGGGGAAATAAAAGATTAATTGCAATGGTAAGTACAAGAGTAGGTATAAGCGCTATAATAAATAACAGGATAAGAATTATGTGCCAGTACTTTTTTATAAAACTTGCAGCAGTTACTGATATTTTTACAATTGTAACAGGCTCTACCATTAATATTTATTTGTTGTAAATCTTGATTTTTGCCCGTAAATTTCCTCATACTGGATTGGATCTACTATCTCGAGCTCATATTTTGAAGCCCTTATTTGGATAACAAGTCTTTGGGAACCTGCTATAAAAATACCTTTCCCTTTTGCCCCGCTGCGTTTTGAACTGCTTCCCCTAATTATTGCAAGCTCCTTTTCACTGAAGTTATAAAGTTTTTTTATAACCGGAATGTCTGTTTCGCCCATTCTAAAAAATATCTTAAAATAACTGTTATCAATAATAGCTTGTCCATAACGTTCAATTGAAAGAAAGTCAGGAAGGTTCTGGGTTGCAGTGACAAAACTTATTCCGTATTTTCTGCCTCTCTTAATTGAATTGGATAAAAATTTTAATGTCTGAGGATTTGAAGGATCTGCAAATTGATGCGCTTCGTCGACATATACCCTTTTTGTTTTAACCCTGTCTGTCTTGCAAAACTGCCAGGTATCTTTTAAAAGTATGTCATATAATGGCTGGGTAACTGCTTCAGGCAGTCCTGATATATCAAATACAGTAAAAAAATCATAATCCCAGTTTGTCTGGCCGTTAAACATATGGCTGTATGCGCCGCTTATATATGGTTTAAGTGATGCCAGTATATTTTCTCTTGCCTCCTTTGCTTTAGAAGAAGTTTTAGTATTTTTAATCTTACTTTTTATAACATCTGAAAGAGTGCTGAGTGTTGGGAAAGTATCCGGCAGTATCTTGCTTTTAAAATCAATGCCCTCTGTGCTGTAGCTATCCCTTATATCTTCTTCAAGCAGTGCCTCATCAAAGGATATAAGACCAGGTAGTATCCACTTAAAAAACATCATGGCCTCCATTATTTTTGTAGAAAGATAAGTGCCTATATCTGTTGGGTCATCTCCTGAGTCGTCACTGTCCACTATAGTATTTCTTATATGAAAAGGGTTTGAAATAATTCCTGAAGTTGGGCTAAATTTATATCTTTTTCCCCATGGATAGTAAAATTCACCTTCAAGGTCAAACATTATTATAAAGTCTCTGTATGGAATATGTCTTATTGCATCTGTTTTAATCCTGAAAGATTTTCCGGAGCCGGAATCTGCAATTATACATTCATGGGGATTGTTATAGATCTTATTATAGGTATCTATAATGACAAGCCCTCCGGATATGACATTTTCTCCTATAAATATTCCCCTTGGCTCCATAAGCTCTGAGGAATCATAAGGTATAAGTGAGGCAACATCTCTTGTGGTTAAGTTCCACACATAGTTTTGCGTTATTTTATTATCAGCAAGTACAGGAAGAGTTGTTATAAACGGGTCATATCCTTTATACTTTAGCTCAGTTGCCTGGCAGTACACACTTGATATTTTTGACCTAAGAAGATTTGAAAGCGTATTTAACTCTTTTATATCGGGGGCAGATATCGAAATAGTAATGTTTGTATCATATAAGGCAATATTGTCATTTCCAAGTTCGGCAATCATTTTAACAGCACTTTCTTTTTCAGCCTTGTATTTCTGCCTAAGGGACTCATCCTTTCTTGCATCTAGAGCCTTTGCCCCAATTTCATTTACTGCTTTTGAAAGCTCCCTTGCTATCGTTGCTTTATTTTTAGGCGTTAAAATTATTGAAATATTTATATCGCCTTTCGTATTAAAAACTCTTTTTAGCCATCTGTAGCTTTCCACTGTAGCCGGATATTTTACTATTGAAAAAAACCTGTAAATTCTATTTTCAATTTCAATGTGTCTTCCATCTTTAAAGATTTTTGCATTTTCAGGCAATATATTTTCTATTTCCCAGTCTTGGTTAAACGGCTCAACTTGGCTGCTTTCCGGATTCATCCTTGTATAAAGAAGGGCTTTTATGTCATTTTCAAATAGCTGGTCCACATACATATCCATAGCTTCAAGCTCACCCTTAAAAGCCTGATAAGCATCATATAAAAGTTCCTGGGCTGAGCTGGAACTATCATTTTTTACTTCAAAAATTGTATAAAAATTAAGGACATTTCGGCTTCTTGTTGCCATTGACTGGATATGCTTTTTTTGCTCTTCTAAAAGTATGAGTTTAATTTCAGAATTAAGCTCAAGGCCAAACTGCTCTATATTTGCGATATTGGTTTCAATATTTACACCTTCTGACTGTATATATATTCCAATTCTTCCATCAAATGCAGAAAGTGCCCTTTGAATGGATTCACTTATAGTTTCCAGGCCATCATCTGATAAAAGTTCACCGTTTACAGGGCTAACTTTTAAAACTATCCTATATAGCCCATCTTTTGCAATTAGGAGATCTTTAATACTTTCTATTGGCAGACTAAAATTGCCTTTAGTATTACCAGTCTTATTTGATTTTATTCCTAATAAATCTTTTATTAGAGCTAACACCAGTTGTATCCCTTTCAAAATATATATCTTTTAAAACAGCATATTTAATAATATCTTTTAGTACTGAAAAACCGGTCTCTCTCTGGTGGAATTCAGAGAATAGTCCAATAACAATTCCAAGAAGCAGAACTCCTGCAAAAAATATAGCCGGGCTAAAATATTTTATTAATGCCAGTATTATTGCTAGCACAATTGGAAGCATTAAAAAGAAATTTTTAATGGGCATCAGCCCAATCATAATGCGCCCGTCAACATGCCTTGGAAGTCTTCTTTTTTTATTGTTTAGCCCGTCCACTGACTTTTACCTCTTTACTAGCATGCCGATCATTCCAATCCTCCCGGCAGTTCCTGCTGATGAAACCAGTACTGATGACGTGCCGGTCTTATATAAATACTGCCTAAGTATCTGCGGTCCCTTAAGACCTACTGCAATTGTCCTTATGGATAAAATCATCATTACCATAAAGTTATCTACTCCTGCCATTATTGAAATTAGTATTTGCAGGATTAAAAAGTGGATCGTCTGGGTAAAGATTATAGCTATTGTTTCCCTGATCCAGATATTAAGCCCATCGCTGTTATTTATCACTGATAGGGCAACTATTGGAGAAATCAGTATTACTATTAATGTCTCTATATAGCGGATTGCAGCAGCAATTCCAAGTGCAAGAAGTGCTATAATTAAAATTAAAAATATAAGCTTTAAAATATTTTCTTCCCTTATAAGCCCCCAGGCTGACTGAAAAGAATCTTCAACTCTTGATGTATCAATACCAACCTCACCTATAAATTTTATCAGTGCATTATTTATTGGCAGAAAAACAAGGGTAACTGTTTTTGGAAGGATGTATATTAAAGCTCCCGCAAAAGTAATATGGAGAAAATATGTACCCACTGATTTTTCACTTTGATACATAACACCTGAGAGTTGTCTAAAAACAGCAAGTACCACAAAAATAACTAAAAGCCCTCCTGCAAAAAATTCTACTCCGCTTAGGTACTGGTCAAAATTAGTAAGATATTTGCCAGGCTCTGTAGGGTCAATTACAACCTGTGAGATGTATCTAAACATAAAATTTAGAAGGCTTTCAATAACTTCTGCAACTGTGTCCCAAATAGATGTAGATATTATTTCTTTTATCCAGTCAAGCATTTGCATTTTTGTCAGCAGCTCCTTAAAGTAAGGAAAGTAATTAAACGGCAGACATTTTATTTATAACATAGGTTGCAAACCAGGCCAGGACAAAAATTCCTCCACCCATAATAATTGTCCTTTTTATATTTCGTATTGCTTCCTGCTTTTCTGCAGAATCTCCACTCTGATATCTAAAACCCTGTATTACAATAACAACCAGAGAGACAATACCTATTAATGTAAACAGCCATACCTTAACTTCATTTAAAATCCCGGCTATGATATCAATATATGGCATAAATATCCTTTTTATAAATTATAGGTTTTAATATAATCTTCAATCTGGCCAGCTACAGCATCAAGCATTTCTTTTAATTCTTTCTTATCCTCTCCAGATATCTCTTCCTCGGGGGAGAACTTGGTTTTTAAATCTTTTATAGCTGCTATAAAATTTTGGCAAGTGTAAATAACTTTGCTGAAGGGATTTCTTTTAGAACTCTCCCCGGAACTCCCCTGGGCCAGGTCCAGCCTGTAGTTTCCAAATCTGCTTTTAACTTCTTTTGCAAGTTTTAATGTTTTATCCCCGGAAAGTTTTTCTTTTTTTATAATTTTAGATACTTCCAGTATCTTGTCTTTATCATCTTTTAATTTCCTTAAAGCCCTGCCGTGTTTTTCAGTCAGTTTTTTATTCCTGATATCTTTTTTTATTTCATCAGGCAGATCCAGAAGTCCAACAAGATCCAGTATTCTTTGCTTTGATAGTCCCAGTTTTTTACTTATCTGGTTCCAGGGTAAACCCAGGTTTACCTTTAAAGCTTTAATACCCTCTGCCCTATCTATACTGTTTAGATCCTCACGCTGTAAGTTTTCAATCAGGGAAATTAGCATTACATCATTTTTTGATACTTGCTTTATTAGTGCCGGAACTGTCTTTAGTCCTGCCCGGCTTGCTGCTAAAAATCTTCTCTCCCCTGCTATTATGATAAAGTTATTTCCCTGTGGGCGGACTGTAATAGGATTTATTATTCCCTGCTCTTTTATGGAACTTGCAAGCTCATCTATGGTTTTATTGTCAAAGGTTTTTCTGGGCTGATTTTTATCCCTTACAATACGTGATAAGGATATATTTATAAGATTATTTGAATTGCTGACATCAAATAAATCATCAGCTATTTCTTTTTTTTCTTCTTTGAAAAATTCTGATATGGTCTTTTCTACGCTTGTCTTTTTACTAACCATTTTCCAAAACCTCCCGGGCTAACTGGCGATAAGCCTGTGCCGCATCAGAGTTTTCTGCATATTCAAGTATTGAATAACCGCCTACTGAAGATTCTTTGAATTTAACGGTTTCTTTTATGACAGTTGTAAACACCATATCTGTAAAATATTTCTTTAAACTATCAAGTACTTCCCTTGCATGAACAGTCCTTGGATTATGCATAGTTGGCAAAATTCCTAGTACTTTTAATTCTTTGTTTAGTTTGTTTTTTACCTTTTTTACAGTCTGGTTAATGAGTATTTCTGCTCCCCTTAAAGCAAGGTAATCAGTCTCAACAGGAACAATTACTTCATCTGAAGCGGTCAGCGCATTTATCGTTAAAATACCAAGGCTTGGCGGGCAGTCTATTAAAATATAATCATAAATATTTTTAAGAGGTTCTAAGATATGCTTTAGTATCCTTTCCCTGTCCAGCATATTCATAAGTTCAATCTCTGCCTTTGAAAGATCTATGTTTGAAGGAATTAGATCTAGATTCTTTATTTTTGTCTTAATGATAATTTCAGCGGTATTTATCTCTTCATCGTTGTTTTCTCTATTTATTGCCTCATACAGTGATTTATCTAATTTCTTCATATCAATCCCGCAGATAATGGTAAGTGATGCCTGGGGGTCGCAATCAACAAGCAGGACTTTCTTGCCTATTTCGGCTATTGCTGAGCCCAGATTTAGTGTGGTTGTGGTCTTTCCTACCCCACCTTTTTGGTTTGATATTGATATAACTCTTCCCATTTCTGTTTGTAACTTCCTCTGAAATTTTAATTTATGTTATTTCCTTCATTTAATAAATATTAACATAATGTTGCCTTATCAACAATAAATATTATAAATAATTTCCTATCAATTTAAAATTAATAGATGAAATATTAAAATTTTTATATAATAGTCTTAATTAATTTTTATTATGAAAAATATGTGAAGGAAAATTAAAATGGACTTACTTGATCGTATTTCAGTTGATCCACAAATATGCCATGGCAAAGCCTGTATTAAGGGAACACGGATAATGGTGACGGTAATACTGGATAATCTTGCTGCAGGAATTAACCCTGAAGAAATTTTAAAGAGCTACCCTACTCTTTGTCCTGAAGATATTAAAGCTGCCATTTCCTATGGAGCAGAACTGGCTAAAGAACGAATCATTCCTATTGGTATAGGAGCATAAGGTTGAATTTTAAAATCGATGAAAATTTACCAGTTGAATTTGTTGAAATTCTAAAGTCTTCTGGGTATGTAGCAATGACTGTATTTGAACAAAACTTAAATGGAAAAGTTGACTTGGCAGTAATTAATAAATGCCAAGAAGAAAATTTTATCTTAGTAACTCTTGATTTAGATTTTGCTTATATTAATCTTTACCCACCGTATAAATATCCGGGTATTATAGCAATACGTGCAAAGTATCAGTATAAATGGTATCTGCTTGATATATTAAAAAGCATAATTCCAAATCTTAAACATGAAAAAATAAAAGGTAAGTTATGGATTGTGGAAGAAAATAAGATTCGAATTCGTGAGAATTAATAATTCTTTGACCTTGCAAACCGGTAATCAGGAATCAACTTTTAAGTAATTTTCTTAATACCAAAATCAAACTTAAATAAATTTAAAATCTTTTTATCTATATTGTCAGTAATATAGATATACAATATCAGTTCAGTAAAGTTCCCAAGGGACAAGTAATCATCATAGAGGGATTTATACAACTTCTGTGATTTCTTATATATGGTATTGAATAGGTCATAAGTTTTTTTATTTAAAAAAAATGACCTGGTAATTCCATAAACTCTTACAGAGGGTTTTTTAAATTTATAGCCAATATTTCCAGATATTTTACTTAAAGAATAATTAAATAAATAATTGTAAAAATCAAATTTATTTTTCTCTTTATACCCGGCATAAAAATCTAAAAAGTCGCATAGCACGATATAATTCTGGCTAATTCTTATAACTTTTTTAATATAGTCTTTATCACGTCTTCTATTAACCATTCCCGAGTTGCCTTCTTGTGGGTTGTTTACTATCCTGTTAACACTTTTTACTAATAATATCATATTTGTCCTTTTTGTTTAAAAATTTATATTCGGGGATAAAAACTATTTAAAATTTAGATTTATGTTGTTTTCTCTGGCATAGTCTTTGGCAAGTGATATAAACATTGCACCCCTGCTTTTTTTAATCCTGCCTGTAAGATATGTATCCTTTATTATGCTTAATAATATCCTTATCTGCTGCTTTGGAATTTTATCAACTATAACCCTGAAAGCTCCCAGGCTGTGATCATCCTCCAGCATTTCTGAAATTTCTTTGGCTAAAGACTCATCTTCTGCCAGCCTGTACCTTTTTGATCCAGTATTCTTTTCTGCTTTATTGTCCTTTAAATTCCAGTCTTTTTGATAATTATTTTTTCCTTTTCCAGAATCCTGGGGCTTAATAAAATTAGATTTTTCCTTTTCTTTAAGTGATTTTTTTATTTTTCTTCTAATATCGTTAATATCCTCATCAATTTCTGCGTTTACCTCCTTTATCTCTTCCTCAGAGTTTTCCACAACCTCTTCCCTGCTGGCTGTATTAACGTTATTTAAATCAGTCTTTTTAACATTGGTATTGTTAGGGTGAACCTCGTTCACCAGGGGTGGTGCACCATATTCACCAAGGTGGTGCATACCATTCACCACTTTAGTATCTCCTTCTTTTCCAGACTTATTACTTTTAACAGAAAGCAATGTATATAAATTAGAAGTTTTGATTTATTATCTTTATTTAGCCTTGTTTCTTTTTTCAAGAGTTTCTTTTTAACAAGGGAATTAATAATTGCCTGAACTTGTCTTTCGGACATGGAACCCTTCTTTGCTATAGTTGGAACGCTGGGAAAGGCTTTATCTTCCTTATCAACAAATCTGGCGATAACGATATAGATCATTTTTTCATAAATATTTAAGTCTTGTCGGTCCAAAAGATCGTTCTCCAGATAAAACCAATTCTTTGCCCTGCCATCCCTTAAATTATCACTGCTCATTACCTGGCTACCTTTCAAACCGTATTTCCTAACCCAACTTTCGATTAATCTACCTAAAATCACCTGAATTCAGCCTTTTTTTTGTTACCCATAACCCCATATAGTGTGCTTTTCCTATAAGGTTTGCCAATGTAGTGACCTAATAAATAGGTAAGTATATATTTATGTATACACAGAGATTATTATATAGTATAATGACTTTATGTTTATCAGGGAGTTTAAGACCAAAAACAAAAAGACAGGCAAGGTATATATAAAGCATCAGCTGGTGGAGTCATACAGGACAGAAGCCGGCCCCAGACAGAGAATAGTTATGAATCTGGGAAAGGTAGACCTTAAAAAGTCAGATTGGAGAAGGCTTGCCTTTGTGCTGGAGGGAAGGCTTTCCGGCCAGGATTCCCTTCTGGATGAACCGGAGATAAATGCCGCAGCAGATGCTGCCATGAGAAATTATGACTTCTATAAGATAAGAAAGAAAAAAGAGACTAAAAAACTTAAGTCTATTGCCATAGATCCCGAAAAGATAGGGGCCGGCACCTGCCGGAGCCTTGGTCCGGAGCTTGCAGGGACAGGTGCCTGGAACAGGCTTTCCATGGACGCTATTTTAAAAGAGGCGGGGCTTAACAGAAAATCATGGGAGCTTGCAAAGGCGGTAATTTTGGCAAGGCTGATATCCCCGGCAAGCGAAGCTTCTACTTTAAAATGGATAAGGGAAAGATCATCTGTAGCAGAAATAATAAATACCGATCTTTTAGGGATAAAAAAAGACCCCGTTTATGAAATAGCCGACATACTGCTCTACCATAAAGAAAAGATTGAAAAGCTTCTAAGAGAAAAAGAGGAGGCCCTGTTTTATGATAGTAAAACCCTTTTTCTCTATGATCTTACCAATACATATTTTGAGGGCCAGTGCAAAGATAACAGCCTTGCAATAAGGGGAAAGTCAAAAGAAAAAAGAAGCGACTGCCCCCTTATTGCCCTGGCCTTACTTGTAGACAGCCGGGGCTATCCAGTATTTTCCCAGATTTATAAAGGCAACCAGTCAGAGCCTGTAACTCTTGCCGGTGTCCTTGACAGGCTTGAAGATGATGCCAGAAAAACCCTTTTCAGCAAAAAACCCACCATAGTGGCAGACAGGGGTATTGCCACGAAGGATAATATCTCCCTTCTTAGTAAAAGGGGCTATCCCTATATGGTAGTTGAGAGAAAAAGAGCTGAAGCTGGCTATGTGGATGAATTTAAGGGTGCAGAATACAGTTTTGAAAAGACCGTAAAGGATGACGGCATCATTTATTTTAAAAAGATAGAATCCGGCAGCAATGCAAGGCTCCTTGTTTTAAGTCGGGCTAAAAAGGAAAAAGAAGAGGGCATGGATGCACTCAAGGAAAAAAGGTTCCTGGAAGATATAGGCAAGCTAAAAAAATCTGTGTCCAGGGGCAGCATAATGCTTCTCCCTAAAATACAGATAAGGATAGGAAGACTGATGCAAAAGTATTCCACTGTAGCAAAATATTATGATATTGGTACAGAGACAGATAGGGAAGGCAAAAAAGTACTGGCACTTACAGTAGGCAAAAAGAAAGAAAAAAGAGATGAGAGAAAGGTTCTTACCGGCTGCTATGTGATAGAGACCACTCACAGGGATATGGCTGCAGTCGATATACTTAAATCATACCACAGTCTTTCAAGAATAGAGGCTGCATTTAGGTCTCTAAAAACAGATCTCGGAATGCGTCCCGTCTATCACCAGACGGCCAAAAGGTCCATGGGCCATCTCTTTATATCGGTACTTGCCTATCATCTATTAAACACCATAGAGCTTGCCCTTGCAGGCAAAGGCGAGAGGGCCAGGTGGTCTACCATAAGAGATGAGCTTTCCACACATATAAGGACCACTGTTATTTTAACCGGTACCGATGGCGGTATTTACCACACAAGAGTTTCCTCCAGGCCGGAGCCAAGGCACCGGGAGATATATAATCTGCTTGAGGTAAAGGATCCTTTAAAAAGGATTCATCTGAAACTTTAAAGGTTGTAGTGACCAAAAAAAGGGTTCTAAAACTCCATATAGTGGGGTTTTATGTTTGCAAATCGAGAGTTCGG
>Ga0307430_1002868_pt1 | contig 11100 bp, 8 predicted proteins | sample SalMarWE160130MG_FD_202159 | JGI IMG/M metagenome (GOLD analysis project Ga0307430, IMG submission 202159) | Salt marsh sediment microbial communities from the Plum Island Ecosystem LTER, Massachusetts, United States - WE1603-130 | ecosystem: Environmental > Aquatic > Marine > Intertidal zone >... | reverse complement strand
GATTCCAAAACCTCCCATCCGTTCGGGATGTGCCATGTGACGCTGACGTTCAAATGTTCGCGCTCATCCGTTGGCCACAGACGAATCGACATGGGCGTGACGCTCCCGGCCTCGAATGCCGGCGCGGCGAACGCCATTTGGAGCGTCGGCGGAACCGGAGGGTGCGTGATGAGCGAAACGACGAGGGTGATGAGCGCAATGACGATCGCGCCGAGCGCGAGGTCGAACGCGAAAACCACGCGGGGCCAGCGATGGCTCCCGCGGTACGAACGATCGTACGTCCGGTGGAAGCGCGAACGGATCATCCGCGAAAAACCGAAACCGGAGGTGATTCCATGGAGGATGATGTTTCGGTTCCTCTTCTCTCGTAGACGGTTGAACATATGATCAAATACCGCAGCAAATATCGAATATCGAATATTGAATGTCGAAAGCACACCATCGGAAAGCCTGACGTTGAAACGAGGCTTTCGATATTCGAAATTCGATATTCGACATTATTCTCATATGGGTTTTATTCCCGAAGCCAGGATCTCCACCGTTCCATCCTCATCGATGTCGCTCACGGAAACCGAAACGCCGAGGGGCGACACGCGGTCTTCCAGCGTGAATTCGCGCAAGAGCGTCCCCTTTTCGTTAAAGATGCGCACGCGCGGGATGCTCCCCTGTCCGGATCCGGCGATGATTTCATCCTTCCCGTCTCCGTTCACATCACCTGCGGCAACGGACACGCCGCCGCGTTCGCGCTTGTCGAAGGCGAAGAATCCCCCGCTCCAGAGCTTGCCGTCCGTTTTGAACACGCGGATATGCGGCCCGCCGGTTGGTCCGGCGCCCGTGATGATCTCGCGCTTGTCATCCCCGTCCAGGTTGCCGACGGCCACGTTCACGCCTCCGTTGAACCCCGGTGCGTACGCGTCGAACTGCGCGCGGACCGTGCCGTTCAGTTCGAGCACCCTCACCTCCGCGCTCCCGTCGCGCCCCGCCGCAATCTCCCACGGGTCATCCCGATCCATATTTCCGACCGCGAGGAGGATTCTGCCGGTAAAGGCGTTCCCGAACGGACGGAAGGCGGCGGATCCGCCCTTGCCGAACGCCACGCGCACCGCGCCGCCGTTTGCGGAGATGATGTCCGTTTTCCCGTCCCGATCCACGTCTTCCTGTACGACCGTGGCTCCGCCGGCTACGTCGGTTCGCTGTGCGAAGAACGCACTCCGGACCTGTTTGCCCGATTCGTCGTAGACGCGCACGAAGGATCCGTTTTGAAATGCCGAGCTCTTCCCGACCGTATTGGAACCGATGCGCCGATAGAGCAGGAGCGCGTCCCGCGCCGGAAGGTCGAGCGTGCTCTCGATGCGTCCGCTGTTCACGTTCGCGTCCTGCGCCCCGCGCAAGCGCTCATACGTGGACGGCAGGGCGATGCGCTGAGACTGGCGCGTGCTGTTCACGATAACGGCGCCGTTCTCATAATCGCGCCACCAAATCCCTTCGACGATCCCCTTCTGCCCTTTCGGTTCCAGGAGCGTCGGCAGGCCGGTGGGCGCGCCGAGCTTTGCGTCATACTCGTCGTACCACCACGTCTGCCCGTGATCTTTCGGCCCGTAATCGAATGCGTAGTACCCGTTCGCCAGCATGCTCGTGCCCAGCCCCAATCGCATGGTCTGGTAGTCCGTGGGGTTGTTTACGTTGTTCGCGTTGGAGTTGATGGTGGTGATGCTCGGCTTGTTGTTGTAGTGATACGACGTTTGGTAGTCCTTGAACCCCTGAATCCAGCCGTAGTTCGGGAAGCTCTCGAACAGGATGCCGTTCGTGACCGAGGCGTACTGCGCGGATCCGTTGCCCATGATGAGCGCGTCGTTCCCGAGCCGGTTGCGAAGGTTCTTAGCCATCTGCGCCCACCCGCGCGCCCATGCGGCATTCACGTCGTTGTCGTTGTCCGCGCGGCCGTCGCCGTTCATGTCGAGCCCCCCGCCCACGAACCAGGTGGCGCCCGGGAGCGCATCATCCAAAAACACGCCGTCCCAAAGCCCCGTGGACATGAGTTCATCGTCGATGAACTGCGGGAGGAAATCGATCCACTGTCTTCCGCCGGAGTCTCTTGGCGCCTGATCCGTGGCGTTCAAGAGCCATGCGCCCACCCAAAAGCCCACGCGCTCGCTCCCGCGATGCATGTACCACCCGTCCGAGATGCTGTGCGCGAGCTTGTACCCGGGGAAGTTCTTCTCTTCCACGAACCGCGCTGCCGCGATGTTCGCAGAGCTGATGTACGCCAGGATTTTGATGTTCGGATTGAGCCTCTTGAGCTTCTTCACCCGATCCGGATACCGAACCTGCTGGTCCATGTCCAAAATGACCACGTCCCACTTTGCGAGTTCCGTAATATCGTTATCCGCCAGTTTCCACGTGAACCACAAATTCATAATTTTCGGCGCCTGCTGCGTCCCATACGCGGCCATTGCCTGCGGAACCGCAAAAAGAACGCTCACGATGACGATGAGCACTCCCACGCTCCAGCGCCGAATTCCATGCATGATTTAGGTAAAAAGTAGCAGAAAAGAGGGGGGTTGTCGATGATATGTTGGAATTTGGAATATGGAATACGAAGTATGGAATGTAGAAATGTATGCCCGTCGCTTTTGCTGGAATCAATAAAAAGAAGTAGGATAAATTTGATCATATATGTACGAATTCGCGCAACAACATGAAGCTTTCAAATTAAAAGATTATTTTGAAAAAGCCGACCTCGTCGTTCTTGCAGAAACGCACCACGGCGCACATTTTGAAACAATAAATAAATTTCTCGACCAATTTTTACCACAAATCAGCGGGGTATTTTTTGAAATATCCGTTACCTACCAATCTTCATTTGATTTATACATAGAAACCGGAAAAGTGGACAAAATATTGGAAAAGTTTTTTGCCGGTGCCGAGGCAGAAGGAAAGAATGTTAGAGGATTGCTAGCCCTGCTGGATAAAATCAAAATGGCGGGTAAACGTGCTATTTGCATTGATTCTTCAAAATTACCGACCGAGGAGTATTCACACCCGTCTCCTCATGGCACATACTTTTTAAGAGGGGAATCAAGAGACGAGGACATGTCTAAAAATATCAGCAGACACACCGCGCAAGAACCGGGAAAATATTTAGCTATTGTCGGCGCGGCGCACGCAAAGAAAGGCGAACATCACATGAGTGGAGATAAAACTTTGGGAACACGGCTTTCACAATCATTCTCTGATAAATATGCCTCTGTGCTGCTGGGCACAAAGGAAGCTGTAGCTGAAGAAAACCGTAACGATTATAGTGATGTAATCGAAGAAAAAGCAAAGTAAAAGACTTCTGCGACCTCTTGCACCTTCTCACAAACATTCCATTTATCGAGAATAAATCCCCTCCAACCCCTCCAGATGTTCCTCCCAGCCGTGTTGCTGTTTGATGCGTTCGCGCCCCTTCTCCCCCATTTCGCGGCGGCTGGCGGGAGAGAGGGAACGTAGTAGGATGAAAAATATGAACCCTGAAAAAAACATTCCCTTTCATCCCGACAAAGAGCGGGAGCCGGACATCGTGATTCAAAAATCCACAGACGCACCGCCTGAAATCAAAAAAAATCCTTTTTATGATCCTGAATTTTGGGGACGTGCAAACAGTCCGGACGATATCTATTTACCGGATTCCGATGAGGCGATCTCGTTTGCCATGGCCGCTCATGAGATTGGTCACCTCGTTAACGAAGGGAAACGGGATGATGCGCGCTTGGACAATTTCGAGGCAACGCGTGCCGAAGAACAACGGGCGTGGGAAAAGGGCTGGGGATATCTGAAAAAACATCTTTCCGAATACTATGAGGACAGACCGGAAACCGTCCCCGAAATTCAACGAGCCTTCGAGCGTATCCGGAACCTATTGATGCTAGCCACAGATGCAAGCAAAGATATGTACCTTGAACCGGGAACCTTAAATGATTTGGACGCCGGGAAAATAAACAAAATCCTAAAGAAGAAACGAGAGGAATTCTTCTCGAAAAAAGGCGAGGAATTCAAACGTATCTTTGATGAAATGAAGGGCGAAAAAATCGGCATCAAGCCGGATTGGGAGGCATTCACCGCTGTAGTTCGGAAAGCTGTTGAAGATATCTTGAAGGATAATAAAAAGATTTCTGCAACTACAGACAACGGACAATAGACAACGGACTATCCGTAGATCCCCTCCAACCCCTCCAGATGTTCCTCCCAGCCGTGTTGCTGTTTGATGCGTTCGCGCCCCTTCTCCCCCATTTCGCGGCGGCTGGCGGGAGAGAGGGATAGGAACTGCTGAATGTTCGCGACCCAGGCGGCAACGTCGCCGGGGACGGCGAGGAGGCCTTGGACTTCATCGTCAATGAGTTCCGCATTCCCGCCGAGTTTGGATGCGAGAACGGGAACGCCCTGCCCCATGGCTTCGAGCACGGAAAGCGGGCTGTTTTCGTATTGGATGGAAGGCGCAACAACAGCCTCGGCGTTGGCGCGGATCTTTGCGAGTTCGTTCGGGTGAACGAATCCGAGGAACGTGATGTGCGATGCGCCGAGCGAGCGGACCAGATGCTTGAGCCGCTCTTCTTCCGGTCCCGTACCCGCAATCCGCAACGGAAAGGTGGGAATGCGCGCGCTCGCGCGAATGAGCGTTTCCACGCCTTTGCCGATCGTGAGCCGTCCCGCGTAAAGGAGGTACCCTCCCCCGCCGGTTGCGATGCTCGATGAGATGTCCGCGGGATTGCGGAGGACCGTGAACTTGGATGCCGGCTCTCCCCACTCGATCATCTTGTCTCGAAGAAAATTTGAGGGACAGATGAACGTATGCACGGTTTTCTCGTACGATTTGCGGATCTTCGTCATGCTCATTTCAAACGCGGCGAGCATGTTCGCAAGCGTGGACGATGCCAGGCAGTGGTGGAAGATCGGATTCCAGTACTTCCCCCCTTTGCACCGCTCGCAGACCTTCCCTTCCGTGAACATGCTGTAGTTCGGGCAGGCGAGCTTGAGATCATGGAGCGTTTGCACGCAATGGATGCCGGAGCGCCGAATGGGGTCGAGGATGGACGTTGAGAGGTGGTGGTAGACGTTGTGAAGGTGGATGACATCCGGCTTTACGTCTTTGACGATGCGCTCCGCGGCTCGCTTCGCCTCAACATTCCAAATGAACGCCTTTGCTTTCTTCGCATCCTTTTTCCACCCTTCAGGCTTCGAGTAATCAAATTGATGGATGAAGTACTTCGCATCATCCGATTTCACATTCGAACTCGCTCGCGTTGAGAGAACGTGGACTTCGTGCCCGGCTTCGACCTGTTTCTCCATGAGGCGATGGAGGTACTGTTCCGCGCCCCCGCGATAGTCGAAGAATTTGTTGATGTGGAGAATCTTCATATGTCTGTTGTCACTATCTGTCTATCGTCTGTTGTCTATCGTCTGTTGTCGCAGACGTTTCTAGAGATCAACAGACAACAGGCGGTAGACAACAGACCATCATCCGCCTTCCAGTAAGGCGCCATAGAGTTTCGCGTACTCCCCCACCATCCGATCGATCCCGTACTTCTTCCGGACGCGCGGCACCGCGTCTTCCGCTTTCTTGATGAGGTCTTTGGATGATGCGAGCGCTTTCGCGACGGCTTCCGTCCAGGCCAGCGGATCTTCCGGAGGAACGAGGCGGGATGCTGTTGTGAATTCCCGGATGGCCGGCAGATCGGAGGCGAGGAACGGGAGTCCCGCGGCCATGGCCTCGAGGAGCGCGAGCCCCATGCCCTCCCAGTGCGACGGGAACAGAAAGAGATCGGACGCGGCGAGGAGTTCGCCCACGTCATGGCGTTCGCCGAGGAAGTGCACGCGGGACGCGATGTGCATGCGCTCGGCGAGTTCTTTGAGATCCCGTTCCAATGACCCGGATCCGACGACGTCGAGCCGCCACGGAGGCTTCACGTCTTTGAGCGCGCGAAACAGCGTCTCATGCCCTTTCTGCGGTTCGAGCCTGCCGACCGTGATGAATCGCGGCGTCGCGTCGAACGCGCGCGTTCCGCGCAGGGGGATGCGGTCAACGTCGATGCCGTTCGGGATGATGCGGATGCGATCGTTCTTTACGCGCAAATCATGCATGGCGTATCGCTGAACGTCTTTGGAAATGGCGATGACGCGGTCCATCCTGCGCACGGCCCATCGCCGCGCAAACCTACGGAGCGACGAATCCTCATGATCGATGTTATGCGCCGTGGAAACGAATGCCGGCGGAGGGACGCCCTTCTCGTAGAGCATCCGATGCACTTCATGAAATTCACGGGCGAGGATTGACCAGAAGTCCGCACCGAACAGGTGCGCATGCACGATATCCGGACGGCGGCCGGGTTCCGCGTAGATCGTTTTTTTGAGCCGGGAGAGGAGCTCCAAGCGGCTCGCTTCAACGGACGGAACCGTCTGCGTCCAGCGGATGTTTCGGTCGCGCACCTCCTGCCAGAGCGCTCCCCCGTCAAAGAGGGCGATGATCTTCGTGCGGTACCCGTGCTCGGGCAACCGCGCGCAGAGTTCAAGAACCAACCGCTCCGCTCCGCCCATGCGAAGCGACGGGATCACGTGAAAGACGAGGGGCTTATTGGTCATCGAGCGGTTCGGGTGAGGAATCATGCTTCTGCATACGGAGCGCGCGCGTTGCCGCGATCGCAATGCCGAGCGGCAGCCAGAGTTTGCCGGTCCAGTAGTTCGTATTAAACAGCTGATACAGAAGGGAGCCCAGGGCGGAGAATGAGAGGATTAAAATGGCATTGCGCGCATGCGAGCGCACCGGGAACGATGCGATCTCCCGCTTCATGAATTGGTATGCGGCGATCACGAACCAGGCCACGGCGAGGAATCCGAGCATTCCCGTTTCCGCGAGGAGTTTTTGGATCCACCCGTGCGAGTCCATGGGGTTCCCGTACTCGATGAAGAACACGGACGTGCGTTCCACGAGGTTCACGAACGTGCCGGCTCCCGCGCCGATGATCGGGCTCTGCTCCCAATAGTTGAACGCGATTTCCGTGAGCATCCAGCGCGTGGACGTGGAGCTCTGTACCGTGGGCGTGGCGCTGAACGCCGCCATCACGATGCCGAGCGGGATGAGGAGCAGGATCGCCATGAGCGCCATGGGCGCGTACTTCTTGAGTTCCTCGCGCCACACGGTGAATGCGAGGAGCGCGGCCTGGAACGCCATGACGATCCAGAGCGACCGCGCGAACGTGAGGAGGGCGATGACGACCTGAAACGCGACGGCGATGCCGAGCAATCGCTTGAGCCGTTTTGATTTCGTGAGGGAGATGAGCGCGAGCGACGCCATGGATGTAAAGCTCAGCCACTCCGCGAGGAGGTTGTGGTTATCGCCGAGCGGATGCGTGCCGAACATGAAGAGCGGACGCGCGCGCGGGAACGCCTGCCCGGGATCCGAAATGCCGAGCGAAGCAAAACCGTTGAGCGCGGCGAAGACGCCCGTGGCAACGACGATGCCCAAAACCATGCGCACGCGCCGGGGCGAACGCACGAAGTTCACGGTGAGCGCCACGTACACGAGGTACGACGTGAGCACCGGACGGATGGCGTACTTGATCACGAGGATCGCGTCCGGATGGAGCGGGGAAAACAGCGACAGGATGTGCGTCGCAACGATCGCGCCCATGGGGAGCGCGAGCGGCAGCCACGGCTTCCAGTTCACATCGTTCCGCCGAACCCACAGGAAGATGACCTTGAGCGCCCAGGTAATGAGGAGGATGATCGCAACGACCTCCCCGACGTAGATATCAATGGATCCGCCGAAGGCCTGCTCGCCGAACGGAATGGCGTTCACGGGGATGCTCACCGTAATGCCGAGGAACGGGATGAGGGCGATGAGCAGGCCGAACGCGGCATAGGGGTAGGTGAAAGCGAATAGCAGTCCCACGATGCCCGCGAGGAGCGTGATGGGTCCGAGCGGTATGCCCATGGCAATGAACGCCGCAGCAGCCGCGATGATCAAAAACAAACCCCAGCTAAGGGTCTTCACTCCCTGAGCATGGTGCGCTTTCGCTTGAATACGAGGAAGAATGCCGTTACGCATGGCTCGCTCCATTGTATCACGGGAACGTGCGGCTGGCGGCTGGCAGGGACGGGAAGGGCATCTCAGCCAACGACCAACGACAACCGACTCACGCTTTTGGTATTTGGCGATTTACTATCATCTCCCCGATATAAAATTCGCGTACTCCATATCCCTAGTGAAGATGTGAGGTCTCGTTCCCGCCTTGTGCGAGGTCTCGTTCCCGAGCGGAGACGCCCCTCTTTCCCGTTTCCGCTGAGCGTACATGGCGGCGGAGCGAGGGATCTCGTATGGCAAGGAGATACACATTTTAAAAACCGACAGGCATCCCATCTTCTTCCTGACGTCTTCCTATCTCCTGTTTCTCCTTGCCATACGAGATCCCTCGCTTTGTCGCCGATTGCATTTTTAGATAAAAAACTTCCCGAGGCGACTCCGCTCCCGCCATAGGCGGACAGGCGGGAACGAGGTCTCGCGTCTTTGCTCAGGATAAGGCTTTCGCGAACGCCGTGTCGGGAACGGAAAACGGACAACTTTTGATATTGACGGAAGAAAGAAAACGACTCACGACAACCGACCAACGACCAACGACCAACGAAAAAACGAGATAAAAAAACTCGAGCCGCCTACCAAGTGGTAAGCGGCTCGAAGTTGAATGTGCATTCCCGTTGGAACGTCCCGGCTCCCGAAGGAACCGGGAAATTCCATTGGGAGGTGCGCTACGGCGCGGACGGAAGGTTGACGCTACCGTTGTAGGTCAGCATTTCGTCTGCTTCGCAGTAGGTGGCGGGATCCGGATCGTTGAACGAGGGGTTCGGCACCAAGGTGATCGGAAGCAAAACGCCGTTTGCGTAAACTTCCGTCACACCCTGATCTTCGAATTCCAGGTGGCTGCCGTGAGGCGTACACGCATGGTCGAAGGAATAGATGTACCCTGCAGGAGCGCCGGCCACGACCATGAAGATGTCGAAGATCAGCGTTTCGTTCTCAGGCAGGTACGTGGTGCACAAGAGGTCCGTCGGGCTGTCGTCCGTATCCATTCCCGGACTGCAGATCATGCCCCAGCTCATGGTGTTCGTCATTCCACGCACGTCGATGTCGCCACCCACGTACGGAGTTCCGGTTGGACCGCCGTATGTGGCCGGGCCGGTGAACACGAAGGTGACCTCCACGAGACCATCTACGCTTCCGCCTGATCCGCCCAAACCGGAATCGCCGCCGGTTCCGGTGTCGCCACCGGCTCCGGAAGCTCCGCCGGTACCGCACACATTGCCTTCATCGACACCGTTGACGCAGTTGTCGTCGATCCCGTTGCACACTTCCGTGGCACCGGGATGAATGGCGGCATTGAGGTCATTGCAATCCAATGGACCACAGCCGACGGTTCGGGAGTATCCGTCGCCGTCAATGTCCTGACAGGTGAACCCGCCGGTTCCAGCAGTTCCGCCGACGCCCGTTGCGCCGCCGACTCCGGAAGCTCCGCCGGTTCCAGTTCCGCCGACGCCCGTTGCGCCGCCGACGCCGGAGGTTCCTCCGGTTCCGTCGACACAACCTTCATCCACGACGCCGTCGCAGTCGTCATCCAGGCCGTTGCACACTTCCGTGGCTCCGGGATGGATGGCGGCGTTTTGGTCATTGCAATCCAATGGGCCACAGCCCACGGTTACGGAGTATCCGTCGCCGTCTCCATCTACCATCTCCAAATCAATGCAATTGGGAGTGGTGCAAGCCGGATCACTGACGCAAGCGATGTCCAGACAATCCACGTCTCCGTTGCAGTCATCGTCGATGCCGTTGTCGCACACCTCGGAAGGCGGCACGCAAGCACCGGGCTGACAGTTCGCGTCGCACAAGGACAGACCCAGCGTACTGCACACTGTGGAACACACCGTTTGCCGACCCTGCACGCAGAGCATGCCCGGGCCATTGTCCGCGAAGCCATCCAGATCGTCGTCCACACCGTTGCAGACTTCCGGGCTTGGCGTCGGAGCCGGAAGGCAGAGATGGAAACTGCTGGGCACATCACATCCCGCAACACCGATGATGCAGAGGTTTGCCGGAGCGTTCGGTCCCTGATCTTCCAGGGCGCCGACGGCGATGCACGAGAGACCGTCTGCGCACGGATCGCCGCCGAGCACGCAGATCGTGTAGCAATCCGGCCCAACGTTGTTGACCGTTGCACAGATGTCGCCATCCGCGCACGCGGGATTGCCGCCGCAGAGTTGTTCGTTCTCCGGCGGGTCAAGATCGAACTCCGCGCCGCCGATGGTGAAGAGCACCATCTGATCGTCCGTGTTCTCGAAGAAGAAACGGAATCGCAGGGCGACATCCGTGACTTCGTTCGCCACCACGACGAACGGCTCCGGAACGGTTTCGATGAACTCGCAGTTCACGTACCCCGTCGGATCGCTCGCGACGCACGTGTATCCGGGCTCCGGAACGGCCGTGTAGGGACCCGGCCGAAGAGGAACCTGGTGCGAGATGTCGTCGCAGTCCGTGTCGAAGTGTCCAGCAGGGTTGCCGTCTTCGTCGAAAATCTGCATTGAAGCCATCACGCAGTCCCCTGCCGGGGTCCGCAGCTTCATGGACGCATGGCCCATCGGAGCCGACTCGTCGTCGTCGCTCTTGTTGCTGTCGTTCACGCTACAGCCGAACAGAGCCACCGTAGCAATTGTCAAAAGAACCAGGAGAAAGTGCTTCATGCCGGAACCATCCTTTCTTTGCTAAATGCATCCGCCACCCCCGAGTCATTCGCAGGGTTTGGAATGACTCAAAAAACCCGGTAATTCAGCACTGCGAACATACAGGAACCTTTAAAAAAAGTCAAGTATAGAAGCCACGCCCCGCATTCTATCCTCAATGCACCACCCTTCGATCCTTTCAAAACACCAGTGAATTGCCCTCTGGGACGTATCCAGCGAGGATATGCCCCTATGCGAGGACAAGAACTCACCCTCTATGAGCGGGAAAAAATCGAATTCTTTTTGCGCGGTCATGAAAGCATGCGCGGCATCGGAAGAATGCTCCATCGGGATCAT
>Ga0307430_1002865_pt1 | contig 11108 bp, 9 predicted proteins | sample SalMarWE160130MG_FD_202159 | JGI IMG/M metagenome (GOLD analysis project Ga0307430, IMG submission 202159) | Salt marsh sediment microbial communities from the Plum Island Ecosystem LTER, Massachusetts, United States - WE1603-130 | ecosystem: Environmental > Aquatic > Marine > Intertidal zone >... | reverse complement strand
CTAACATTGAGGATTATGAGTCAATTTCTAAACTAGATGGTGAATCACCGTTGGTCTGGCGACAAGGTATCAAACATGACTGCGCCCGGATTATGGAGCTCCATATGCGAGACGGTTTCTGGGTGAACGTAAATGGCGAGAGTCTAGATGTAGAGGATCAATGGACATATTGGCTACTTAAGAGTTCGGACTTACGAAGTTTAGAAGTTTACCAAGCAAGAAAGAAGGTGATTGTCACTCAACACCATCTTGGCGAGGATACAAGGGATCTCCAAAAGAATGCCCCAAAACTGTGGGAATACTTGGTTAGAAACAGTGAATATTTCGAGAGGCGTAAATCCAGCATCTATCATGATAAACTACGATTCTCGATTTTCGGCGTCGGCGAATATTCGTTTACGGCATATAAGGTTGCCATTTCTGGACTATACAAGGAACCGTGTTTCTCAGTAGTGCTTCCAATCGAAAATCGCCCGGTGATGCTTGATGATACCTGTTATTTTCTTGGGTTTGATACTTACCTCGATGCATTATTTACCGCGTCACTTCTTAATAGTCCTATCATTAAACGGTTTCTTCAATCTATAGCCTTCACTGATGCAAAAAGACCTTACACAAAGAAAGTCTTGATGCGTATTGATCTCACCCAAGCTGCGTCCATGTTATCATTCGAGGAAATCCGTGCTATTTGGGCGGAGGCCAATTATAAGCCGAGAATACCAGTGAAGGAATCTGACTTTGAAGAATATCAAGAGGGCATTTTGAAGGGGGCTAAAAGGGTGCAAAGTGCACAGCTGACATTAGGCATCTGATTAAACCGCTGCATGGTTAATGGTAATGGCTGATACATTAGACTATAGGTTTTACGCTTTCTAATGGCAAAGAGCACTTACCGAAATCAAGGGCAAATAACCATGTGACTAATTGGCTGAGAAAGCCAATATCGGAGGTGAAATTATGGAGGGACTACGACCGGTTCTGGCGCTCGCTTGCAAGGCGGTGGCAGTGGCGATGGCGGTGGCAAGCATTGTATTGATCGTCCTTGACGTCGCACCCACCCTTTACCTGATTCTCCTCAGCGTTGGGGTGCTGGCACTCGCGCTAGCCTTGATTATTCAGTCTCAAAGCGCAGTATAGGCTTCGTGTTCGCCGACTTGAACCAGAGGATGATCCTGACACTACAAAGCCCAGCCTGCTACTTCTTCTTGATTGGAAAACGGGCCTCGGTGAGCAGTGCCTCAGCAGGGGTGTATGCCGGGTCGGTGAGGTAGACCTCTTCTGGTGGACCGGCTATCTCGTACCCCTTTTCCATGATCCACTCAACAAGCGCGCTGTACACTGCCCCTACCTGGTCGAAGGAACCCTTGTGCATGGTGCGGGCCACTTCCACCACCTCCACCTTCTTGACCCCAAAGCCCCGCTCATCAGGGCCGCCGGGAGGCACATCGCCGCCTATGGGGCAGCGCACCTCCCACAATAGCTCCTCAGGAGGTACCTGCCCTGGGCTGTTGAAATAAACGCCAGAAGGAGGCCCCGCTGGCTCATACCCTTTCTCTCGAAGCCAGTCGTACAGCTTGGGAAAGGTTTCACCTAGCTGGGAGTAAAGGCCTTTCTTAGAAATGCAAACCCGCTCCGCTGTCAACCCCTGGCTCATCTCTGTCATTGGTTCGGTTTACGTATTTTGCCCGGCTCATGGGGGTTCGTCTCCAGCGAAGCGACGGAACTATTGCATCAACGACACCCCGTTGCTATAATAGCTTATACGAGTGAATCTGAAGCTATATAGATAGGGTGGAATACACATAAGAGGTTCTTTTCATTGCAACGTCAGCTCCACCGCAGCTTTGAGGTGGCGCTCGACCAAAAAAGGCGGGGGCAAATAAGTTGAAGGTGAATCGGATAATAGTATTTTATACCCTCTGCGCTAGGGTTGAGGCTGATAAATATGGGGAACGATAAGGCCAGGCAGATCAAAGCTGCCGAACCCCGGGTAACCTCCAGGCCATTTAGACCGAAGAAGTTCGCTGACCACAACAACTCTCCCTATCTAATCAAGGAAGAGCCTCCTACGTATTACCCGCGGCACATCGGTGAAACGCTGGACACAGTCATTCTGGAGAACGCAGTCCGCGACCGGCGAAACATCCTGCTCGTTGGCGAAACGGGCACGGGCAAATCCCATGTTCTGCGGCTGACGGCCTACAGGTTGGGTCTTCCCTATGTCAGGGTCCAGCTTTACGACGCCATAAGCCCTGAGGATTTGTTTGGCTCCTGGATTCCTTCGGGAGAAGGTGGCTTCGCCTGGCAGGATGGAGTCCTTACCCATTTCATGAGGCATGGGGGGATGTTCGTAGCCGACGAGTTGAATGGGGCAAAGCCAGGAGCGAACTTTGTGTTCCATTCAATCACCGACTACGAGAGGAGGATGACGCTGACGCAGAAGGACGGCGAGGTCATCTACGCCCACTCTGACTTCATTTTCTGTGCCACCATGAACCCCGAATACGAAGGAACCAAGCCTCTCAACAAAGCGCTGTTCGACCGATTCAGTATCGTGCTGGAGTATGACGGAAATCCCGCCATCAATAAGATGTTCCCCCCCGAGCTAATTACCCTCAAGGAGAAGATTGACGAAGCAATCAGGGCAGGGGAGCTTGAGGGCGTTTGCTCTATTCGAGGACTTCAGCAATATATGAGAAATGCCGAGCTATTCGGCAAAGATGTGGCAAAGGATATCCTCATCCAGAAATTTGAGGGCATCGGTAAAGAAGCGGTTGCTGACATAATGGAGGCAGTCGGCCTTTGAAAGAGCAAACCGTTGTCAAGAACCTGGAATCGGTTGGTAGAATCATAAACCGGGCTCTCTCCGGCAAGAGTACATCGGTCAAGATAGGGCGCTTCTACCATTTTTCCTCCCCGGTCGCAACCGACGGCAAAGACATACAGCTCAACACCGTCTTCCCCAATAGCGATAAACTTTCCTTCAAGGAAAGGTGCACTATCTGGAAAGGATGGAACTACCATGCCCTTGGTCACATCCTGTTCACCGAAAATACATTTAAACTCCAGGGGAAAGAGAAGGAAGCCTTTGATTTTCTTGAGGATGCCAGAATTGAATGGTTGATGAGCTACATTTTCCCAGGAACACGGAAATATTTCGTTAATAACCTGGTCAAAATGGGACTAAACGACCCCATCGTCTTGTGGAGCCGCAGACATTTGCTCCCGGTTGCAGTTCGAGAGCCCGAAATCGTGCCGCGAGCTATGGACATCATCGATGCCTTCATCTACACCGAGACCCTTGAGCAGAGAGAAAACCTGGCGAGGGAATTCGCATCCTTGGTCTCGCTCAGCGATATGTCGCGTCGGCTCACTGGCGATATTGAGAAGCTGGGCAAGGTACGCATCGAAAAGGTGCCCGTAGATGAGACGCTTCAGAAAGAAATCCAGGAGGCCCTTGAAGAGTTCCAGAAGAAGGCCGAAGAGGAGCAGGACTCGGCCACCGACGCCAGCGTGTATGACGATCTAAAAGATGCTGCCGAGGAAGAGGAACTAAAGAAGGACCTTGAGGATGCTGCCGAAACCGAGGTGGAGGAGAAGAAGTTCTCCGAACTCGGCACTACTGAGATCAGGGAATACAAGGTCAAGCCGGACCCTGTCCTGGTGCAGCAACTATATCAAATATTCAACAGGATGAGAATCTCCACCGGCAGTTACTATGAGAAAAGACTGCTTGCTGGCAGGGTTGACCCTCGTGAAGCGATGAGGTATTCCTGGAACGGCAATCCCAGGATATTCAAGCGGTTTGAGGAGGACCAGCTTGATGAGGCAAAGCTGGCACTGGCCCTGGTAGTGGACAAGTCGGGTTCGATGGCCCACACGGACCCAGAACAAATAACCAAGAAAGCAGGCTGTGCTCTGGCTTGGGCGGCGACAAAAGCGGGATTTGAGGTCATGGTCCTGGCGTTCGATAGCCGCTGCCACATCATCAAAGCGCCGCACGAAAGAGGGTTCAGGGACTATAAGTACGGCGGGGGAACAATCCCAACTCGAGCGTTGCTTAGGGCTGAAGGATTTCTCAATGAGTCCACTCACTCCCCTATTCTAATCTTAATATCGGATGGTGAATTTGACGAGTCATCCCATAAAAAACTCGAACAGATAGCCAAGAGGCTCCGTTCGGTGTATGTTATAGCTCTGGGGTGGCGCCTGGAACAATGGGATTTGGCGAAGATCAAGCCCAGGCCGGTGAAGACAGTTGGCGAGGTTACCAAAGTAATCGCCGATATAGTAGAGGAAGAAGAGCAAAAGAAGGTCAGAGAGATTGGGAGGGTGTGGTAAGGGGAAAGCTCAGTAATGGCTTGGTCTGGCTTCGACAGAGTGTATAGGTGTCTTTCTAGCTCACCTCTATCATCGATCCCTCGGCGGTCTTGCTAACCTCGATGCGCGATGGAAAGGCGTCTTTCAGTTCCTCTATGTGGGTGATGACCAGGATCTTTTCAAAATCGTCCTGAATGGAGTTTATAGCCTCCACCAGCTTCTCCTTGCCACTGGAGTCCTGGGTGCCAAACCCCTCATCGATGATCAACGTGGACAGCGGCGCTCCCGCCCGCCTGGCCAGGAGCTTGGAGAGGGCGATGCGCAGGGCGAAGTCGATGCGAAAGGCTTCCCCTCCGCTATACATCTCATAGCGGCGCATTCCAAGCTCGTCGGATATATTTATGTCGAGTGTCTCTATTGACTCCTCCCTCTTCGCTCTGTAAGCGCGCTGCGTCTCCATCTTAACGTGCATCCTGTTATCAGTCATCCGGGCAAGCAGCCTGTTTGCCTCCTCCTCGATCTCGGGGAGCGCCGTATCGATAATGAGCGCCTGAATCCCCTTCTTGCTGAAGGCAGTAGCCAGCTCCTCATATATGTCTTTCTCTTTGAGGATATTCTCCAAATCAGCCCTCTTTTCCTCCCTGCTTCGCTCCAGAGAAGCGCAGCGCTGAAGCTTCTCCTGCACTCTTCCCAACATCTGACGAGCCATCGCCTGCCGCCCAACCATATCATTGAGATCCTTCTGAGCTCTGCTCAGGCTGGCCTCCAACCCGGGGAAGCCATCAAGCTCGGCTTTGAATGATTCTCTCCTTGTGGCATCACCTTCAAGGGTAGACCGCCAGCGCCCCAGTGTCTCCTCTGCCCTCTCCAGCGCTTCCCTCTCCTGGGGAAGAGAGCCCTCCGCCTCTGCGTGGTCTCTGTTCAGTGTCACCTGTTGACTCTCGCACTGCGCCTGCCCATCTCTTATTTTCCCCTCAAGCGTGCTTATTTCACGATTTAGGGCCTTTAACTCATTCTCCAGGTGTCTCGCTTCATCTTCATTATTACGGAAGGTTTTTTTCTTCTCCTGGCCCTCTACTTCGTAGTTCTCCATAATCCTCTCCCGTCCCTCCACCCCCAGCTCGGTACCACACAATGGACACTTCGCCTCCTCCTGGGCCAGCATATCGATTTTCCCTCTAAGCTCTCGCATCTCTTCTTTCAGGCGGGCATTGGTTGATGCGAGTAGATGGATTCGATTTGACTTCTGCTGAGCCGATTCCCTCTCTCTTTCCAACTCCTCCCCCGCCTTGACTAAGTCGGCTAATTGGGCGTTGACTTTGCCCAGCTCCTCCTCATAGCTCTCGATAACCTTCTCGTATCTTTCTATCCGCTTACGGTGTTCTCGGACCTGACCCTCAAAAGAGCTTATCGTTTCCTGCGCCTGTTTGATACGCCCCTCTATCTCCCTCAGTTGCTCCCGCTTGATATCGAGTTCGCCCTTCTGCCTTGCCAGGGCATTCACCACCACCTCCTGCTTCCTTCTGTCCTCCTCTTGATCGGCGATCGCCTCTCCTATCTCACGGAGCTCGTTTTCGTATTCCTCTTTGTGCACCAGTTCGTCGTCTATTTTTTTAATCTCATTTTCCAGGATCTTTGCCCGATCCTCCCCCAAGCGGGCGCGACCCTTTGCCCGCTCCTCCAACCCATCGTAGCGGGATAAAGCCAGGATGTCAGCCAGAATCTGTTTACGCTGCGAGGGCAACTTTTTGGTGAACTCATCGGCACGCCCCTGGAGGAGATAGGCGCTATTGGTGAAGGTATCGTAGTCCATGCGCAGGATTTCGATAATCTTCTGCTCCGTCTCCCGAATGGAGTTTCCCGCGATCGACCTGAAACCCTGGCCAGCAGCTATCTGAAGGTCAAGAAAGGGATGCCCTGCTCGGCTCACGCCTGGCCTGGTCCGCTTTCGGATAACACGGTATTGCTCCTGCTCAAGAGCGAACTCAAACTCCACCTCCATCTCCGTCCTTCCCAGGTGAATCAACTCATCATCGGTCTTTGCCCTTGCTTTTCCCCATAGCGCCCATGTTATAGCATCGAGGAGCGCTGACTTCCCATTACCGTTGTTACCGCAGAGGCAGGCTACATGAAGTCCCTGGAAATCGAGAGGCGAGACATTATCTCCATAGCACATGAAGTTTCTGAGCGATAGTTTGGTCGGAATCATCTTACAGCTGCCCTGTCCTAATAAATGAGGGCTGCTTCCATTGTTGCATGTCAGGGGGTGATGGTCAACTGGGGGACACCCTCAGACCCCCATCAGTCTCCAAAGGTCTCCATAGGCGACTCGCCGTGGCGAGCGACTCTAGCTACCGACTCGCCTCTGGCGAGGTTCGACAAGCTCACCACGAACGGCTTGACAAATTGTAGGGTGGGTGCAGCCCTTCAGCGGAAGGGCGAAACCCACCATTTCTATCTCTATTGGGAAGGTGGGTTCCATTTCATTTCACCTACCCTACTACTGAGGGTGTCCCCTCTCCCTTGATGGGAGAGGGGTAGGGTGAGGGTGAATGTGATGTAGCACTTCCCCTTCCCTCTAACTCCCTCCCTCAAGTCTCCAAAGGCGACTCGCCTCTGGAGAGGGAGGGAGGACTCGCTAACTATCCTCTGGTTCGTCGCCACAGAACGGCAATGCTACGTTCTGCAACGCCCCTTTCGCCATTATGGCCGTTTTCCTTTGTGTCATTCTGATAAGCCTGCTCGACGGCAGGCGCCTATCATTGAAACGCTCTCTAACTGTTGTAACTTGTCCCCCACTGGTCCCAACCAGTTGCGAGGGCATCTTCGTCGCCAAATGCCTGCTGCATTATGCGGCGAGAATCCTCTCTAATCGCATCAGCCATCTCGCCTTCATAACCCATTGCTTCGATCCACTTCTCCAGGAACATACCGCCGGGACTCCAGCCTTCGATCGTGTTTTTTTCAGGAACCCACGCTCTTGTCGTCGCTCCGAGACTGGCCAGAATCTCCGATATCTCATCCTTCTGCCTATCATCACAGAAAACAGACATTACGCACTCTTTCATATCAAATTCTTTAAGTGGCATTCGATCGTACTTGATACAAGGGATAATCCCCCGCTCAACAAGGATATCGAGTTTTTCAGCCAGCTTTTCCATGTTCTCCTTTTCATCCAATACAATCAACTTGCCCCAATGCTCCAGATACTCCTTGTTTGTCAGACGTTTTCCCCTGTACCTTATATATTCGGCAGAGTCATTGCCGTAGTAGGTTTGATGGGAAAACAACATCACGAACTGGACTTGCGGGTCATCTATAATCATCTCGCTCACCTCCCATTACAGTTGAGCCTTGCCTATCGGCTACTTCAGCGATGAACAATCATGACACTGAGGATCACGCTCAAGCTTGACCTCTCTAAACTTTGTATCGCTACCATCAAATATCAATAGCCTATTAGTCAACAGTTCTCCAATTCCGGTGATATATTTTACTGCCTCTGTGGCTTGGAGGCAACCTATAACCCCTGGGATAACGCCCAATACAGGGACAGTCGTTGGAGGGGGAGGCTCAGGGAAAATGCACCTCAGGCAAGCTGTTTGCCCCGGGATTATTGTGGTCGCCATTCCTTCCATCCCAAAAACACCACCATGAAGGAAAGGGACGCCTCTCTCCAGGGCAGCCCTATTCAACAAATACCTAATCTGATAATTGTCCACTGCATCCATGATTAAATCGCAGCCGGCTGTAAGCTCGAGAATATTATCTTCACTAATAGTCTCCGCTATAGCTTCTACCGTAATGCCAGGATTTGCCTCCCGAAGCTTCTCTTCTGCCGACTGAGTTTTCTTTTTGCCTATATCTCTCGTCCAATGAAGTATCTGTCGATTTAAGTTGCTCAGCTCTACCACGTCCCCATCAACAATTCGCAGACACCCCACACCAGCTATTCCTAAATAGGTAGATATCACTGTCCCCAACGCCCCCACCCCAGCAATAAGTACCTTGGCCCGCTTGAGCTTCTCCTGCCCTTCCACACCAAATCCAGAAACCCTTATCTGCCTATCATATCTCTTCTTCTCGTCTTCAGTAAGCATTCGCCTAACACGAACCCCGATAGCTATGAGCTTGCACAGAGACCAACATAAAACATCGACAAAGAAGGGCGATCGAGAGCCCATCTTTTACTAGATATATTGGGTAGAGTCCAAAGGGATGCGACTGGAAAACAAGCGCTCAAAGCATGTCAGGCGATTGTCTGCACTCGCTCAAGCGCCGGCAAAAGCGGGTAGAATATTCACCTCGTCGCCGTCTTTTAGCGGGGTAGCCAGCCCTTGAAGAGAGCGCATATTATCACCATTTACGTAGATATCAATATAACGGTGGAGCTCACCCTGGTCCTTATATAACCGAGCCTTCAAGCCAGAGAATTGAATCTCTAATTCATCAAGACACCCGGCGATATCCCTGGCTACTACCTCCGTCTCCACCTTACCCGCACCAGCCTGGCGCAGAGAACCGGATACCCATACTTTTACGCCCACAGCTTATTTTCTAGCGTTTCTTTACCAGTTTTCTCTTGAGTAAAGCTCCCACTGCGTGAGGGAGTTTCTCCGCGGAGGACCCCAGCATCTCAAAGCTATCCCCATACGGACTGAAAGCCCTCCCTGCTTGGCCGACACCGAGGGTTACCAAATCGACCCCTCGTAGCTGGCAGTAGTTCAAAGCATGTTCAATAGGGAGGCCAATATTCTTAAGCCCATCGGTGATGTGTATGATAAGATTTTGACCCCCAGGAGGAATCCTTAATGCTGCAGCTATTATTGCCTCCCCCGACGGCGTGTCGCCCTCGGGCTCAACAGTGAACAGCCTATTATTATAGAAAAGGTTCTTGATTTGGCAGGTATCCGTCACCTCCCTATAGCCCAGTATCTCCAGCCTTATATTTTCACCTCTCAGGGATGCCGCAAGTGCACTATAGATGCCTTTTATCTGCTCCCAGAACCAACCTACTGAACCGGATGCATCGATAAGAACAATGATATTCCATAAGAAGTTCTCTATATGATATTCCTTCTGTTTGAAGATCCTGCCGGTAGTGGTAGCTCTATGGAGCCTTCTAGGATCCAATGTCCCGGCATCCAATCCGCGGTTTATGCGCAAGGTTTCCTCAAGCCAGAGACGAAATATTTCGGTTAGGCTCCGAACGATGTCCAGATTGGGGTCTTTGTCAAGGGGTTCTAGAGCATTCTCGAAGATTGCCGGAAAAAGGTATTGCGCCTCATCGGCCGCGCCCACAGCTTTCAAAGCAGCCTTAATAGCTTCTGTGACCTCCTCAGCTTCGCTAGCGACAGCCTGCTGTATTGCCTCGGCAAGCTCCACGGAGATTCTAGCGTCATCCCCTTCTGAAGACCCAGCCAAAGTCTTAGGCTCCGTTAGTTCCCCCGCAGCCTCGGCTGCCTTCATCTTAGCTTCCCAATCTGAAAAATGCTTCTCTAATACTTTCCACAGTTCCCGGTAACACAAAGCCCTCCCTATTGCATCAGAGTTCACAATCTCTGGCGTTTTACTGAGAAGTATTTGCAGAGCCTGCATGTAGTCCAAAGGCATGCTTAGCATGGTGCCAAGCACCTGCAGCATCGGCAGCTTCTTGTCGCAACAGAGAGACTCAACCAATGACTCCAATTCCGCTGTCTCCAGAGACTCACTGGAAAGCTGCAACAGTTCTTCCATATCCTGCGCGTTCATCTGCGCGAAAACCTCGTCTAGAACCAGATATGTCCAGATTCCAAACAATCCCTCTGGATTAGCCAGACCAGCGGTATAGTCTTCCTGGTAATTTTTCTTCCACCATGCTCGTGACCTCTGGACATATTTCCCTGAGACTCCTCTTCTAATGGCAGTGCCATCGACATGTATATCCTCGCCTGCCTCAAAAAGCTTACCAAGGAGGGTTTTATCTTTCATTCCAAGAAACGTATGAGACAGATAACCCCAAGCGTGCTCGCTCTCCTCCCGGTAATGCAATGCCTCATGCACATTCAATCCCACTATCACGTCCATCTTTTCGCTTGTAATTGGATAGTCTCCCTTGGCTAAGACGGCTGGCAGCTCTATCTTCTTGTCAGCGTTACAAGGCATACCTGCCCACACAACCTCGGCATCTACATCTATCACTGCCACTATTTTACGTAGAGCCCGCAGAGCGTTCGCCAGCTCTATGTAATCAATTACAGACTTGTTCACCCTCCAGTATTCAGAATAGCTCATACTCCTCACTCTCTGCTTCGGTTTCGCCACTTCCAAAGTGAAGGGCTACCAGGCAGGACTCCAATGCATCCTTGCTAATGTGTAAAGTGAAGCTAAAAGCCTCTCTTAAACTAGCCCCCGCATTTACCATCTCACCTATCATTAAACTATGTCGGGTAGATATCGCAAGCGGGTTCCGAGGGTCATGACGTAAGCGATGTATGACCCTGATGATTTTATCTGCATCCTCTTCAGAGACCCCGGTTTTCAGAACTATCACCTCTTGCTCAGTCTCAGGAGGTAAGTAATCCAGCCGAATGGTATAGAACCTATCCCGCAGAGCGGCATCCAGAACCTCAGTTCCGGTGAACTGCGGCCCCTCATTGAGGCTAGCAAAGAAGATAACCTCCTCTGCCACCAAAGCCAGCCCCAGCTCATCCACCCAGATGCTTCTATCCTCTCCCAGAACAGAAAACAGCTCATTTAGAGCTTTAGGGTGTTCAGGGCGGTTGATCTCCTCCAGGTGCACCGCACAT
>Ga0307430_1002862_pt1 | contig 11112 bp, 12 predicted proteins | sample SalMarWE160130MG_FD_202159 | JGI IMG/M metagenome (GOLD analysis project Ga0307430, IMG submission 202159) | Salt marsh sediment microbial communities from the Plum Island Ecosystem LTER, Massachusetts, United States - WE1603-130 | ecosystem: Environmental > Aquatic > Marine > Intertidal zone >... | reverse complement strand
CTATTCCATTTTTCTTCCCTTAAAATTAAAGACCATATGGTTTTATGTGGGTGTTCCCATTGCGCTATTCGGATTGGCTGGCATGGTTATGGTGATGGTAAACCGGGCCAATTCACCGCCTCGCGAACCGATTAGGACGGGATTGTATCGGTATTCCAGACATCCCATGTATCTGACCTATTTTCTGGTCTTTCTGGGTGCAAGCATTGCGACCGCTTCCTGGCTCTTGGTGTTGTTTTTAATCCTATTTACAGTGGGTACCGTTTCAGTTTTCTCGCTAATACAAAAAAAGTTGCGAAAATCGTTCTGTGTTAGGGAAGCTTGACAAATTCAAACCATTTGGCATAATATTGAAAGGCTTTTCTATTGAGAAAAGAAGGATTTTTAAAATTTATTTTGTACATAATGAACATGGGTAAAATTTCTTATAAACAATTTTCAAAAAATAAAGGAAAGTACCTAAAAAGGTAGACTGGCTAATTAAAGACTTATAATATAAAACAGGTGAAATTATCCGGGATTTAAGCAGGGTATTAGTCATTGGGAAAATTATATAAAAAATAAGCGTTAAAATAAGACAAATAAGACATCCACTTGTTTTATGGATTTTTAATTCGATAGGTTAAAGAATTCGATGAGACATTGCATTGTTATTAAGGAAAGGGGAAAGGTTAATTATGAATCAATTAAATGAAGATGAGATAACTGAACTGAAAAAAGCGCAACAGGATGAGTTAATAGGAGTGGAAGTATATAGTCGGTTAGCTAGATTAGTCAAAGACCCTCATAATGTCAAGGTTTTGGAACAGATTGCAGGGGATGAAAAACACCATACCAATATATTTAAGAAATATACCGGTGTGGATATGAAAGTTAATAAATTAAGAGTACTATTTTATGTTCTTATTTCAAGGATTTTTGGATTGACTTTTGGCATAAAACTGCAGGAAAGAGGGGAAGAAGCAGCACAAAGAAAATATACTAAAATGGCAAATGCCATTCCCGAAATGGAAGAAATCATAGAAGAGGAAGAAAAACACGAAGTAGAACTTATTAATTTAATTCATGAGGAAAGACTATCCTATATGAGTTCTGTTGTTTTAGGACTGAATGATGCCCTGGTGGAATTAACCGGTGCCTTGGCCGGATTTACCTTATCCATACAAAATTCAAAAATCATCGCCTTAATGGGACTGATTACCGGTATTTCGGCATCTCTTTCCATGGCAGCTAGTGAATATTTATCCACCAAATCAGAAACTGACCCGGAAGTACAAAAGAGAGCCGCCAAATCAGCTTTATATACGGGAATTGCTTATATTTTTACCGTGATAGCTCTGATTATTCCTTATTTTTTAATGTTTAATTATATAGCTAGCTTAATAACAACGATTGTGATAGCCATTACGATTATTTTTATCTTTAACTTCTATATTTCTGTAGCCAATGATTATAATTTCAAAAAAAGATTTATCGAAATGGCAGCTATCAGTATTGGTGTTGCCACTTTATCTTTTATCATTGGGTATTTGGTGAAAACTTTTTTAGGGTTTGAAATATAATACTAAAGCTATTGGTAATATAATAGGGTAATATAATAGGGACAGATACCTATTTTCATGAAGTAAAAATAATTAGAAGGGCTGTTTCTTTTGGAGAACATGAATTCTAAACGAATATCGGAGACGGTGTACTAGGTCAATAATTTGATAACCTCCAACGGAATAACCTATAGGATCTGAGGAGTTTTTTACCCGGATGATATTCTGCAGAAGATGATGAGATTTATCAAGAAAAAGAAGATGAAGTTTTACCAGGTTCAGAGTTCAGATCTTGAAATATAACAAATAAGATAAAACACTTAATAAGTGGTAAAGAAAAATTAAAGGAGATAATCAGAGAACTAAACTATAAAACCAAACCAATCTTAAACGAAATTTTTATAACAGGAGTTATATATAATATAAGAAAAAGGAAGGTGTTTGAAAGATAAAACATAAAAGAATTTCTTTAATTGTACTTCTACTATTTTTTCTTCTTTTAACCGGTTGTTATAATTGGATTTCCAATACAGAATTTGCCGGAACGATTTTAAGTGAAGAATATTTTAAATATGAAAACATAGTTGAAATTAAAACCGATGAAGGTTTTGGAAGAAAGATGGTTAATGCAAGATTTCAGTTAGCAGTTGAAGGGAAGGGAGGATATGATCTGGATTTATTGAAATCTTTAGAATTAGTGGGAAAAGAATGTTATATGGAAGTAGGTCCCTATGGCGTAGTTTTAAAATGTGTTTTAAAATTAAATGGAGAGGATTTTGAAATCCCAAAAGTATAATACAAGGGGACGCTTCATTTGTCTTATTCGAATAAATAGACAGTTGTACCAGGGCAATAATTTGGTAATTTTTAGCGGAAAAAGCTATGGTAGGGCCTGAGGAGTTTCTTAACCATTAGGGAAACTTCTTTTATCCGCGAAACGTTAGACGAAATATCACCATCTTTTGGAGTTAAACATGGTACAAAATTTTTTAAAAAAAATAAAAAACTGGGCTCACAAAAATAATGATCTTGATTCCCTACTACTTGTCGGTTCTTACGCACGCAATAAAGCTCATCAAGATTCCGATATTGATTTAGTTCTAATTTTCAATAACCCTAAAAAATATGTTAATAATTTAGATTGGATAAAAGAATTTGGCGAAATTGAAAGGCAGGAAATAGAGTATTGGGGCAGAGTAACATCAATTAGAACTTGGTATAAAAACGGGATAGAAGTAGAATTTGGAATCACTTCTGCAAAATGGGCAGGAATACCAGTTGATAACGGAACCTTTAGAGTAGTTTCTGATGGCTCAAAAATTTTGGTAGATAAATCTGAAAAATTAGAACAGCTTGTATTGGAAGTTAAAAAAGCAAAGTAAGAATTGGGCATCGTTACTTCATCTGACAGCGAATATATGGCTCCCGAAATAAATAGAGTCTCTATTTTCTACAAAGGAGGATATAACCATGAAGGTAATTTCGATGAAACAAAGAACCGTCCCCCTGTTTTTTCATTAGGGCTTAACAGGTTCATAAAATATAAAAGAGAATGGTTTCATAATCAAATCGGGTAATAAAGATTTAAATAATGTGAAGTTGTGAAGCCCTCGCCCCGCATTATTACTTATAATTTATCAATCCCATGTTGTTTAAGCCACTCCTCGAACCCGCCTTTTTCCTCAAAATATTCTTTATCATAATTTTCCTCTAATTTTTTTATCTGGGCAGCAAGTAAAGGTTGATCGTGAACTAATCCATCTATCTTTTTTTCAAAATGGGTGCTCTTTGCCGACAAATCAGTCAAATCAATGTCTATTTTCAATAACTGTATCAGCTTCTCAGTAACTGCTTTTATCCCTTTGGGGTTTTGGGTTTGAATATAAACTGGTATTTCGGCCACGAAATTGGTCATTTCTATCCCTTTCTCTGGAGAAAGCCTGGTCAGTAAAGTAGTAAGGCTGGCTGGACCCTGATAATTGGAAAATCTAATTCCACTCTCTTTATGTTCTGCTTTTTGCTTTTCAGCAGACACAGAACAGGATATTTTTATCCCTCTGGTGTGGGGAGTTGGTCCGGCAACACTGCCCACAAAGTAAATCTTTTTCACTCCAAATTCTTGGGCTATTTTAAAGATACAATTAGCATATTCGTCCCAGTTAATATTCGGCTCTTTACCGGAAAATAAGATTAAATTATTCTTTTCATTATAGAAAAATTCATTCTGGGGGTATTGAAAATCAGTTATCTGGCCATCTTGAATTTTAGTAAAAGGTCTAAATTGAGCTGTCTCATACATTGCCCCGGGAAAATTAAAAAGATAAAATTTTTGTGCGTCTATTTCAGCAAATTTCTTGACTTGTAGTTTAGAACTTAAATATTGTATGGTGCCAGTGGAGACATCTCCTCCATCCATCCAACCTGAAAAACCAATAACCATACGTGAATTTTTTAATTTCGGTTTACTATAAATTCTTAAGCTTTCCATTTTCATCCTTCCTTTCCTTTTTAAAGTGAAAAAATTAAAAAAACCATACCTGTAGATATTTTATCATAATCGGATAAAATATCGAAACACTATGGTTCGGACTCGATAAATCAAACCTCTATATCTGTCATTTCTGTGTAAATAGAAATCCATAAAAATCTCCTTTAATCAAAAATTTTCTCAAAAAAGCAGGATTTCCCCAACCTTTTGTCGAATTATAAAATTAGCTTATATATGAGATATTGTTATATAAAAAATTAGACAATATCTATGGAGGCGAAGATAAAAAATGAGTAACAAATGGATGAAATTCATATTTTTTACTATCCTTTTAATCGGAGCTGGATACTTCTTCGGAACAATCTGTAGGCAAATCGGCCAGGCCTACAACTTAATACTTTCTCCCTCTAAGGAGTTTCTGTATCTGCTATTTTGGTTATTGCTATCTCTGGGCGGGTTAATGGTGGCTTCTGGGTTATTAGTAGCTCTGCTGCGACCTTTATGGATTGACGTCATAGCCTTTATTCTCTCTGGATTAGCTATGCTTCTGGGCTGGCGACAGGTGACAATAGACAATGGTATTCTGATTTTGGCCTACCTTCTTGTTGCATTTTTATACACCTTTATGGTTTCGAGGGAACTAAATGAGCGGATTAGGTTCTCTGTTCGGCCTATCAGTGAAGGTCAAAATATATTACTTATGATCCTTATACTTGTGATCTGCGGGAGTCTATATTTTGGCTATGCTGCGCACATTGAACAAGAAGGATTTGCACCACCTCAGTTTTATATCAAGATGTTTATGGAGCAGATGGAAAAACAGATCGGAGCCCGGGTATCTGCAAAGGAACGTCAAGAGGTAATAACTCAATTCAGAAAAGAATTCCAGCATACTGTTGATGAATTTTTTGAGAATACGGTGAAACCTTATGAAAAGTATATCCCCTTGGCCATAATTGTAGTTTTATTTGTGCCATTGATGACAGTTACCCGCCTGTTAGTCTGGGTACCAACTTTGCTTATGAGTATTATATTTTCGTTGCTTAAGGCAATGGGCATAGTAAAGTTAATCAGCGAGACCCGGGAGATACAGAGGTTGGTTATCAGCTAAAGTTCCTCGATAGGGAAAAAATAGTGACCCTATTTTAAGAGTGTGACATAGTATTAATTTTAGCCGGGAGAGGAAACTTTGTAAAAGGACTTGATGCTTATAAGAACAGTCCGGTTTTAGATATTAAAATGTCAAAAAATCTGTAGAGTTAAAAAAATTAGGGGTTTACAGGTAATGGTTATTATTAAATGTGCCCGATGCAAGCGCAAGATTTTTAAATATGAAAAAGTTGGTAAGGGGCGAATCTGGCATTGCTGGGAAAATCGGATAAAAGAAGACCACAGCATACATAATGGAGCGGAAATTAGATGTTCCTGTGGAAATTTAATTGGTATTGTAGAAGGAAAGTGGATTAAGATGAAACAAAATGCCTTTGAGTTTTCCGGTACTATTACCAAAAAATAAGATACAATAAAAAGAATTTGGAGGAGCAGGAATGGAATTTTTAAAGTATACTTTGATAATAGTCAGATTGCTCGTTGTAGCATTAGGAGCTTTTATCGGATTTATCATATTAACAGAATACAATCCTCCGGAAGAAAAGAAGATTATTGTCGAACAGGATAGCGGTATTATGATGAGAGGTGAGGAGTAAAAGTGGGTCAGGTCTTGAAATGACACATTTTTTTAACAACAAGCAAGTATTGATGGAAAATGTGTCATTTCAAGACCTGACCTGACCCCGGATATTTGGATATTCTAAGCTGTTTGTAGGTAATTATTATTAATCTTTTTTGGTAATGGGGTGTGCAATATGTCACTTCTGAAACCGGTAGCTAACTATCATAAAAAAACGATTGACTTATTTATAATATATAGTATACTTATAAGTATAATACTTTAAAGTATACTATATGGAGGGTATTATGTTTGTCAATAGAATTGAGGAATTAAATTACTTAGAAAAATCACATAAGGAACAGGGTGCCCGTTTTGTAATTATGTATGGGCGTAGAAGGATTGGCAAGACTGAATTGCTCAGACAATTTTCTAAAGATAAAAAACACCTCTTTTTTTCCTCGGACCTCTCTTCTGAACAAGAACAGTTAAAACAGTTTAGTGAAAAGATATTTCAGTTAACCGGAGAATCGTTTTTACAGACCCAATCCTTCGGTTCATGGGAAGCTTTATTAAGATATATTTTTGACCATTTAGTCTCAAAAATGCCTTTGATTATTATCGATGAGTTTCCTTATTTATGTATTAGTAATCCGGCATTCCCCTCTATCTTGCAGAAAATATGGGATGAAAAAGGTAAGGAAAGCAATATTTTTCTTATTCTGTGTGGTTCTTATATGAGCTTTATGGAAAAGAAAATCCTGGGGAGCAAAAGTCCTTTATTTGGCAGGCGCACCGGGCAGATTGCCTTACATCCCCTATCTTTTAATAACCTAAAGTTATTTTTCCCCCGCTATTCCGAAGAAGATAGAGTTTTTTCCTATAGTATGCTCGGCGGCACACCTGCATATCTCCAACGATTCAATGACCATAAGACCATAGAGCAAAATGTAAAAGAAGAAATTTTAAATAAAAATGGTTTTCTTTTTAGCGAACCTCATTTTTTATTAATAGAGGAATTGCGTGAGCCGGCTATATATTTCTCTATCTTAAAAGCAATTGCCTTTGGTAGGACCCGGCTAAACGAGATAGTACAGGAAACCGGGATTGGCGAGCCACATAAAGTTAATAAATATCTTAGCGTCTTAAGAGAATTACGTATAGTAAAAAGAGAAGTACCAATTACAGAAGATAAACCACATAAATCAAGAAAAGGTATTTATCTCCTTAATGATCCCTTCTTCCGTTTTTGGTTCAGATATGTTTTTCCTAATATGAGTTATCTTGAGGAGGGGGATCTTAATTATGTTTGGGAAGAAAAAATAAAACCCTCTTTAAATAGTTTCACCGGATTTATCTTTGAGGATATTTGTTTACAAAGATTGAAAAATCTAAATAGAAAAAATATGCTTCCTATTAAAGCCGGAAGTGTAGGACGCTGGTGGAACAACAAAGAAGAGATTGATATTGTAGCTTATGATAATCAACAATCTTTTATCTTTGGTGAATGTAAATGGAAAAATAAAAGTGCCGGCCTAAATGAGTTATTTAATTTAGAAAGAAAAGCCGATGGTTTTTTTAATGTAGGACAAAAATACTTTGCTTTATTTTCTAAGTCAGGCTTTAGTGAAGAGTTAAAAAATCTATCCAGACAAAGAAAAGATATCCTTCTTTTTGATTGACGTAGCAAGACAAGGGAGCAAGATAGGGGGACGTTTCGTTGTGCGGCCAGGCTTAGGTTGTGATATTTAGCAGGTGGAAACCCTGCATGGTAAGATTATAGCCCAATCACCAGTAGCGAGTCTTTTAATAAATAGGGACACCTATTTCCTTAAATAATTAATATTTTGCTTTTTAATTAGATGGATAGGGAAGGTGTTCCAAGTGACAGGACTTGATAAAGAATCAAAATTTGAACTCTTTCAAAAGGAGAATAAATCAGATAGAAACCAAAATTCTCGTAGCTTATGCTACTTCCTATAGCTCTACGCAGGAGATAGCCGAGGTTATCTCGGAGACACTTCGCACCCAAGGGCTGGCGGTGGACCTTCAACCGATACGGAATGTACGGATACTTGAAGGATATAGTGCGGTTGTGCTGGGTGCCCCGCTCTATATGTTTCACTGGCATAAGGATGCGCTCCATTTTTTGTCCCAGCATCGTAAAATTCTGGCAGACCAATTACCGGTAGCAATTTTCGCCGGTGGCCCTTTTGACAAAGGAGACGAGAATGCATGGCAGGAAGTGCGCACAAAATTCGATTTGGAACTAGCGAAGTTTCCCTGGCTTACTCCGGTCTCTGTTGAGATCGTTGGTGGAAAGTTCGACCCGGCGAAGCTGCGCTTCCCCTATAATCTCATTCCCGCCCTCAAGAAGATGCCGGCAAGTGACCTGCGGGATTGGGTGGCGATTCGCGCCTGGGCAAGCAGCTTGGCCGCGCAACTTCTACCAGATTTACCATAATAAATTAGATGAATAGGAAAGGTGCCCGAGTCAATAATCTAGTAACTTTTAGACAAGTGAGTTTATAGGTCTTGAAATATAACAAAGGATATGTTCTATTGAAAACATGACCAGGCCATTACGGATATAATTTTCAGGAGCAATCTATTACATCACTTCCAGAGGAAATACTATACAAACGATCTTTCTTGATATTAAAAAAATTGGGGGGATATAAAAAGTGATATTGCAAGAACTGACCCCTTTTTTGCTTGTTTCATAAACCTACTGACAGTAAAAGTTATTGAAAAAAAGTAATTAACTTAATGAGTCCTGACTCCTTTACCAGGGAGGATTTGATTATGAATAAAAAGTATCTTCTGGTTTTAGCCATTGTTTTTATCGTTATAGTTGTGTTGGGTACCGGTGCATATTCATGGAGCCGACAAAATGTGAAAAAGCAAAAAGAAGAAACTGCAGGATGGATTACTTCAAGCATATGGACGGATTGGAATGAAAGTGGCGGTATTCAAGAAGTAAGTAATGGAAATTGCCAGGCAGACGGCAGAATTATTTTATTAACCGGCATTGGGGAAGATGAAGGCGAAAACGTCTCACAGCCTGAGGTTAAGATAATGGTTGAAGAAATTGATAATGGGTCTGAAAAGCAGCCTCATTATAATATTTTGGTTGATTTGAATACCGAGTATATTGGTAGTCAAGATTGGAAAGTGATAATCGTTAATGAAGAAGAAAAATACCCTCCGAAGTTTAAAATAAACGAAGGTCAAATAGATTACAAGATAACATCTTCCGAAAGCGATTTACTGTCTGGAACAGCAAAAAGAAGTATTGATGGACGAATCTATTGTATAGAATCGTTAAGTGAAGGGGCGGCGGGAACCACTTACACACAATATATCTATTCCACCATTAAAAGCGGTAGTCTTATCTTATTACAGTGAGTTGTGTTATTCGATATCCGCAATGTATGAATTATAGCGAACCGCAAAGAACTGAATGTGAGAATGAGCGCGAAACATTTGATTTAGATAAGATTATAGGCCTCATTGTGAAAAATATGAGTGTTAAAAAAAGCTGAATAGAAATACTATAGCTATAAATGGCGGAAAATAAATAAAGTATATTAGAAAGTATAATAGGGACAGCTATTTTTATGAAGTAAAAATAATTAGAAGGGCTGTTTCTTTTGGAGAACATGAATTCTAAACGAATCCCGGAGACGGTGTACTAGGTCAATAATTTGATAACTTTTAGAGGAAAACCTATGGAGCCTGAGGAGTTTCTATACCTGATGGTTGCGGTTTTAGGTATTATTATAGATAGACGTCCCAAGGGAAGACCTTGTGAAAGGAAAAATTAAACTATACAAAAAATAGGAGGAAAATTATGAAAAGATTATTAATTTTTTTTGTTATTGGGTTTTTATTTATTATGATGATTAACTGTGTTTTTTCCCAAACACTTACAGCAAGTAAAATTGTGATTGAGGCAGAACATTTTTCTCAAATTACTCCTTCCATGCAGGTGAGCGCAGATAGTAAGGCTTCCAGGGGAAAATGTATTGAAATTCCGCTAATACTTCCCCATGGTACAGACGAAAGTGGTCCTTCAGATAATGGAAAGGCAGTTTATAAAATTAAAGTTCCGGCTGATGGTATTTATCGATTTTGGGCCCGATGCTGGTGGTATGATGGGTGTGGAAATTCATTTTTTCTTCAGTGTGATAATAAACCCATAGTAACATTAGGATCTGACCATACCTACAAAAAGTATCATTGGGTTAAAGGTCCAAAGCTGAAACTAAACCAGGAGATTCATTATATACGAATTGTAAATCGTGAAGATGGAGCAAAAATGGATCAATGGCTTCTTTGGCTTATTGATTCACCCTCAAAAGATAATTGGATACCAGTCCAAGCAGAAAGAGAAACCAGTGAATACATTTTTAAATAAGTTCATTAAAAAGAGCACCCAATGATTCAACAAAAAACACCAGAGAGTCGTGCATTAGTTGGAAGGGTGATTAAAAAATCGAGCAGGGAGATGAAAAGTGGTATTGCAAACCCTAACCCCATAAAATATGCTCTACATTTTTTTTAAGGAGGTAAAAAAATGAAATTTTTTTCTAGAAGCTTTTTTTTATTAGTGTTACTCGCTGTACTGATTCTTACCTGTTGTTTTTCTTCGATTACTGCCAATAGTACTGAAAAAGAAACGAAGGAGGAATCCTGCCTGGCGGATATTTCAATTTATCCCGGCTCTACAGAGGAACCGCAGATGCGCACAGAATTGGAGGAACTGGTCCGTTCGATGGAAGCTATGTCCCGCACGAGCGGTGGAGAAGTAAACGTTTATGTCACCAACAGCAAACCTGGTGAGGTTATTCAATTCTATCAGAATTATCCACCTCAGGGCGGATGGAACAGGACATTGAACCTCACTTCACCCGAAGAAGGAGGGATTATTGTATGGGAAAACAGCGACTACAGTGCGCAGGTATTGATTGCCGTAAAAGAACGACAAACTGTGATTTTATTGGGTTGCGCGCCTAAATTTGGTTCTCAGGCTGCTCCCGCTGTTCCTTCCTTTACCAAGGATGATGGTCTGGCTGGTAATATCATCACTGGTATCGCGGTTACCGCTAACGGCATAGTCTGGTTAGGTACCAGATCCGGGCTGTCTCGATTTGACGGGACCCAATGGACAACCTATACAAAGGAGGGCGGATTACCCGGAAATGGCCTTACTGCTGTAACCTTGGACAAGAATGACTTACCCTGGATTGGCACGGATTTTTGGGGATGTAGCCATTTTGATGGTGATTCATGGACTATTTATGACCAGGTGAAAAAAGTTTCTTCTATCGCTATAGCTTCTAATGGAGATATATGGCTTGGCTCCTGTGATATAAATAAAGGAGGGGTCTATCACTTTGATGGGCAGGAAT
>Ga0307430_1002860_pt1 | contig 11127 bp, 19 predicted proteins | sample SalMarWE160130MG_FD_202159 | JGI IMG/M metagenome (GOLD analysis project Ga0307430, IMG submission 202159) | Salt marsh sediment microbial communities from the Plum Island Ecosystem LTER, Massachusetts, United States - WE1603-130 | ecosystem: Environmental > Aquatic > Marine > Intertidal zone >... | reverse complement strand
ACCTCAGGCTGCTGTCCACTATGTGGATGTTTGGCGCCAGCATAAACGTGCAGGTTCTTTATGATCCGGCGTCCGAGTTTGTTCTTGGGGATCATACCCCATACAGCATGCTCAATCACGCGTTCCGGATGTATTTCCAATTGCCGCCGCAAAGTGATTTCCTTCAAACCGCCGGGGTAATTGGAATGCCGGTAATATTTCTTATTGTCCAATCGAGTCGGATAAACATCCACCTTTTCAGCGTTGATTACCACCACATTAGCGCCGGTCATCACGCCCGGGGTGTAATTGGGCTTGTGTTTTCCAATCAATAATTGGGCGATCTTCGTCGCCAAACGGCCCAGGTTTTGCCCTTCAGCGTCCACCAGCAGCCATTCTCTTTCAACTTGTCCTTTAGGTACATATGTTTTCTTCACTATCCATCACTCCATCATTCAAAGATGCTATCCCGGGGCGTTTTTGCCCAAAGATGCGAACATCAGTATATCTTTCATTAATAACGCACGTCTTCCAATACCAGCCCTTCAGCTGGAGCCAGTCCGGTAAACGGGAGTTCGCCGGTCTCAAGGCTTTCTTCAATCAAGCTTTTCGGCGCTTCCTTCTGCCCGATTTTCACCAGCGCCAGCGTGATCCACCGCACCATGTGATACAAGAAGGCATTACCGCTAATATCAAACCAGTAATCATCGCCGTCCTGCTCCCACACTGCGGCGAACACCTCCCGGATTGTCGCCCCGCCCTTCGTCATCGGACTGCCAAAGGCTTTGAAATCATGCGACCCGATCAGGGTTTGGGTTGGTTCCACCATCCGGTCAATCGCCACAGGAGGCCATACTCGCCAGGCAAAATCCTCTCGCAAGGGATCTCGAACCGTCTGGCAAAATAGATGATAACGGTAGTGGCGGCTTTTAGCATCAAACCGGGGATGAAAATCCGCCGCTTCTTCCGTCACCGACCGCACAGCCATATCCCGCGGCAGGTAATAATTCAGGGCATCCCGCAGAGCTTCAAGGCTGTGTTCCCAATCAAGCTGAAAACTCACCACCTGCCCGCGGGCATGCACGCCTGCGTCCGTCCTGCCGGCAGCTAGAATGCTCTTGCCCCGCCAGCCGATTTGGCGCAGACCCGTCTCAAAATCACCTTGCACGGTACGCACCTTTGCTTGCCGCTGAAATCCAGCAAAACCAGAGCCGTTGTATGAAAGAATAACTTTGTAAAGTGCTGAGCCCATCCGGTCTGTTTCCGCGGTCGGACTACTCTTCAACCAATTCAATCAACGCCATCTCAGCCCCATCGCTGTAGCGGGGACCTAACTTGAGAATCCGGGTGTATCCGCCGTTGCGGCTGGTATAGCGAGGTCCAATATCATCAAATAATTTCTGAACGACCGGGCGGCTTCCATTGCCCAATTGGGCGGCCGCTCTGCGGCGCGCATTCATCGCTGCCACATCATCAGCTTCCTGGCTGTTTTTTGCCAGTGTAATCAGCTTTTCCGCATCTGCCTGAATGGATTTCGCCTTGGGCAGCGTGGTTTTAATCCGTTCGTTCTCAAAAAGTTGCCGGATCATCGTTCGGCGCATCGCCGTGCGATGTCCACCGCTGCGATTCAGCCGATACCCTTTTACTTTATGTCGCATAACATTAACTCTCCGTTGTTTCTTCGTCTTCCTCTTCTTCCAGGAAGTCTTTTTCGGTCATCTTTTCTTTCAATTCAGCCAAACTCTTCTCGCCAAAGTTACGGATCGAGAGAATAGCTTCCTCGCCTTTATCCAGAAGCTCCAGGACATCACCAACCGTTGTGATCCCTGTCCGCTTCAGCGAGTTGAATACCCGCACCGTCAGGTCAAGGTTCTCAATCGGCATCTCCGCTGCCTCACTGTGAATAGTAGCGACGGGTTCAGCCTGTTCAATCGGTACAGCTAGCATTTCTTCGCTGATTCCTGCAATAAAGCGCAGGTGTTCGATCAAAATCTTAGAAGAATCACTCATCGCCTGTTCAGGCGAGATCGTGCCGTCTGTCCAGATCTCAAGCATCACACGGTCATAATCGGTGCTCTGTCCCACACGGGCTGAGCCGACTGACCAATTTACCTTACGGACGGGTGTGAAGATCGCATCCACGGGCAGTTCGCCAATGGGCAGCCGGTCGCTGCGCTCGCTCGCCGGTGAATAACCGCGGCCGCGCTCAACCGTCATATCAATCTCCAGATCGGCTTTCTTGCTGTCTACGGTAAATAGATACAGATCGGGGTTGACAATCTCAACTTCAGGCGGGCAGAGCAGGTCTGCTGCCGTTACTGTACCCTCACCGCTGACTTCCAGGTGCAGGTGCGCCACATCCACATCAAACAGGATCATGCGCAGTTGTTTCAACTGCAGCATCACATTGATCACATCTTCGCGCACGCCTTCAATCTCGCTGAATTCATGCAAGACGTCCGTAACGCGCAGGGATGTGATCGCAGCGCCTTCCAATGATGAAAGCAGGACACGGCGTAAAGCGTTCCCAATTGTGGTGCCAAAGCCCCGTTCTAATGGACCGATTTCGAATTTACCGTAGTTGCGCGCTTCTGCAACTCGTTCGACTTTTGGTTTTACCATACTAATTGTTCCAGTCACGTCATACCCCTTACCAGTGCATCCTTTTGCACTACCAGTGAGCAGCCTTACCGCGAGTAATACTCAACGATCAGCTGTTCGTTCAAATTACCATCAATTTCAGCACGTTCGGGTAAACGTATAACCCGGCCAGAAAGGTTGTTAAGGTTCGATTCAACCCACGCTGGTGGTGTGCGTGTATCTTCCGCTTGTTTTAGCGTCTTGAAATAAGTCCGCTGTTTTGATTCTTCTCGCACGCCGATGGTGTCGCCGGGGTTGAGAATCGTTGAAGGCACGTTATTGCGCTGATCGTTCACCATAAAATGCCCATGGCTGACCAGCTGACGAGCCTGATTTCGGCTGGATGCAAAACCCAACCGATAAACAATATTATCCAAGCGGGTTTCTAGTATCTGCAGCAGGTTCAAACCTGTCAGACCTTTGCGTCTCTGCGCATCCCGGAAATAGCGCCTGAACTGACGTTCCAGCACACCGTAAATGCGTTTTGCTTTCTGTTTTCCACGTAATTGTCGTGAATAGTCCGATTGTCGGCTCGGTCGTCCGCTGAATCGGCCATGTTCACCAGGGGGATATGCCCGCCTTTCCATAGGGCATTTAGGGGTGAAGCATTTTTCACCCTTCAAGAATAATTTCTCACCTTCACGCCGGCATAATTTACATACCGGGCCTGTATATCTTGCCATAGAATTCCTCTCTTATCTTGCTAGACGCGGCGTCGTTTCGGGGGCCGGCAGCCGTTATGCGGAACTGGTGTTACATCCGCAATCGAGCGAACGGTAATCCCCATACCTTGCACAGCTCGGATAGAAGCCTCACGACCTGGACCAGGACCCTTGACAATCATGTCAACTTCCTGGATGCCGAAAGTCTGTGCGGTCTTCATCACCTGTTCAGTCGCCAAACGGGCTGCAAAGGGTGTGCTCTTCCGAGAGCCTTTGAAACCGGCTGACCCGGCGCTTCCCCAACACACGGTGTTTCCTTGTTGATCTGTCACCGTAATGATCGTGTTGTTGAAGGAAGCAAACACATGCACCTGTGCTGATGACATCTGGCGCTTGACTTTGCGCGAGGAGGTTCCCCGCCGCGATCCTTGTGCTTTCTTTGCCATTGTTCCTCACTAACTCAATTCTTAATCCCTTGTGATCGTCCGTCTTGCCGCGGGGGAGAAAGGAAGGAGAACCCCAGACGGATTGACCAAAAGAGTGTTTCAATAATAAACTTAATTATTTCTTTCCAACACCTCGGCGGCGGCCGCGACCGGCAACCGTCTTTTTCGGTCCCTTGCGGGTCCGGGCGTTTGTCTTCGTCCGCTGGCCGCGCACAGGCAAACCTCGCCGGTGTCGCAATCCGCGGTAAGTACCAATCTCAATCAGGCGCTTGATGTTCATCTGCACCTGACGGCGTAAATCGCCTTCCACCGTGTAATTATTAGAGATGTATTCGCGCATCTTCGAGATGTCGCCATCTGTCAGATCCTTAACGCGAAGATCAGGATTAACATCGGTGGCTTCAAGTATTTCCTTCGACCGCGTGGGGCCGATACCGTAAATATATCTCAGACCAATCTCAACGCGTTTGTCGCGTGGGAGGTCAACACCTTCAATACGTGCCATATGTCTTCCTTATCCTTGTCGCTGTTTATGCTTCGGGTTTTCACAAATCACATACAAACGACCGTTGCGTTTGACAATTTTACATTTATCACAGCGTTTCTTTATTGATGCTGATACTTTCATAATCATTCTCCTTATGTCTTGCTCGACCTTTCAGCAAAGTGTTAAGTATACCGTTTGCAAATAATTTCGTCTAGTCTGCATGTCCTATAATGTCGTTAATATCTTCGGTCCATCCGGTGTGATCGCCACCGTGTGCTCAAAATGCGCCGTCAGCGAGCCGTCAGCGGATGCCACTGTCCATTCATCCTCCTTCACCCGCGTGTCAGATGTGCCGACTAAAACCATGGGTTCCAAGGCGATCGTCATGCCCTCTCGCAAACGCATGCCCCGCCCAGGTTTGCCATAATTGGGTACCTGCGGTCCTTCGTGCATCTTCCTGCCCACGCCGTGCCCGGTGTAGGTCTTCGTAATGTAAAACCCTTCTCCTTCAACATAGGTTTGTACGGCGTGTCCAATATCGCCGATTGTGTTACCGGCGACCATCTTCGAGATGGCAATGTCCAGGGCTTGCTTCGTGACGGCGATCAAACGTTTTGTCTCAGGGTCAACCCCACCTACCGCCACGGTTACCGACATATCACCGACAAATCCCTGATAGGTCGTTCCGCAGTCAATGCTGACAATATCGCCCTCAACCAGCTCCCGTTCACTCGGGATGCCGTGCACCAGTTCATCATTGACGCTTGTGCAGACGCTCGCTGGATAAGGATAGGGTCCCGGGTAATTTTTGAAGGGTGAAGTGACGCCATACTTTTGATGCACTGCCTCAAAAGCTTCGTTCAACGCCGCCGTCTTCACGCCTGGTTTCACCAGAGCAACCGCTGCTGCCAGGGCTTCCGCGTTGATGCGCCCCGCCTCTTGCATGATCTCGGTCTCATACGGTGATTTGATATTGATAGAACGCTCCCAGGATATCATGCCGCTGCCTTCCTCACCGCTTCCATAATATCTTGTGTGACATCATCAATCGTTTGTGTACCGTCAATCTCGACCAGCAAATCCTGACTGCGGTAATAATCAATCAAAGGTGCGGTCTGCTCGTTGTAAACCTCAATCCGGTGTCGTACCGTTTCCGGTTTATCATCTTCACGCTGGTAAAGTTGCGACCCGTCAATATCATCAATCCACTTCACAATTGGCGGATTAAATTTTTCATGGTAAATACGCCCAGAGGGACTCATCCATCTTCCGCTCAGCCGTTCCACCAAAACCTCATCCGGCACCTTGATATAAGGGACAACACTAACCTCGCTGTTAAATTTTTCCAATAGCTCATCAAACGCCTTCGCTTGAGCGGGCGTCCGGGGGAAGCCATCCATCACAGCGCCTTCCTCACAATCCGATCTTGAAAGACGTTCTTCCACCATTCGCACCGTGACGTCATCCGGCACCAATTCACCTTTGTTCATATATTGTTGTGCCAATTGCCCCAGCTCTGTCTCGTTTTTCAGATTCTCCCGGAAAAGATCGCCGGTAGATACATGAACGAGGTCAAGCTTTTGGGCAAGGATTTTTGCCTGAGTGCCTTTTCCGGCACCCGGCGGTCCCAGCATCACAATATACGTTGGTGACATCAAATATTCTCCAGTCCTAACTGATCAGACGGTCGTCATACCCGTGCATCTTCAGGTCTGTCTCTATGATCTGGAAGGTATCACGGACAACACCCACGACAATCAACAAACCGGTTGACGAGACCAGGAAAATACTGGTCTGCGACATCCCCTCCGGCAGAAACAGCCCCAGGATGTAGGGTATTGCCGCCACAACACCCAGGAACAGCGCCCCCGGCAAGGTGATCCGCCGCTGAACTTTGGTCAGATACCGCTGTGTTTGTGCGCCCCGAGCAACACCTGGAATTTGAGCGCCCTGTTTCTTCAGGTTTTCACCATAATTCTGTTGAGCAAACAGGATATCCGTGTAGAAGAAGGTGAATAACACCACCATCACGAAGAACAGGATGGGATAAATCGCACCCTCACCGCTGAGGATGTTTTGAATGCCAGCTGCCAGGTTTCGCAGCCATTCCTTCTCAGCGTTATTAAAGAAACTCGCGATGATTGTAGGAAAGGTTAATATCGACTGCGCGAAGATGATGGGGATCATCCCCGCCATATTCACCATCAAGGGCAGGCTGCTCTTCACGGGCATGGACATCCGGCTGCCGACGCGGCGTCCAGGGAACATCACAGGCACATGCCGTCGTCCCTGCTGCACATAGACAACCGCGAAGATCGTCACGATCAACAGCGCCACCACGATGAAGATCATCCACCAATAGGTCTGGTCGCTCAGCAGGCTGTACAAATTCTGTGGAATCTTCGAGATAATACCGGCGAAAATGATCAAAGATAAACCCTGACTTCGGATGCCGAATTCAGAGATTAACTCGCCTAACCAGACACCGAACATCGTCCCCGCCATCATCGAAAGGATCGTCGCCAGCGTGGGAATCAACACATCGCCGCTGAAGCCAAATTGTGCTGCCACAGACTGACCTAATATCGCATTAAAAATATTAATCTGACCAATTGCCGAAAGGGCAGCCATGGGAACAGTCAGGATGATTGTCCACTTTTCCATCCATTTGCGTCCCTCTCGCGGATCATCCTGCATCTTTTTCTCCAGCGCCGGGATGATCGGGATTAATAACTGCAGGATAATCTGCGCGGTGATGTACGGGTAAACACCCATTGCCAGCACTGAGAAGTTCGAGACCGCACCGCCGGATAACAAATCCAGCATGTTAATCAAACCACCCGCTGCCCCAGTAGTCTGCGTCAATTGTGCCACCAATTGCCTGTCAATCCCCGGAACGGGAACATTGGAGGCCAGACGATAAATCGCAAGCAAAGCCAGCGAGATTAATAATTTACGTCGTATGTCTTTAGATGTCCAAAGGTAGCGCCAAGCGGATTTTTTCATTTTCAGGTCTCCTTTTATACGCTAAAAGATGGACTATTGCTCCTGGATAATTTCTACACTGCCGCCAGCATCTTCAATCTTCTCCTTCGCTCCTTTGGAAATGCTGTGCGTTTTTATCTTATACGCCTTGGATACATCGCCTCGGCCCAGGATTTTTACTGGCTGCTCCAGATCGTTCAGGATTCCGGATTCCAGGAGTTTTTCGGGCGTAATTTCCGAGTTTGCTCGGAAACCGCTCAATTGCTCCAGGTTGACTTCTGCATACCGCACACGATTGATGAGTGTGAATCCCTCACCGCGTTTGAACGGCAGCTTCCGGAAGAAAGGAAGGTTGCCGCCCTGGTGATACAAGGGAACGCCGCCGCCTGAACGCGCGTTTTGGCCCTTCATGCCGCGACCGCAGGTCTTTCCCTGCCCAGCGGCTGTGCCGCGCCCAACGCGCTTTCTGTCTCGATGTGCGCCTTCGTTTGGTTTCAAATCATGTAATTTCATAATAACACCTTACGCCTCATCGATACTGACCAGATGGGACACCTTGTTGATCATGCCGCGCACAGCGTCATTGTCTTGAAGCGTCACCGTTTGATGAACCTTCTTGAGGCCTAATGCTTTTAAAGTTGCCTTTTGTCTCTTCGAATACCCGATTGGGCTTCGATCCAGTGTGATTGTTACTTTCGCTTGTTTCTTCTTAGCCATTCGTCTCTCGCTCCCAATATGGCTTCAGCTCATCAACAGCTTTGCCGCGATGTGCAGCCTGTTCCGCAGGCGATTTCACCATGTCAAGCGCGTTAATGGTCGCGCGTACGACATTCAGGATATTGTTGCTGCCCAGCGACTTGGTTAAAATATCATGCACGCCCGCTGCTTCCACCACGGCGCGCACGCCGCCACCGGCGATAACGCCTGTGCCGGGGGCTGCTGGTCGCAGCAAAACTTTCGCACCGCTCTGCTTGCCGATCACCTTGTGGGAGATCGTCGTTCCATTCAGGTTGACACGGTGCATGTTCTTACGGGCTCGGTCGCTTGCTTTGCGAATTGCATCAGGAACGGAGTTCGCTTTGCCCATCCCCAAGCCAACACGACCTGCATTGTCGCCTGTCACCACGACCACACGGAAAGAAAACCGGCGGCCGCCTTTGACAACTTTGGCAACGCGTGCAATATCAATCACGCGTTCATCATATTGATTCTCGTTTTGATAGTCCGACATAAACGCCTCTTTCCTAGAAATCCAAACCACCCTCGCGGGCAGCTTCAGCCATGGCTTTCACACGGCCAATATACTTGTATCCACCACGGTCAAACACAACGGTGCTAATATTAACCTCTTTGGCGCGTTCTGCGATCGCTAAGCCGACCTTCTGCGCTTGTTCCATGTTCGTCAGCCCATCCATTTCAGAGCGCAGCTCCGCATCCACGCTCGACGCAGATGCCAATGTTTGCCCGCGAAAATCATCAATGAGCTGTACATAGATTTCCGAAGAACTGCGAAACACATTCAAGCGGGGTCGGTTCGGTGTGCCGAAGATCTTCTTCCGTACACGTCGATGTCGGCGTAAACGAGCCTCATTTCGTGATTTCTTTGCCATATTATTTCACCTTCAAAATTATACTGTCTTGCCGGCTTTACCCGGTTTGCGGCGAACATATTCGCCCTGATAGCGGATGCCTTTGCCCTTATAGGGCTCTGGTGGGCGCAGCATGCGGATATCCGCCGCAACCTGCCCAACAACCTGCTTATCATAGCCGGATACCCTGATCTGTCGAACTTTCATATCCACGTCAAAGCTGATGCCCTTGGGGGGTTCCACAACCACAGGATGTGAAAAGCCGACATTAATCACCAGGTTCTTGCCATCCAATTCAGCGCGGTAACCCACGCCTTCGATCTCCAGCACACGTTCGAAGCCCTTGCTGACACCTATCACCATATTGTTGATTAGCGACCGCGTTGTACCGTGCAAAGCACGGTGCACCGGCTCATCGCTGGGACGTTCGACGACGATCATGCCGTCATCCTTTTTTATGGTCATCACAGGTGAAAAAGTCCATTCTAATTCACCTTTCGGACCTTTCACATGCACATAAGAACCGTCAATTTTAACTTCAACGCCTGCCGGCACTTCAATCGGTAAACTTCCTACTCGAGACACGTCTCGTACCTCCTAATAGCGCTAGGCGCTACCATACTTTACACAATATCTCGCCGCCCACGCCCATCTTTCGGGCGCGCTGGCCAGTCATAACACCCTTTGGCGTGGATAAAATTGCCACACCGATGCCTGAAAGCACCCAGGGGATATCCGTTTTCTTGGTATACACTCGGCAGCCAGGGCGACTCACACGCTCTAAACCCGTAATCAACGGTCGGCGATGCCGCCTTTCTCCGATGTACTTCAAACGGAGTCGTAATACTTTTTGATGCGGGTAATTTCCATCCACCACATCATAATTTTCAACATAGCCCTCTTCCGTTAGAATCCGGGCAATTTCTGCCTTTATCTTCGAACTGGGCATGCTCACCAATGTTCCGTTGCTGACTGCAACGTTGCGAATACGGGTAAGCATATCAGCAATTGGATCTGAAACATTCATTGATAATACCTCCGCCGATCTACCACGACGATTTGGTCACGCCAGGAATTTTTCCTTGCAGCGCTAATTCCCGAAAACAAATACGGCATAAGCCAAACTTGCGAATATAACCTCTGGGACGCCCACAGCGTCGGCAGCGGTTTACAACCTGATTTGGATATTTACGCCGCTTTTCGCGGTATATCATACACTTTTTAGCCATACTACCCTTTCCTGAACGGCATTCCAACTTTACTCAATAACGCACGAGCCTGATCATCATTATCCGCTGAAGTCACAATCGTGATCTCCATACCCCGAACAGATTCAGCATCATCATAATTAATTTCGGGGAAGATCAACTGCTCTTCCAAGCCCAGCGTGTAGTTCCCGCGTCCATCAAATGAATCAGGAGAAATCCCACGAAAGTCGCGCACACGAGGCAGCGCTACATTGATTAGACGATCGAGAAAAGCCCACATCCGGTCACCGCGTAAGGTCACTTTGGTCCCAATCGCACGCCCTTCGCGCAATTTGAAGTTCGCGATCGATTTCTTGGACTTCGTGACGACGGGGTGTTGACCTGTGACGGTGGCAAGATCCCGCACGGCTTCGTCGAGTGCTTTGGGGTTATCCAATGCTTCACCGACGCCGATGTTGACAACAACTTTCTCAATCTTCGGGATCTGCATCACATTTTCAAGCGATAACTCCTCAAAAAGTGCTGGTGCGATCTCGTCTCTGTATATTTCTTTTAATCTATTCATAACTTACTCCAAATGGCATCCTGTTAATCTATTTTCTCGCCGCTTTTTACTGCAACACGGATTGGTTTGCCATCTTCATGTTCAAGGCGGACACGGGTCGGCTCATTACTCTTTGGATCGATAAGCATCACATTTGAGATATCAATGGGCGCCTCGAATTCAATCTTCCCAGCTGGAATGGTTTTCCCGCGTGTTTGCGTCTGTGCTTGGTGTTTGATGCAAATGTTCACGCCTTGTACCACCACTCGTGATTCTTCCGGGATCACTCGGATAACCTCGCCAACAGTGCCTTTGTCGTCACCGCTGATCACAACCACACGGTCGCCTTTACGTATCTTTGTCTTCATTCCAAAAACTCCTATCACACCGTCTAAAGAACTTCCGGTGCCAGTGAAACGATCTTCATAAAACCTTTATCACGAAGCTCACGGGCGACGGGGCCGAATATGCGTGACCCGCGAGGATTGATTCCATCCCCATCCAGGATCACGACTGCATTGTCATCAAATCGAATGCAAGAGCCGTCCGGACGCCGCCATTCCTTGGAAGTCCGGACAATCACGGCT
>Ga0307430_1002851_pt1 | contig 11140 bp, 9 predicted proteins | sample SalMarWE160130MG_FD_202159 | JGI IMG/M metagenome (GOLD analysis project Ga0307430, IMG submission 202159) | Salt marsh sediment microbial communities from the Plum Island Ecosystem LTER, Massachusetts, United States - WE1603-130 | ecosystem: Environmental > Aquatic > Marine > Intertidal zone >... | reverse complement strand
TACTAGTCTGTTTGTACAGAAGCTGTACGAGAAGGCAAGCAGCATAACACTGGACACATGCTATCACCAGTACCAGCGATTGGGTGTCGACCTGAGAGCGAAACATACAAAGGGTGAGAGCTTCTATAAAGATATGTTGCACGATGTTGTTGGCCAGTTGAAACAGAAGAATTTAGCTAAAGAATCTGATGGAGCGGTTTGTGTTTTTCCGGAGGGGTTTAAGAATAAAGAGGGGCAGCCGTTGCCGTTTATTATTCAAAAATCCGATGGGGCATATCTTTATGCCACGACGGATTTGGCGGCGCTGCGCTATCGTGTGGAAGAGTTGAAAGCGAACGCCATAATTTATGTTACCGATGCCCGGCAGAAGCTGCATTTTGAGATGCTGTTTGCCGTTGCGAAGATGGCAGGGTGGGTAAGTGATGATATTGAGCTTTCGCATGTGATGTTCGGCAGCATTTTAGGGGAGGATGGCACGCCGTTAAAGACACGCTCCGGCGAGAATGTGAAATTAAAAGAGTTGCTCGACGAGGCGGTAGAACGCGCCAGAGAAGTCGTTGAAAAAAAGAATCCGGACCTTTCACCGGACAAAAAGGAGAAAATCGCCAGGGCGGTTGGGATTGGGGCCGTCAAATATGCGGATTATTCCAACAACCGCACCAGCGACTATGTCTTCAGCTTCGATAAGATGTTGGCGATGGACGGCAATACCGCTCCTTATATGCAGTACGCTTACGCCCGCATAAAATCTATCGAGAGAAAGGCACAGACCAAAGATGTGGATATTGAAGATGAGCTTGCCGGCCTGGAAGCACTGGATTTAACTGAACTTTCTGAACTGGACCTTGTAAAATGCCTGATTCGGTATGGCGAGGCGATACAGGCCGCTGCTGCCGATTACAGGCCGAACTACCTGACCGCCTATCTTTATGAGCTTGCGCAGAAATTCAGCGCGTTTTATACGAATTGTCCGGTCTTGAAGGCCGAACCGGGCAAAAGGCCTACCCGGCTTTTGCTTTGTGATTTAACCGCAAAGACCATCAAACATGGTTTAAGAGAGCTTTTGGGCATCGAAGTTGTCGAACAGATGTGAGGGCTAATAATGAAAATCATCCAGGAAGATTTCCGCATAAGTACTAAAAGCCGTAACCAGATGATTGACATCACAGGCCAGGTTCGCTCGTTTGTCAGTCAATCAGGCATTACCAACGGCGATGCAATAGTCTATTGCCCTCACACAACGGCGGCAATTACCATAAACGAAAACGCCGACCCCTCTGTGCCGCACGACATACTTTTGACTCTGGAGGAATTGCTGCCTCATCATCGCCCGGGCTATCGACATTCTGAGGGCAATTCCGATGCGCACTGTAAAAGCTCTCTGCTCGGCTGTAGTGAACAAATCCTGATAAAGGACAAATCTCTGAACCTCGGCACCTGGCAGGGTATTTTCTTCTGTGAATTTGATGGCCCACGCAGCAGAAAGGTAATGCTCCAAATCCGCGGCGAATAAAGAGTTCAAGTGCCGCCCCCACCTTAACTACTGTGGACGAGCTGGTTTAGGAGTATGCGCATAAAAAGGGCGAGGTGGTGGTTCCGGCTGGGGGGGAGACCGGTGGACCACACTGCCTCGCCGAGGTATATAAAGCTGTTAAAAAACAGCCTTATATTTTAAACAGTAACCGAAAAAAACTAACGCTTCCAGAAAATTCTGTCAAACGAAAAATACAAGAACCACAAAAATCCTCAAGGGGTTTACTTCCACCCCATAATACCTTAATAGAATTAGTATACAAGTTATAGCGATAAAATGCAAGTTAAAAATCTCTTTTTTTTTGATTTTTTTGGGAACATTATCCTGTCTGAGCAGAAGTCGTAAAACCAGATGGCTTGAATATTTACGCTTATTGGCGTCGATTACGACCGATAAGTCTCAATAATTATCTTTTAAAGAGCATCAACCTGGTTGATAAAAAACCGCCAATATTTTTGCCTTAATTGCTTTTATGCTGGCAAAAACTTTCATAGGCTGATATTTTAAATTGTTCTATCGGTTTGTAGTGGATTGGATTTTTGATTTTTTAACTCTCGGCTGTTCCGTTATGGCAAAAATTTCTGAGAGAATAGAACGTATAAAGGACACTATTAACTCTACCTGTGCCCGCCTCGGCAGAGACCCTCGTGAGGTAAAGCTCGTTGTCGTAACCAAGTCAGCTACAATCGAGGCTGTAAAAGAAGTTATTCATCTGGGTTTCACCGACCTGGGAGAAAATCGCGTTCAGCAATTGAAAAAAGTTTCCGCTCAGGTAGCTGAATTTTCACTGGGACCTGATGGCGATTCGGCCCTGCCGGAAAAGGTCAGTTGGCATATGATTGGCCATCTGCAGCGCAATAAGGTCCGCCAGGTCTTGCCTATAGCTTTTCTGATACATTCGGTAGATACACTTCGGCTGGCCGAAGAAATAAACACCTCAGCGGCAAAGCTCAACTTATGCCCGAAAGTGCTTCTGCAGGTCAACACTTCCAACGAACCGCAAAAATACGGTGTCCCGGTAGGTGCGGCAACACACCTGGCTGAGCAGATTGAGACACTACCGAACTTAAAACTTGTCGGCCTGATGACAATGGCGCCATTGACTCATAATAAGAATGTTGTTCGAGCTTGTTTTGTTCGGGCAAGAGAATTATTTATCGAGATGCGCGGCGAAAAAATTGTCGGCCGACAGTTTACCGAGCTGAGTATGGGTATGAGTTCAGACTACGAAGTCGCCGTTGAAGAGGGGGCAACCATCCTTCGCATCGGCTCGGCAATTTTCGCCGGCTAACAGCGGATTTTAGCCGGACAAGCATCGAGGATTATTGAACTACAGTTCAGTAATTTTCATACTTCCATTCTCAACAGGAACAAATTTTAATCTTCACCACCGTATCTCTGCAGACCGCATGGATTATACCGGTCTTGCGACAGCAGAAAAAGGCAAAAAATGCAAAGTACCATTCCTAATAAGCCGAAAGTAATCTATATATACGCGTGTTTACAGCATAGAGATTTGTTCAAAGGTCCTATAACATAGCTAAGGAAGGTAAATGAAATGGAAACAGAAAAATTATTAAATTCTATTGAACTCCAAACAAGCTTCACGGATGTTCTTTATCTGACTAATCAAAGCCAGCTACCGTTTGAGATAAAGCGGCTTTTGAAGAAAAGGAAGCTTTCTTATCGTCTTCTTCCAATAGAGATGTTTTCCGAGGTACGCGATAGACTTGATTTGATAGGGACCGTCATTATCGATGCGAAAGACTCGGTGGCTTCAGAGCAGCAGAAATTAGCCCGAATAATCGAATCCCTCGAGATGGAGAATATTGGCGTTATTTTGCTCACAGATAGGGTAGAAGTACCGGTAAAGAGTTTCTCTTTATCACCGACAAAGAGCAGTTTTTCTATGGGCGGGACAACGGAAGCGGTTTCCATAGATGAACTGTGGGTAAGGGTCAGTGTCAATCTTGCGTACCGTAAAAAAAGTTCTGGAATGGCGGTAAAACCTGCCATCCCGCCAAAGCAGGTGCAAACAATTTACAAGAATAAACTGGCCGAGCAGCTTACTGTAACAGAAGCATTAGTGGACAACCTGACAGAGCAGCTTCGATTAGCGGGTCTTGTTCAGCAGGATTTTCTGCCCACTCAGTTGCCCAATACTGATGAAGTCCAGTGGGCCGCAGTTTTTTTGCCCGCCGAGTGGGTCTCAGGCGACATTTACGAAATCATCCGTATCGACGAGCAGCACATAGGCTTTTATGTAGCTGATGTAGTCGGTCACGGCGTACCTGCAGCACTGCTGACAATCTTTCTAAAACAGGCTCTGGCTATGCGAGAGACTGTTGAGAACAATTACCGGATATTCCCACCGACGGAAGTTATGAAAAATCTCAATGTGAGGATGGCTGCGCAGAAACTCTCCGGCTATCAGTTCGCTACCTGTTGTTATTGTCTGCTGAATACAAAAACACTCCAGATGACCTATGCTCGTGCAGGACATCCCTATCCGATTTTTATTAGGCCCGAGGAGCAACTAAAACAATTGGAACTACGTGGCTCGCTGCTGGGAATTTTTGAACAGGCCGAATACACCCAGCAAACTGTACAGCTTCAGCCCGGCGATAAACTGCTGCTGTATTCCGACGGGGCAGAGCCTTTCATAGGCAGGTTAGATGACCAGGCCGGCTTTGGTTTCAGCGAAGAATTTTGCAAAATCAAAGATTTGCCGGTTGTTGAGATGTTAGACAAACTTAACACGATTGCCCAAAATCAAAAAATCGAACCGTCTGAAGTTGATGATATTACAATGGTTGGCCTTGAAATACTTCCTTAGATTCAGGACACAAAACCGGAGACTCGGGTTTTTATTCTTCGCCCTTTAAGTGACGACCTTTATGCCATATAGTTGGCAGAAAATTCGCATTTCTCTGGCATAATTACCATAGAATATAATCTGATGCATCCCTTTAACATCACATACGTCATCCACCTCGTTAATTGTCATCTCTACGTTCGTACGGCAGCCGCCCGTCCGCGGGATATCCGGACAGCCCACTACTTGTCCGCTATAGAGGTTCATTTGCGGTGTTTTTCCTGAAAGATATTGGGCCATTGTAACCTCTTGGCCAACGCGCCAGAGCACTCGGGGCACACAGCCCCAGCCTGCCTCAGCATGGCTCATTAAGATGTAAGGCTCAGAAAGACCGCTTGTACCGCTCAGTTTAGAGGCACAGGTGCAGTGTGCACCGAAATAGTGGTTTTTCTCCGTCTCCATCGAGGCGTTCTGTTGAAATCCGGGTCTGTCGAAGAGCTGCTGCACTAACATCAACGTCAGCGTTGCGTTAAGGTCAGCTTGACAGCCGGCAGCAATACCTTCGTCCCTCAAACTCATAAAGCCCATACAGGGCGGGGGATGCTTGTGTGGTCTGCTAAGTCCTGGTAAGCAGTCCATCATTATAGCATCAGCTTTTTCTATCTCGATAATCCGTTTGAGGACGAAAAATGTTTTTGCGGCCTCGAGAATATCAGCTTTGGTGGGCTGGACCACCTTTTTGGCATTTTTCAAATATGCCCGGGCGAGACTTTTCACGGCATCCGTGACCTTGGTACGCTTAAACTCCTCATAAAACTTCGTGTGCGGTACGGTCCGCACCTGGGTTCCAAGATGGGGCACCGTGGTTTCTTTGGTTTCTGACCCTCTTATGTTGACGATACGGCTTTCCCTCATCCAGCGCGCCGTTTGAATCATCTTCATCCCCTCTTCAACGGCATCGAGATTATCCAGCGAATTTATCAGATACACCCCGGACTTTTCGTGGAGCTGATTGATGTGCCCAACGAGCAGGATACCCAACGTGGCAAGTACCACCGTGGGGATTCCTGCTTCTTCAATAATGCGAGTAACGTGTCCCCAATGCCCTTTCTTGAAGGGTATAAGCAGCAGCCCATCGGGCTTTGACTGTTTAACTTCGTTGATAAACCGGGTTACACTCGACGCATCATCGAGCGCCTGTTTGTCCATCGAGATGCGCATACCCAGCTTTCGCCCGATTCTGTTAATCCTGTCCATATATTGCCTTTGGCGTCCCTCGGCATCGAAGCTGGACCCAGGCCAGCTATAATAACCGACTTTCCTTAGAGACTCGGTTGGAGGATATACAAAGGCCCCACGCACTATAGCGGGTCCTTTTTTCCGGGCCCTGCTCTCTGTAGAAGCTCCAGAGCCAAGTAACTCCTTGGAGCTCAACGAAATACCCGCTGCAGTACTGCCCACCGCTTGCAGGAAGTTCCGCCGCGATATCTCCAAAGTTTTTGCTGATTGTAACTGTTTCATATTCATACCAACTCCTTTCCAATTCGACCGTGTAGCCTGGTTTCGTTAAAAAATCAGATCTGTATATAAGTTATGCTGCTGATATATTAAATGATGTCAAGCTGTTCAGTAAATATTTTTTCACAAATTGCAGATATTTGCTCATAAACCTCGTTGAATATCTCTAATATTAGAATTTCCATCAAATATATGCTGGGATTTATTGTTCTTTGGGTGTACCAGAAATTGTTTGCAAAAGCACCCCTTTTGGTTATACTCATCCGGATTGTCAGACTACGGCGGGCTTCGCCCAGACCAGAGCAATACCTGTTGCAAGGAAAGGATGCAGCGATGGCGGAAAATGATACCGATTTGCAGAAAATAAAAGAACTCATTGAGATAATGAAAGAGAATGAGCTTATCGAGGTTGAGATAAAGCACGGTGACGACAAGATTTTTCTAAAACGCTCGCAACCACAATCCCCCGTGGCGCAAGCCGTAAGTGCTGTACCAACGATGAGGCCGGAACCTGGCGCCACGCCTGCCCCCGCCGGAGGTGCTGAAGCTTTGATTCAAACTTACGCTTCGCAAGCCATCCCGACTCCAGAGGATTTGGTGGAGATAAAATCGCCTATCGTCGGGACATTCTATGCGACGCCAAGTCCCGATTCTGAGCATTATGTGGAAGTCGGCTCGACTGTCAGTCCGCAGACGGTCGTTGGTATAATCGAGGCAATGAAGGTTATGAATGAAATAAAAGCCGAGACCAGTGGAACGATTGTTGAAATACTTGTAACCAATGGCCAGGCTGTTGAATTTGGCCAGGTACTTTTCAAGGTCAAACCGGACTAATAATAAATTGAATTATGTTTTCAAGAATTCTGATAGCAAATCGAGGTGAAATAGCACTGCGTATCATCCGTGCCTGTCACGAGCTTGGTGTCGGGGCAGTTGTGGTTTATTCCGAGGCGGATAAGGACGCTTCATACTTGCAGCTTGCTGATGAGGCCGTTTGTATCGGGCCGCCCGACTGTGCCAAAAGTTATCTGAATATCCCCCGTATTATAAGTGCCGCCGAGATTACTGACGTTGAGGCAATTCACCCCGGTTATGGCTTCTTAGCTGAGAACGTAAACTTCGCCCGGATATGTCGGGAGTGTGGGATTATATTCATCGGCCCGCCCGTTGAGGCAATGCAACTGCTCGGCGACAAGGTCCAGGCCCGCGAGCTGGCGCGCAAGGCGGGCGTGCCGATAGTGCCCGGCTCCGATGGTGCTATTGAAAAAGAATCCAAGGCGCTGAAACTGGCGAACAAAATGGGGTACCCCGTAATAATAAAAGCTGCTGCCGGCGGGGGAGGAAGAGGTATGAGAGTTGTCCATAACGACATCACTCTGCGCTCGGCATTTAGCGCAGCTCGAGCCGAGGCCGAAGCCGCTTTCGGTGACGGAAGCATATACCTGGAAAAGTTCATAGTTGAACCCCGGCACGTCGAAGTCCAGGTAATGGCCGACAAGCACGGAAACGCTTTACACTTTTACGAAAGGGACTGCTCCATTCAGCGAAGACATCAAAAGATGATAGAGGAATCACCCTGTCCTGTTCTGGATAAGCACACAAGGGGGCAGCTTGCCGAGGCCGCCTTGAGGATTATAAAAAAGGCCAAGTATGTCAATGCCGCAACTGTTGAGTTTCTTTTAGACAGTGATAAAAACTTTTACTTTATTGAGGCGAACGCGCGAATTCAGGTCGAGCACCCCGTTACTGAGATGGTTACCGGCCACGATTTGATTAAGTGGCAGTTGAAAATCGCCGCCGGTTTACCTATCAAATTTAGCCAGAGAAATATCAAGCAAACCGGCGTGGCAATTGAATGCCGGATAAACGCCGAGGATTCTGAAAATAATTTCGCTCCTTCGCCGGGCACGATTACCAGATATATCCCGCCCGGTGGCCCCGGCGTCAGAGTCGATACGCACGTCCATCAGGGTTGGACCGTCTCGACGAAATATGATTCGATGATTGCCAAGCTCATTGTACATCAAAGAACGCGAACCGAAGCCATTGCCACAATGAAAAGGGCTTTGCGGGAATTTGTTATCGAGCCAATTAAAACAACGATACCCGCCTGCCTCGACATCCTCTCCCACAACCTTTTCGTCAAAAACAAAATCGACACCGGCTTCGTCGAAAGAAACTTCTAAAAATGGTGGATTGTTCCTTTTTGAGCAGCTATGATATTCGGGACTTCGAGAAAACAGCTAAAAAGAGAATATCAAAAATGGTATCGAAAGACCAATTCGATAAAGAAATACAAAATATCGTGAATCAGCTTGTCCGCCTGTATAAGCCGGAAAAGATTATTCTTTTTGGTTCATTAGCCAATGACCAGATGAAACAAGGAACGGATATCGACCTTTTTATTATAAAAAGCGATGTTCCCAAACTTGGTGTTGACAGAATCCGCCAATTGGATGCACTTATCAAATATAGCCTGGCTACTGATTTTATCGTATATAAACCCCAGGAGCTTGAGCAAAGGCTAAAATTGGGCGACCCATTCGTAAAAACTATTCTCAAGAAAGGTAAAGTGCTTTACGATGCTGCCTGAAATTGCCAAAGAATGGATAGACAAGGCAGAAGAAGATTACGGCTTTGCCTGCTCACTATGATAAAGATACCGCCGTTAAGGCAAGAGAGATGACCACTAACATCGGGGATTGGATAAAGAAAACGCTAAACGTTTAATCTTTATCCCCAAAAACAAAAAATCGAACGTTCCTTGTTTGATATTCGTCCCCCTCATTACAATAAATCCTGAACTAATTGAGCTTAGGCTAACGCTGAATTGGTGTGGGATTTTTCTTAAAAACCAACACTCACAAAGCGAGCAGCAAGAAGGCCGACGGTTCAAGGATAGCGTATAGGTCAGTTCCGCCACTGTAAAATATTCGGGGCCAACCGGTATCACTATCACTGAGTAAAACGTCACATCACTCACAGTGACAGCGCTACCGATTGACCCCCACTAAGCTAAACCTTTAATCTATCCCTGATGATGGGGAACAGGCTGCCTTCTATAGAACAGGAAGAAAATAATTGCCAGAGCAATCAAGCCGACAAGCCCATTGTCGCCCAGTGTACTCAGTAGCCCGGTAAGATTGGCAACAACTCCTCCAAAAAAAGGAACAGTTTCAGTGCCAAATAGGATTTCAACGGCAATCCCAAGGGCGATCAACAATAAAAATATTTCGGTAATCTCACCAATCCATCTTTTTGCTTCTTCAAGAAATCGCATCGTTTTCTCTCCTAAATTGAGTGATAAAAAAACCACAAATTACAAATACACTGGCAATGTACTCGGCATATCTTTTGAATTACTTTAAATTTATGGCTATAATATCGGAATATACCATTAGCAAAAAAGCCCTGCCTACTTAAAGATTCTTGCAAGAATTAGCTGAAAAACCAGCATATCAGTATTGAAAGGGGGGTATTCTGCAATACTACGGACATAAAAAAGCTGTGAGGACCTATGGGAACAAATTTAACGTCTCTTGAATTATTTTTAATGCATAATGCCGAGAGTTGTGAACAGACATAATGAGTCTTTTGCCTGTCTCTGAACTGACAACAGACAAGTATCAGGTGATATCTTCCCTTAAAGATCTGCCTGCCGCCTTGCAGGCTTTCCCCCATTTTTTACTTATAAATGTTAAAATAGGCAAATTTATGCTTGACTTAATGTGTTAAAATGGGATATTATATGACTATGTTTACAGATTTTGTATCTCTTATTTTACGAATATCGCTTATCGCAGCCCTTTGGGCATTCGTATGGAAGCTTTTGGAGCCCAGAACACAATTAATGCGCATATTGAGAGCCGCAGTGCTCCTGATCGGTCTTTTAGGTATCCTGGTCATATTAAGAATCGCGGGGCGGTAATTACGCTTTCTGCATTTTGTTTAGGTTTCAGTAAATCGTTAATTGAGATATGAGTCACGAACGACGAGATACGGGCAACCAATCACTTTTCCAGAGCAGTTAAATCTTCGTATGTCTCGCGTTTTCTGATGACCGAGAAATTGTTGCCGTCAACAAGTACTTCGGCGGCTCGGCCGCGGGCGTTGTAATTACTGCTCATACTAAAGCCGTAAGCCCCGGCAGTAAAGACAGAGAGTAAATCACCTCGTTCGGCCGGTGGCAGGACCCTATCCTTTGCAAAGAAATCCGCACCTTCGCAGATCGGTCCGACTACATCAACAACTTCGGTACCGTCCAGTTGCAAATCTTTCTCCCGCTGCCGTGGAACAAATTTGTCATCCACCTTCGCAGGCCAGATAAAATGAAAAGCATCATACAACGATGGACGAATCAAATCGTTCATCCCCGCATCGACAATAACAAATTTCTTCCTGCCGCCGTGTTTGATGTAAAGCACGCGAGTAAGCATTATCCCTGCGTTGGCGCAGATGCTTTTGCCTGGCTCTAAAATGAGTTTGAGGTTCTTATCTTTCAGCAGCGGCACGATGCCTGCTGCGTATTCTGCTGCTGAAGGCACGGTGTCGGATTCGTAGTCGGCGCCGTAGCCGCCGCCTAAGTCAAGAGCTTCGATAGTATGGCCTTTGCTGCGGAGCTGGTCAATAAGCGGCAGGATTTTTTCAACAGCTTCAACATACGGGTCAATCTTTTTGCCACTTGTCCCTAAGTGGACATGAATCGCGCAGAGACTCACTGCTGCATTATCGCCGTAATCAGCAAAGACTTTCAGTGCCCGCTCGATATCGACGCCGAATTTTGTTTCTTTCTTGCCTGTGGTCAAAAAGGCATGAGTTTTATACACAACATCCGGATTGACACGCAGAGCTGCTTTGGGTTGTTTGCCTTGTTGTTTTGCTAATCGAATCAGGTTCTCCAGTTCTGCTTCTGATTCGATGTTGAAATAGCCGATGCCCGCATCTAATGCCTCGATGATTTCGGTATCGGTTTTACCGACACCGGCATAGACGATTTTTGGTGGTTCGCCGCCGGCCTGCAAAACACGGTACAATTCCCCGCCGCTGACAATATCAAATCCGCTGCCAGCCTCGGCCATAAACTTGAGGATATTTATATTACCACAGGCCTTAACGGAATAGCAAATCGTTGTATCGAGCCGGCTGTATGCCTGCTGAATCCTTTGCAGATGCTCCTTGAAAGTGGCCTTGCTGTAGATATAAACCGGCGTGCCGACCTCGTCAGCGATTTTCTCAACGCTTACATTTTCAGCGAACAGCTTGCTGTTTTTATA
>Ga0307430_1002849_pt1 | contig 11142 bp, 8 predicted proteins | sample SalMarWE160130MG_FD_202159 | JGI IMG/M metagenome (GOLD analysis project Ga0307430, IMG submission 202159) | Salt marsh sediment microbial communities from the Plum Island Ecosystem LTER, Massachusetts, United States - WE1603-130 | ecosystem: Environmental > Aquatic > Marine > Intertidal zone >... | reverse complement strand
GCCCGGCGGCCGGGACGGCCGCCACGGCGCTGGCCGTGTCGTGCGAGCCGGGCAACACCACGTCGGCCGCGAGTCCCAGTCCAGGGCGCATCGGTCCCAGGTTGGTGCCGGGCGGCTGGATCGGTCCCAGGATTCTTGTAGGCAGTCCGAAGCTCTCGACCAATTCGGTTATCCAGGCTCCCGTGACCGGATTGACCATTTGGCTCGTGCTGGCGTCGGTCGATTCATTGCACTTGACACCGGTCATGAGCCAGTGGAACAAATCGGGCATCATCAACAGCGACTCGGCCACGTCCAACAGGAGCGAGCCGGCCAACTTCATCGCCAGGAGCTGGAAGAGCGTATTGAACTGCATGAACTGAAGGCCCGTGCGGCGAAAGATCTCGCGGCGGGGCACGACGTCGAAGGCCCGCTCGATAATGCCGTTGGTACGGGCGTCTCGGTAGTGGTAGGGATTACCCAAGAGCGTGTCGCCGTGGGCCAGCAGGCCAAAGTCGACGCCCCACGTATCGACGCCGACGCTGGTGATTGGAGCACCGGTGGCGGCGGCCGCGCGGAATCCTTGCTGGAGGTGGGCCCATTGGGCCGGCAGGTCCCAGAAGAGGCTGCCCGCCATTTCGACGGGGCCATTGTCGAACCGGTAGACCTCGTCCAGCGTGAGCCGCTTTCCATCATAGCGGCCGACGACGTGCCGGCCGCTGGAAGCGCCAATGTCAACGGCGAGATACGCTTTTTGAGCCATGACTTGCCTTGGATAGAAAAAGAAAAAGAGGACAGGCACCTGTTGTATGAAGTGCCCGAAGGGCCTTTCAGGCAGACGTTGCGTGCCCCTTTTTCGATTTGCGGTGCGTCAACAGCCACCGCGAAAGTGTCCAGGGAGCCACTTTCGGGCCCCCCGAAAGTCATAGTGCCGGTTGGGAGGCCGGTCGTCAAGTACCCCCTTGGTTTCCCGGATTGGGCAAGGGGGCATGGTGCCATCGGTGCATTCTTTGGGCCAAAACACGCTCCATGTGCGTCACGAGCCACGGCATCGACGTGAAAGCCGAAAACCGCCCAGAGGATGGGCAACGACAGCCCACGATTCGCACCAGGTGGGCAACGCTCCCGGGGGAGGGACAACTTGGGGGTTCTTTTCAAGTCCCTCTTGGCAACGTCCGTTTGTGCGGGTAGTGTATAGAAGCTAATAGCCAGTTTTCCGCTGGTTCCACTTGATTTTGCCAACTGTACCTATAATAATTATATGGCTGGTCGCATTGGCGACGCGGCTATTCGGTCAGGACGACGTCCGACGCGACTTTCGTTGGTTAGAGACGTGGACGCGACGGTCCGTCGGGGATATAGCAGTGTTGGCGAGCCTTTGTGGTGGACGGATTTCCTCGTCGATTCGTCCGCCTCTCCCCCCAGGCTTATCGATCCTTGACCTAGGTAGTCGTGGGCGAAATGGCATGAAGATCTCAGCGAAGACCGAGTACGCATGCATAGCCATGCTGGAATTGGCGTCTCGGTATGGGTCCGACGAACCGGTGCGGATTCGGAAGATCGCCGAACGCCATGGTGTTCCTCCGCGCTTCTTGGTGCAGATTCTTCTGCAACTGAAGGGTGCCGGCCTGGTGGCCAGTATCCGGGGAGCGGCCGGCGGATACCGCCTGATTAAAAAACCCTCCGAAGTCTCACTCGGGCAGGTGATGGAGGTGATCGAAGGAGGGTCGAAGAGCGGTCGAGGGAGAGAGAGCAGTGGCTCTCCCGATTCGCCCGCCGTCAAAGTCCTGCTGCGAGCCTGGCAAGAGGTTGACGACGTCGAGCGCGAGATGCTCCACAAGATCTCCTTGGCCGATCTGCTCCAGCGGATGCAGGACGACGACAAGCGGGCGTATCCCATCTGACCCCAAACGGCTGCGTGCGTGGCGGATTCCCGCGAGGGCGCCTGTGGGCACCCCCTGTCTGCTTCTCTCCCTGCAATGGGCTCGCCTACGGCCTCGGTGCCCGAGGCTGATCGAACTTGTGGTGGGTTGTCGGTCGGGCTATATTGGACCCTTTCGCTTGGTCCCCTTTTTCCTTGCCCGGATTTCTCACCACAGAGACACGGAGAGCACGGAGACGACGGAAAAGCAAGTACTTACGACCAGACCACCCAAAACACCACGCTGCTTGCCAGGAATGGTCATCATCTGCAATTCATACTCTTCTCTGTGTTCTCCGTGTCTCCGTGGTGAATTTCCTGGTGAGAACTGTGGGCTAGGCGCGAAGCGCAAGTGGGGGCGAGTGCGTTGTGTTGGCCCTCGCTAGCGCGTTGGGTTAGTGTTTTACCGAACCACCAGCAGAAGGATTCGATTGATGTGCCCGCTTGTTCCCGCCCACGGCGGTCTGGAAGAACCCGTTTCGCGCACCGTGACCAGCCAATCCGCCGAGGAGTTGCTCGGCCGAGCCAAGACGCTTGTGAAGCTGCCCGTCTCCGACGCCGACGTATCGAGTGTCTATCGGTTCGGCGACGGGGGACTCAGCCCGCTGGACGGCCCGATGGACCGCGCGACGTACGACCGTGTGCTCGAGGAACAGGTCATCGAGCATCGCGGAAAGAAGTACGCCTGGACCATCCCGGTCAGTCTGCCGGTTAGCGCCGAATTGGCCGCGCGACTTTCGGCCGGGCAAGAGGCGGCGCTGGTCGACCCGGCCGGCCGGGTCATCGGCACGATCGAAATCAGCGACGTCTTCGCGTGGGACAAAACCAAATACCTCGCCAGGGTCTACGGCACCGAGCGGACCGACCATCCCGGCGCCGACATGGTCCTAGTGGGCGATGCCGACAAAACGCATCTGGTCGGAGGCTCGGTCTGGGTGCTGCCCCAGCCGAAGCATCCCCAGTTCGGCAAGTACGTCCTCTCGCCGCGCGAGGTCCGCCAGTTGTTGGACGAGCGGGGTTGGGATCGGGTCGTCGCGTTCCAGACGCGCAACCCGCTGCATCGCGCCCACGAGTATGCCCTGGTCTATGGGCTGGAGACGCTCCTGCGCGCCGGCCACAATGCCGGGGCGTGCCTCAACCCGCTGATCGGCGAAACCAAGGGCGACGACGTCCACGCCGACGTGCGAATGCAAACCTACGAAAAGCTGATCGAGGACCGGGCCCTTGGCGCCGGCGACAGCGACGCGGTGCTCTGGGGGCCGCGCGGCGAGGCCGTGGCCGATCGGGTCATCCTGCTGGGGCTGGACATCAAGATGTTCTACGGCGGCCCGGCCGAAGCGGTGATGCACGCCATCTATCGTCAGAATTTCGGCTTTTCGGACATCATCATCGGGCGCAAGCACGCCGACGCCCCGTTCCACGACGGTTCGCCCATCTGGGGCGACTTTGACGCCCAGGAAATTTTCGACCATCTCCACGGCGATTTGGAGATCCAGCCCCTGCGGGTCGGTTTTGCCGCGTTCTACGAATCGCTCGGACGGGTCGATTTGATGGAGAACCATCCGGACGAGAAACCGGTCTTTATCTCGGGCAAGCAGGTCCGCACGACACTCTTGGCCGGCCAGGAGGTTGACCCCCGGATTATGCGCCCCAGCACGTCGAAGATCCTCGTCGAAGCGATGGCCGGCAAAGCGTAGAACAGAAGAATATTCACCACAGAGGCACGGAGAGCACGGAGGAACGAACTCGGATAATTGCACACCAGTCTGTAGGTTAGGCTGTGCCTGACAGTGGCATCGGCATGAAGGTTGAACGATCGTCAGGCACAGCCTGACCTACAGAGCTCCTGCTTTTTCTTCCTCCGTGTTCTCCGTGCCTCCGTGGTGAGTTTTTGTCGGCAACGGTATCAAGCGTCGGAGTGCGAAAATGAGTCAGCGAAGGATCCTCGTTACCAGCGCGTTGCCGTATGCGAATTACCACCTCCACATCGGCAATATGCTGGAGCACATCCAGACCAATTTCTGGGTCCGGTTTCAGAAGCTCCGCGGCCACCGGTGTATCAGTCTCTGCGCCGACGACACCCACGGCACGGCCATCATGATCAGTGCCCAGCAGCAGGGCATCGGCGAGGAAGAGCTGATTGCTCGGATGCAAAAGACCCACATCGACGACATCGCCGGTTTCGACGCCGCGTATGACAACTACGGCAGCACCAACAGCCCCGAGAATCTGGCGCTGTGCGAGGAAATCTGGACTGCCATTCGCAAGGCCGGGCTGGTGGTCGAAAAGGACGTTACCCAGCTTTTCGACCCGAAAGCCGGCACGTTCCTTGCCGACCGCCAGGTCAAGGGGACGTGTCCCAAGTGTCGCGCGCCGGGCCAGTACGGCGACAACTGCGACAAATGTGGCGCGACCTATAGCCCCGCCGATCTGATCGACCCGACCAGCGCCTTCACCGGCGCCACGCCCGAGGTCCGCTCGGCGTCGCACCTGTTCATCGAGATCGAACGGCTCCACCAGTTTCTTGCCGAGTGGACCACCTCGGGCGACCATCTGCAGTCGGAGGTGGCCAACTATCTGGCCGGCCATTTCCTGCACGAACCCTTGCGCGACTGGGACGTGTCGCGCCCGGCGCCCTATTTTGGGTTCGAGATTCCCGACTCGCCGGGCAACTACTGGTACGTCTGGTTCGACGCGCCGATCGGCTACATGGCGTCGACCCGGCAGTGGTGCGAGCGGCACGGCGAAAAATTCGACGACTGGTGGCGGAGTGACGAGACCGAAATCCACCACTTCATCGGCAAGGACATCACTTATTTTCACACGCTCTTCTGGCCCGCCATGTTGCATTCGTCGGGTTTCCAGTTGCCCACGAAGGTCCACATCCACGGCTTTTTGACCGTCGGCGGCGAGAAGATGTCGAAGAGCAAGGGCACCTTCGTCCGGGCGTCGACCTATCTTGAGCACCTCGACCCGTCGTACCTGCGCTACTACTACGCCTCGAAGCTCGGTCCTCGGGTTGATGATCTTGACCTGAATCTCGACGAGTTCGTCACCAAGATCAACTCCGACCTGGTCGGCAAGGTGGTGAACCTGGCCAGCCGCACGGCGAAGTTTGTCGAAAAGACGGGGCTGGCGGCGGAGTATCCCGACGACGGCGGATTGTTCCGCCAGGCGGCCGACGAAGGCCAGGCAATCGCCGAGGCCTACGAGCAGTGCGACACCAATCGGGCCATGCGCCAGATCATGGCCATCGCCGATCGGGCGAACCAGTTCATCGAACACGCCCAGCCCTGGGTGCTCCACAAGGACCCCGCCAAGAAGCAACCGTTGCAGGACGTCTGCACCGTCGGGCTGAACCTCTTCCGCCAGATCGCCGTATACCTGGCGCCGGTCCTGCCGCGCCTTGCCCGGCAGACGGGCGACCTGTTGGGCAAGCCCATCGGCCACTGGGACGAATCGCAGGCGCCGCTTCTGGGCGCGCCGGTCCGCCGGTTCAAGCACATGATGACCCGAGTCGACAAGAAACAGGTGGACGCCATGATCGAGGCGAGCAAGGAAAGCCAAGCGAGTGCCCCGGGCGTCTTGCCCGTGCCGTCCGACGAGAGCTCTTACTCCGACAGCGCGCGGCCGCTGGCCGACGTGCCGTTGGCCGAGATTTGTTCGTTCGACGATTTCCAGAAAGTCGACCTCCGCGTGGCGCGGATCGTCGCCGCCGAGGACGTGCCGACGGCCAACAAGCTTGTCCACTTGACGCTCAGTCTCGGCGGCGAGAAACCATTGAACGTGTTTGCCGGGATCAAGGCTGCCTACAAGCCCGAGGACCTTGTCGGGCGGCTGGTCGTCTGCGTGGCGAATCTGGCGCCGCGCAAGATGAAATTTGGCACGAGCGAAGGGATGATCGTCGCCGCGGTTGGCGCCGGCGGCAAGGAACTCTTCCTCGTCGCGCCCGACGAAGGCGCACGGCCAGGCCAACGGGTGCAATAGCGCCGGGGCAAAGGCGAAAAAAGGGGGACAGGCACCGTGGCGGGAACCTTTTCTCGCAGCAGTGCGTCGACTTGCGCCACGGAGCCAGTCCCCCTTTTTCCTGCGAGCTGCGTTGCGTCACTGAGCAGCCGGCTCGACTTGCCAGAGTTTCACCACCCGGTCGTAGCCGCCGCTGGCGAGTGTTTGTCCGTCGGGCGAGAAGGCCAACACGCCGATCGCCGCGGTGTGGCCGGGCAAGGTCGCGCGGAGTACGCCGGTCGTGGTGTCCCAGAGCCGGATGCCCTCGGCCGCGTCACGTCCGGCGGTGGCGATGGTTTTTCCGTCGGGGCTTACGGCGACCGCTAGCACGCGATCGTTGCCGGCCGGCTTGTTGACGATTGGTTCGCCGGTGGCCACGTTCCACGCGATCCAGCGGTCGTCCTCGCCGACTGAGACGAGCCATTTTCCGTCGGGGCCAAACGCCAGCGAGCGAACCGCTCCCTCGTGGCCGGCCAACGTTCGCACGCGTCGGCCGGACGCCGGGTCCCAAAGCCGCACCGAGCGGTCCAAGCTGCCGCTGGCCAGCAACTGGCCGTCGGGCGAAAAGGCCAACGCCATCACACTGTCATCGTGAGCGTCCCACTGGCTGGTCGGTTCGCCTGAGTCCGGGTTCCAGAGCCGAATGGTCCGATCGTGGCCCGCCGAAGCCAACCACCGTCCGTCGAGCGAGAACGCGATCGCGCGGATACCCCGTTCGCCGGTGGCAATCGTGCGGCGGACCTGGCCGTCGGCCGGGTCCCAAATCCGGATCGTGTGGTCATCGCCGGCCGACGCCACGAGACCGCCATCGGGTCGAAAGGCCAGGCTGTTGACTTCCGCGGCGTGTTCTTGTCGTGCCCAGAGCATTCGGCCCGAGTCGACCTTCCAAAGACGAACGCTCCCGTCCTTCGAGCCTGTCGCCAGGTGGCGTCCGTTGGGCAAAAAGGCCAGCGCCACCACGGGCCGCGTGTGGCCGGTCAAGGTCAACCGAAGCGGCGGCTTCACGGACTTCTCGGCCGAGCCGGTCAGTTCGACGGGCGCTGCGGGAACCGCGACCGGAGGGACCATCGGGCCACCGATCGGCGGCGCCGGCTGTTGATTGGATCGCGACGAGTCATCCATCACCGTGCGGAGGCGTCCCATGCTCCAGGAGACGACGCTCACCAATCCCGCGACAACCGTCGCCAGCACGAGCAAAACCACGCCGCCGACCAGCCAGGGCCGTAGCGACTTTTGCCGGCGTGGGAGGCGCGCCAAGTGGCTCGGGCCGACCGCGTCGGCCTCGGCCAGCAGGGATTCGAGTTGCGAATGGACCAGCGGCTCGAGCGATTCGCCACCGGGTTCGCTTTCGACGGCCCCCCGCTCGCGCAGTTGCGAGTCATAGACCGCCTTTTTCGCCGGTTCGAGCAGACACGCCCGCGAGGCCGCCACTTCCGAGAGCAGCCGCTCGGACAATTCGGCCTGCGGGCCGATCTGAAACGTGCGCAGGTGGACCATCTGCCGGTCGGCCGCCGTTTCGATCACCGCCGGGTCGGTCTCGAAACGCTTGATGCCCAAGAGCCGGTAGTGGTCGGCCGGTTGCTCGTCGGGCGGAATGCCCAACCATCGATAATAGGGATCAAACGTCTTGCCCATGCTGTTTCCGAAAGTCAGGAACCGCGGATGAATGCGGATACACGCTGATAAGGGAGGGGAAGTGAACGATCCGACGACAACAGTAGGTCAGGCTGTGCCTGACAGAGAGATCGTAGGCCGGGTCGTGACCCGGCGTTTGACGTGTGGAGAGGGCATCGCCGGGTCACACGACCCGGCCTACGTCTTCTACCTTCCTCGCTTGGCCGACTCGTCGAGGTGCTCGCCGATCCACTGCTCCAGTTCGGTCCAATCGACCGGTGGCAAGGTGCACAGGTCGGGTCGGAGCCGGGCCGCGTCCTTGATGTAGACGTGGGTGATCTCGTTGGCCGGTTTCGTCGTGTTCCAGTGGACCAGCACGCGGATGCACCGCTCTAGGGAGCCCGGCACGCTGACCTCATAGCTGCACATCAGCGCCGTGTTCATCCAGCCCAACTGCCGCGCGGCCAGGGCGGGGAATTCGGCGTCCAGATCGCGGGTGACCGTGAAGATCGCGCTGGCCACGTCTTCCGGCTCGATGCCGTTTTGGCGAATCACGAGCGCCAACAACTGCCGCGCGGCCCGCAGAATGTCGTCGCTCGTGTTCGAGTCGGCCGTCGTCGCGCCGCGAACCCCGCGGCATACCTTCGCGCCCGTCGCCATGGCGGTTTCTCCCGGTTTGGGTCCACGCCCCGGACACCACGTCCCCAAGAACCAGTCTACCTCGTGGGGCCGCCGATGACCAGCCGAGAAGCCGAGTCGGCTTATACGAGGGAGCAAAAAAAGCACAGAACCGCGACCGTGAGAGAGCGCGGGTATCTGGCCATAGCGCGGCGGTGGCCCAGATCGCGAAAAGCCGGGCCTTCGCTGCGCTCATTCCCGGGCACCCCGGACGTCCGAGCGGTTTTTCGGCAAAGCCTAGCCCGCTGGACTCACCCTTCCTTCACCTTCACCTCGATCCGCTTCGGGGCGTTCTCGGGCGACTTGGCCAGGTGAATGGTCAAGACGCCGCTTTTGAACTCGGCGTCGACCTTGGTCGAGTCGATGGCCCCGGGCAGGGCGATGCTCCGCCGGAACGAGCCAAAACGGCTCTCACTGTGATAGTAGCCCTTCTCACGCCGTTCGACGGTCTCTTTCTTCTCGCCCGAGAGGACCAACTGGTTCTCGGTGACCGAGATGTCCAGGTCCTTCGGATCGAGCCCGGGCAACTCGGCACGGACCGTGTACTCGGTGTCGGTCTCGGCCAGGTCGATCGCGGGTGACCAGTCGCCCGCGCCGCGGGCCGGCCAATCGAGGGCACCGAACGGCTCGCGGACAAAGGCGTCGAACAGCCGGTCCATGTCCGCGCGCAGCGAGGCCAACGTCGAGAGTCCTCGCGAGGGCTCGTCCGCCGATCTGTTTCTCCAAGGAATCAAGCTCATCTTGTTACCTCCTTATCTTTACGTATATCTGCATCTATCCGCGTTCATCCGCGGTTTCCCCACTTCGGCTCAGTCGGTCACGTTCACCTTGATCTTGCGAGGTTTCGCGGCGGGTGCCTTGGGGAGCGTCACCCGAAGCACGCCGCCGGCCAACTCGGCCGAGACGTGCTCGGCGTCGACCTCGACCGGCAGTGGAATCCGCCGGCTGAACGACCCGACCGGACGCTCGCGCCGATGGTAGGTTATGCCTTCTTCGTCATCATGCTCGGGCAACTCGACATGAATCGTCAACTCGTTGTCGGCTACCGCGAGGTCGAGCTGCTCTTGGTTCACGCCGGGCACTTCCATTTCGAGCTTCAGGGCGTCGTTTTCTTCCCACAAGTTGACCGCCGGTCCCTCGCGTCGGCCCCAGGCCGCAAGCGGCGAGGATGGAAACACGCCCGAGAGCAACCGATCCATCTCGTCGCGGAGCTGATAGATCGGGTGGCGCGTGGTGACGTATCGAAAGACCATGGTAGACTCTCCTTTCGAGATTGGACTACTGTAGTATGGCATCTTGCCGGGCGAGCAGGCCGCCCGACTTTGGGTTTTCAGCTTTTTAGAGAATCCTTTTCTGCATCGAAGTATTGGCAAACGTCGTGCCAAACGGCCAGCCGTGTTCGTTACCCGTTGCGGCTCAAAAACTTGCGATTCCGTCGCAGCACGAAGACCATCGGGCTACCGCCACAACGCCCCGGCCGGGTGCCAAAATGGCAGGATGTGGTTTGGCGAAGGGGCGCAGACAGGGACGGGCGGCGTTTAGGTGTCCCGAGGCGGGTTTGGTACTTCCCAGCCGAAAGCCGATCCTGGGAGGAACGAAGCCGGGGAGGGGCCAAGCCCCGGGAGCGTCGGCTTCGTCGGGCCCAGCTGCTTGAGGTCTAAGCCCTTTTCCAAAGAGACCTTAGGGCATCGCGACAGGCTGTCTCGTCGGACGGGTCGTCTATATCCATCGAGGGGTTTTTCACGCTTGTGGCCCCCCGCCGACGCCGCTATACTGGACGGTTTGATTTTTCTGGCGCAGCCCCAGCTTGCGCAACCCAAGCATTTTTACCAACATACATGCGATTTACGCTCCTCGACCGGATCACCGCGTTGGAACCTGGCGCGAAGATCGCCGCGGTCAAAAACCTGACGATGGCCGAGGAGTACCTGGGCGACCATTTTCCCCAGTTTCCGGTCATGCCCGGCGTGCTGATGCTCGAAGCCATGCTCGAGGCCGGGGCGTGGCTGATTCGGGCGACGGAGGATTTCGCCCATAGCATTATCGTGTTGCGTAAGGTGGGCAACGTGAAATACGGCCAGTTTGTGCAGCCGGGCCAGACGCTCGAGGTCTCGGCCGAGATCCTCAGCCAAACCGACGGCGAAACGAAGATCAAGGCCCGGGGGACCATGAACGGCCGGCTGACGGTGGCGGGCCGACTATCGCTTTTGAGCTACAACCTGGCCGACACCGAGCCGGGCCGCGCCAAAACCGACGAAGAACTCCGCCAGCAGATGCGCAAACTGTTCGCGCTGTTGTACGATCCGACCCGGCTGGGCGACAACGTCGCGCCGGAGTGAAATAGAACGTAATCATCCCAACAACCCAAGGAACACTGATTTTCGCTGATCTCCACTGATGGGCTTTTAGAGCCAATCCGAAGACGGGAAATGCCCTCACCCTAGCCCTCTCCCAGAGGGAGAGGGGACTTTTTTTGGATAGGCCTTTAGTGACGATCAGTGACGATTAGTGTTCCTCAAGAAACGTATCCGATGCGACTAGCCGACAAGAAAATCCTGATCACCGGGGGCAGCCGCGGGATCGGCCGCGCTTGTGTCGCCAAGATGGCGGCCGAGGGCGCCACGGTCGCCTTTGTTTATAAAAGCAACCGCGAGGCAGCCGAGGGGCTGATGGCCGAGATGGCCGCCTCGGGCCACGAAGTCCGCGCGGTGCAGGCCGACGTCCGCGATCGGGCCCAGGTCGACGAGCTGGTCAACCAACTGGTCGAAGCGTGGGAGCGGCTCGACGTGCTGGTGAATTCGGCCGGGATCGTTCGCGACGGACTGTTGGGGGCGATGACGGCCGACCAGTGGTCCGAGGTGATTGAGACCAACCTCGGGGGAACCTATAATTTCTGCCACGCGGTTGTTCAGCCGATGATGTACCAGCGCAACGGCAGCATTGTG
>Ga0307430_1002847_pt1 | contig 11144 bp, 5 predicted proteins | sample SalMarWE160130MG_FD_202159 | JGI IMG/M metagenome (GOLD analysis project Ga0307430, IMG submission 202159) | Salt marsh sediment microbial communities from the Plum Island Ecosystem LTER, Massachusetts, United States - WE1603-130 | ecosystem: Environmental > Aquatic > Marine > Intertidal zone >... | reverse complement strand
AGCCCCGTAGGTCACGCGCCGGCTGTCTCGGCTGAAGATCGGAGTGCCCACCAGGATGCCCTCGTATCGCTCCCCCTCTTCACCATCCACGACCACAAGCCACTTGTCGCCCACCCCAGCCCCGTAGGCCACGCGCTTGCTGTCCGGGCTGAAGATCGGAGTGCCCACCAGGATGGCGTCGTATCGCTTCCCCTCTTTGCCATCCACGACCACAAGCCACTTGTCGCCCACCCGAGCCGTATAGGCCACGCGCCGGCTGTCCGGGCTGAAGATCAGAGTGCCTTCCCCGATGCCGTCGTATCGCTTCCCCTCTTTGCCATCCACGACCACAAGCCACTTGTCGCCCACCCCAGCCCCGTAGGCCACGCGCTTGCTGTCCGGGCTGAAGATCGGAGTGCCTGCCCCGATATCGTCGTATCCCTTGCCCTCTTTGCCATCCACGACCACAAACCGCTTGTCGCCCTCACGAGCCGCATAGGCCACGCGCCGGCTGTCCGGGCTGAAGACCAGACTGCCTTCCCCGATGCCGTCGTATGGCTTCCCCTCTTTGCCATCCACGATCACAAGCCACTTGCCGCCCACCTGAGCCCCGTAGGCCACGAGCTGGCTGTCCGGGCTGAAGATCGGAGTGCCTCTCACGATGCCGTCGTATTGCTTCCCCTGTTTGCCATCCACGACCACAAGCTGCTTGTCGCCCACCCGAGCCGTATAGGCCACGCGCCGGCTGTCCGGGCTGAAGATCGGAGTGCCTCTCAGGATGCCGTCGTATCGCTTCCCCTCCTCGCCATCCACGACCGCAACGCCCTTGTCGCCCACCTGAGCCGCATAGGCCACGCGCCGGCTGTCCGGGCTTACTCTCAAAGACTCTCGTATCCACGAAGCAAGATCAATCTGCACAATGAGTCTTTCAGACACTTCCCTCTCCGAAGAACCCTCGTCGGCCCAGCCTGCAACCCCAACAACGACAAGGGCAGCAGTCCAACAACGTATCAGGCACTTCTTCAACATCGCAGTCCTCCTCCCTCAAGAGCCCCTTTGCATAGCCTTCAGTATGGCGAATCCGCCATCCGCCAATGCGCGCAAAGGATGAATGAACCAGGCCTACCGCGTCAAGCCTGCTGCCCGCCGCCCCAAATCAGGAGGGACACGGAACTCGCCCCGCCAAGAACTCGTCTGGAGACAGGAAGGCGGGATCTTGACCGCACCTGAAGGCGGTGATAGGTTCGATGCTGTACACCGGCCCGCAGGAGGAAGAACGATGGTGAAAGCGCATGTTTATCCCGCGATCGTGATCGCCCTGGTCCTGATGAGCCTGCCGGTTGTGTCTCCGGCAGCCGAAGGCCCCTCGGCCGACGAGGTGAAGGCCGAGGCCAAGGCGACGATGACGCAGGGCATCGAGTGGCTGCTCGAGCAGCAAAACGACGATGGCTCGTTCGCGGCCGAGAAGCACATGGAGCCGGCCGTGACCTCGCTCGCCGTGCGGGCGATGGCGACGAGCCCGCTGCGCGACGAGCTGATCAAGAGGCCCGAGTTCACCAAGGCGGTCGAGTTCATCCTCTCGTGCGTCCAGGAGGACGGCGGTATCTATATCGACGACTGGGCCGCCAACTACCACACCTCCGTCGCCCTGAGCGCGCTCGCCTCGATCGAGGACCCGGAGCTCGCGGCGACCGTCGAGAAGGTCCAGGGCTACGTCAAGGCCGTGCAGGCCGACGAGGCCGACGGCCTCAGCCCCGGCGACACGAGCTACGGCGGCTTCGGCTACCGCAAGGGCAAGCGCGAGGGCGACATGTCGAACCTCCAGTTCTCCCTCGCAGCACTCAGGGATAGCGGTGTGTCGGCCGACGACGCGGCCTGGGGCAAGGCGCTCGAGTTCGTCGAGAAGTGCCAGAACATCAAGACCGACGGCGGCTTCATCTACCGGCCCAACGAGAGCAAGGCGGGCGAAGACCCGGACGCCCCCGAAGGCGAAACCCGCTACCGCTCGTACGCGTCGATGACGTACGTCGGCCTGCTCAGCATGATCTACTGCAACATCGACCGCGACGACGAGCGCGTGCAGAAAGCCGTCGGGTGGATCAAACAGCACTGGAGCTTCGACGAGAACTACCCGATCGGCCTCCAGGGTCTTTTTTACAACTACCACACGATCTCGCGCGCGCTGACCGCCTACGGCGACAAGATCATCACCGACGCGAACGGCGACGAGCACGACTGGTACGCCGAGCTCATCGAGAATCTCGCCGAGCGGCAGCACGACGACGGGTACTGGGTCAGCACGGAGAAACGCTGGTTCGAGGACGACAAGACGCTCGTGACCACCTACTGCTTGCTGGCGCTCGCGCACCCGTACAACTTGTACAAGTAGGCGGCCGAACTGATCACGCGCGGCCCGGGCGACCCCGAACGGGCCGCCCGTGCGACGCATCCGCGTCGCATACGTGCGACGCATCCGCGTCGCATAAGCTGTTCCTCCGGAACAGCCGTTTTCTTGACGAGCCGTCGGGCTCACGAGGGCAAACAGGTTGTCGGCCTCACAGGCGGCTGATAGAATCCGCCTTCATTTCGGGCGAGCCCGCAATCGGCAACACGACGAGGGACGACGTGAGCGAATGAACACCAAGCACGTTCTGCGCGAGGCGCGCGTCCAGCTCCGCCGCTACCGCCACCGGCTCAGCGACGAGATCAGGCGCGGCATGGAGACCGAGATCGACAAGCTCGCCGAGGCGCGCCGCGAGGGCCACAAGGATCACGCGCGCAAGATCGCCAAGTCCCTCGTCAAGAAGATCCGGACCCACACGCCGAAGACGGTCTGGCACCACACGATCGAGACGGTCGAGTCGTTCGCCATCGCCATCGTCGTCGCGCTCGCCATCCGGCACTTCATCGTCGAGCCGTTCAAGATCCCGACCGGCTCGATGGAGCCGACGCTGCACGGCTCGGTCTATAAGCCGTCCCCGCGGATCGGCGACTTCATCATGGTCAACAAGTCCGCCTATGGGCCGAAGATCCCGTTCACGAGCCGGCGGCTCTGGAACATCAAACCGAAGCGCTGGGATATCGTCGTGTTCAGCACCAGGGGGATCAACACCGACGACGGCCGGCCCGCGGCCGCCGACCCGGCGCGCAACTTCGTCAAGCGCATCGTGGGCCTCCCGGGCGAGACGCTCGAGATCCGCGAGGGCTGGCTGTACGTCGACGACGAGAAGGTCGAGATGCCCGAGGGGATCGAAGAGCGGCTGATAAGCAACAAGCACCCCGGACTGGCCAAGTATCTCGACGCGCCCTACGAGCCGGCGCCCGAGGCGTCCGAGCGAATCCATGGCTACCTGAAGTCCTACTACCCGATCAACCTCTTCGGCCTCCGCCCGTTCCCGCCCACCCGCACCGAGAAAGTGCCGATCGGACCGTGGAAGTACGGGCACGAAGGCGAGCCGTTCACCGTCCCCCAAGGCCACTACTTCATGATGGGCGACAACAGCCCACAGAGCGCCGACAGCCGGGCCTGGGGCTTCGTCCCGTTCGAGAACATCAAGGGCAAGGTGTTCTGCGTCTGGTACCCAATCCGGAAATGGCGCGGCGTCAACTAGCACCGAATCGGCCCGCGTCACGCAGCGAGAACGATCAGGGAGCCAAGAGCATGAATGAGACGCTCACGCTGATCGAGCAGGAACGTATTATCGGGATTATCCGCACCGAGACGACCGAGCAGGCGCTCCACGTCGTCGACGCGATGGCCGGCGGCGGCATGAAGCTCATCGAGATCACGTGCACGGTGCCCGACTACGTCACGGTCATCAAACGAATCAAAAAGCACAAAGGCGTCACGCCCGGCGCCGGCACCGTCACCGACATGGAACGCGTGAAGGCCGTCGTCGAGGCCGGCGTCAAGTTCGTCGTCGCGCCCAACATCGACGAGGACGTGATCGCCTACGCCAAGGAGGCCGGCTGCGTCGTGATGCCCGGGGCAGCGACGCCGACCGAGATCGTCCGCGCGTGGCGGCTTGGCGCCGACGTGGTGAAGGTGTTCCCGATCAACGCGCTCGGCGGCTCGTCGTTCCTCGGCCTCATCAAGGGGCCGCTGCCCGACATCCGCGTCATGCCGACGGGCGAGATCGAGCTGGAGCAAATCGACGAGTACCTGCGCGCAGGCGCGTTCTGCGTCGGCGTCGGCACGGCCATCATCGAAAACCACGCGCTCGAGGACGAAGCGTGGGAGCGGATCGCCGACTACACGCGCGCCGCCCTGGTGCGCGCCCGCTCCGTGTAGGGCAGCCACAGATCGGCATGCCGGATGCACAACGGGCGACGGTCCTCCCGTCGCCCGCAATCAGCGCTGATCTGTGCGATCCGTGGCCCGCTCTCAAAGCTCGTCGCGCGAATGGACGATGCGCGCGATGAGGCCGTAGTCCTTGGCTTCGTCGGCTGAGAGCCAAAAATCGCGCCTCGTGTCTTTGGCCACCTGCTCGACGGCCTTGCCCACCGCGTCGGCGACGATCCTGTTGTAGCGGTCCTTCATCTTGAGCAGCTCCTTGGCCGTGATGGCCAGATCGCTCGCCTGCCCGTACGAGGCCGAGAGGAAACGTGGCTCGTGGAGCATGAAGCGCGCGTTCGGCAGCGCAAGCCGCCGATCGTCCCCCCCCCCGAGGAAAACGATCACGCCCGCACTCGCGCACAGCCCGGTCACCACCGTCGTCACCGGCGGCCGCATGAACCGGAGCAAGTCGTAGACGGCCAGCCCGCAGTCGGCCGCCCCGCCCGGCGTGTTGATGTAAAGCGTGATCGGCTCGGTCTCGCTGTCTTGCCCCATGAGCACGAGGTTTCGGATCACGTCCTCGACCGTCTCCTCGTCGATACTGGCCGAGAGCAGGATCGTCCGGCTCTTGAGCAACCGCTCGGCGATCCGTTCCGATGGGCGGCCTTGTTCCTTTTCCACGCTGTCACCTCCGACCGGCCACATATTGCCCGCGTCCTCCGTGCTCTCGTCATAGCCAAGTGCGCGGCACACAGTATCGGGCGCCCGCCCATCCGTCAACCCTATTGCGGCAAGCCTGGGGAGGCCCGCAGTTGATGAGGCCGCCAAGGCACGCTACAATGAAGGCACGGGGGAATCGTACGTCGCGTGTGTCGGCGATTCGCGGGCGCAGCGGCGCCGGCTCCTGCCGCTTTCGCGAACAGGGAAAACCACATGCCATAGAAAGCGAAGCCACCATGGCACGCACTGACACGACCGACACACGAGAGACAATCGCCGCGCTCCAGGCGCGAATCAAGACGCTCGATGACGATCTCGAGCGTCTCCGGAACCCGGTCGTCCGATTCGAGGTGGACGGGGACCGGCGCATCCTCGACGCGAACGAGACGCTCGCGCGGCTCATGGGCCGGAGCGTCGCGCAGCTCAAGCGGTGTCGAGTCTACACCGTGCTGTCGAAGGAGGAGAGCACGGTCGACGTCGTGATCGACCATTTCCTCAAGGGGATCCCCTATCCCGGGCCGGCCAGGTTGTTCATGGCAATGCAAATCAACGACACCGGCCACCATGTTCAGTTCTCGGTGCGCCCGAAACGTGATCGCCGTGGCACGATCCGAACGCTGCTGTTTACGGGACGGGACGTGACATTGGCGTTTTTGTCGGGCCGCATCGAGGAGCTGCGCCGACACGGCGAGTTCCTGCTCCTGGCCCTCGATCAGACCGGGCTTGGGTGTGTCCATGCCTACAACGTGACCAGGACGCGCTTCTCGTCGAGCGTGCTCATGGCCGGCGTCAGCAACGGGATCGCGGGGGCACTCGGATACACGATGGGCCCGGAGCGGCCCGCCATCACGTACTACAGGTACAAGCCGGAGCTGTACCTGCAGCCTGTCTCGCGCCTGTTCACGCCGGCGACCATCCGCGCCCTGGGCGCGCGCGTCAGGACGGGAAGCGAAGATCACGTCGAGGGCGAGATCACCGCGCGCGACGGCTCGACCCGCCCCGCGCGCCTCTCGATCACGGCCGGGCGCGGCGTGCGCGGACGAACCGCCTTCACGATCCTGGTCGAGGACAGGACCGAGCACGAGCGAGCCCTGCAGCGGCTGACCGAGCGAGCGGCCGAGTCGGAAGAGAAGTTCCGGACCTTGTTCGAAAACGCAAGCGACCCGGTCTTCCTCGAGGATCTCGACGGCAACATCCTCGACTGCAACAAGCCCGCCTGCAAGCTGTACGGCTACTCGCGCAGCGAGATGTGCGGGCTGCACGCCCAGGCGCTCCTGAGCGGCGAGGCGGCGAAGGCGTTGCGAGGATTCCGCGAACGCATACGACGCGAAGGCCGCGCTACTGCGGAGACACAGAACAAACGGCGTGACGCCTCGGTGTTCGACGTCGAAGTGAGCGCCAGCGTCATCGAGATCGGCGGGCAGCAGCTCGTCTACGTCACCTGCCGCGACATCACCATACGCAAGAAGCTCGAGCGCCAGATCCGGGAGTCGGAGAAGAAGTACCGGAAGCTGTTCGAGAGCGCCAACGATGTAATCTTCCTCCTGGACCGCGACTTGACACTGCTCGACTGCAACTGGCGGGCCTGCGAGACCTACGGCTACAGCCGCGACGAACTGGTCGGCAGGAACATCGCCGAGCTCACCACCGAGGAAACAAGACAAGCGCTGCCAGCACTCCGGAAGAGACTCGAGATGGCCGGCCAGTTTGTCGTCGAAGGCCAAGGCCGAGCCCGCGACGGACGAATCATCGACACCGAGGCGAGCGCAAACGTCATCGAGGCGGGCGGGCAGCCGTGTTTCATGGTTGTGTGCCGCGACCTGACCGAGCGCAAGCGGGCCGAGGCGGCGCTGCGCGAGAGCCAAGAGAAGTACCGCATAACCATCGACTCGATGGGCGACGCAATCCACGTCGTCGATAAGGACCTTCGCATCATCCTGGCAAACAGGCGGTTCAGGCAATGGCTCGCAGAGCTTGGCCAGGACAGCGACCCGCTGGGCAAGCGGGTCCCGGACGCGTTCCCCTTCCTCCCGAAAACGCTGCCGGACGAGTACGCCCAGGTGTTCAAATCGGGGCGTCCCCTGGTCACTGAGGAAAACACCGTGCTCGACAACCGGGAGGTCATCACGGAGACCCGCAAGATCCCCGTGTTCGGCGAAAGCGGCGTCGTGCAGGTCGTGACCGTCGTCAGAGACATCACGGAACCGAAGCGCCTCGAGCACGAGATCAAGCACTCGGAGGAGAAGTACCGCACGCTCATCGAAAACCTGGATGCCGGCTTCATCATCATCCAGGACAACAAGATCCAGTTCGCCAACCGCACGTTCTTCACTGTGTCCGGCTATTCGCCCGATGAGGTCTACGGCCGACCGTTCGAGCAGTTCGTGAGCAAGGCCGATCGAAACCGCGTCCGAGGCCGCTACCGGGCGCGTGAGGCGGGCAAGCCCGTCTCGAACGTGAACGAGGTGGGTGCGGTGCTTGCCGACGCTCGAGAGGTCACGATGGAGTCCTACTCCTCGCTGGTCACCTTCGAGGGACGGACCGCGACGCAAGTGGTCCTGCGCGACGTCACCGAGCAGAAGCTCCTCCAGCGCCAGCTCCAGCGTACCGCCCGGCTCGCGTCGGTCGGCACGTTGGCCGCAGGCGTCGCGCACGAGATCAACAACCCGCTCGCCGTCATCTCGGTCGACCTGCCTCGCCTTATGCGGCGCCACGAGAGCGACCCGTTCGTGACCCGGCTCTGCACCAAGCTGATGCGGATGACCGACCGGATCTCCAAGATCACGAAGGGCCTGCTCACATTCTCGAAGACGACCGCCGGATCCTTCGACGCACATCCACTGCACGTCGCGCTCAATGGCGCGCTCGACCTGGTCGCCTCGCGCTTCGACTTCGAACACAAGCGCCTCGTCAGAGACTACCCCACAAAGCTGCCCGCGGTCTGGTGCGACAGCGATCAGCTCCAGCAGGTGTTTGTCAACGTCTGCATCAATGCGCTCGAAGCAACCAAAGCAGGCGGGACACTGACCGTAACGGCCAAGACAAACCGCCGGAACAAGACGGTCACCCTGCGTTTCGCCGACACCGGCGGTGGGATGACGGGCGAAGACATCGAGCGCGCGTTCGATCCCTTCTACACGACGAGGGACACAGGCACCGGCCTCGGGCTCGCCATCTGCCACAGCATCGTCGAGGACCATAGCGGCACCATCCAGATCAGCAGCAAGCCCGGCCAGGGGACAACTGTGTCCGTCAGACTGCCGACGCACCAGCCCGGGCGGCCTCGCCGGCCCAACGCGCGCACCGATCGCCCCTAGCAGGTTGCTGAAAAATGTGCCTGGGCCGAGCGGGTGCCTCATGAGGGCCGAAGGCCCGGCGGATGCTAGCCTGGGCCGTAAGGCCCAGGTTCTCGACGAGAAAACACGTCCATTGAGCCCTGAAGGGGCGATACAAGCGCTCTGCACAACAAGACGATTCCGTAATCCAAGGGGTTTTTCAGCACCCTGCTAGTAACACGCACGAGTATCGGGCTGCCCGTCCAGCGGCGACCGGCCACGCGCCGCGGTGCGGGCCAACCGGGTCACGCATTCCAAAGCGTTCGATGAGGTGAATCGCGCATCGACCGCTCTTTGCGCTGAAGTCGTTGCCACGAATGCCGATCAAAAACTGCGGGAACATGCGGCCGGAATCCGCAGTGGAGCCCGGTAAGCTCGAGACCGGCTGACTGGGCGTTGCCTTGCTCGAGAAGCGGTAACCTGAGGGCGAAGGCGACCGGCTCACGCGCCCTTTGCGCAGAAGTGGCGGTTCCAGAGAACAGTCGGTGGAACCATCGTCCAGGGAGCGGCATCCGCGCATGTGTAAGATGTGAGGCTGGCAGATCGCCGAGAACACCAGGCAGGCCCGCCGCGCAACGCGTCACAGATGGACGAAAGTGCAATTGACTTTTGGGGCCTAATCGAGTACCATCTATCTCAGGGGGTGGAAGCCACCTTGAGCAGGTTCATGGGCACTCTACCTCCTGGGGCGAAGGAACCCGAAGCTGCGTGGTATTTATTTCGAAGTGCCTTCAAATAGCTATCTTAGGAAAGCTGGGTACATCGCCGGGAAGCGGGCATCCGTGTTTTTCTCTTCCCAGGGTAAGTATTGTGTGTCGGCCCATTGTGCGATTTCGGCCACTGTATGACGGTTAGTGCGAACCCATTCGGATGCAAGCAACAACAAGCGCGAGAAGGCGGCAACCAGGGCTCAGAGGCATTCACGAGTAAGCCGTGGTGCGTTTCTTGGGTCTGGAAGAATGTCTTATATGTCTTTTCACATCTCTATCACATTCGTTGAGAGGGGGTTACGATGAACAAACTTACACCACTTCTAGTGCTCGGCTGTCTGCTCCTCGCCACCAGCGCGCTTGCGGCTGGCTTGGAGGGAGCATGGCCGTGCGTTGGCGGTGACAATCAGCTCACGAGTCGTTACTACCCGCTGAACCCGGCGTACGGGCGTCTCCTGCCGGAGTTAGCCTGGACGACCACCGACTATGTCCAGACCGCCCCTGGCGGGGTCCGCGGGGCCGCTCTTATCGACGGCGACGACAACATCTATCTGAGCGTCTTGGACCAGGGGGATGCTCTCCAGAAGCGCGACGCCGACGGCAACGTGCTGTGGACGCTCTCCGTACTCAACTCCTTGGGCAACTACGCCACCGGTGTTCTCGGCAACAGCGGGTTCTGGTACGCACCATGCAACGGCGACGGAGCCGGTGACTACCTGCTCAAGGTCGACACCAGCGACGGGGAGATCATCTGGACCTACATGATCGGTGGTGGGGAGAAGGTTATCTTCGGGGCCGCCGCGATGATGGACGACGCGGGTGACATCTACCTGCGCGCCTACGACACCGACGGCGACCAGCACGGTTACCTCTACAAGATCACCGACCAGGGCCTCACCCCCAGCCTGGCTTGGAGCAAACAGGTCTCCAACGGCACGGGGCTTCCTGACATCTACGAAGAGCAGCACCTCGTCATCGCAGTCGATCCGGTCGATGCCAGGATCTACAACTACACGGGCCCGCCGGATCTGGCGCTGCAGGGGATCGACCCCGCCAACGGCGACCTCCTGTGGTGCACGTCGTTCGGCTACGACGCAGGGGCGTTCCCAGACTACTACATCAACCGGGACAGCGCTCCCATGGTTGACGATGACGGCAACGTGTACGTGTTCACGAACACGGTCGATTCCAGCTTGTACTGCGGCATCGGCAAGTTCAATGGCGACACGGGCGATCCGATCTGGACGTGGGTTGGTCAGCTCGGTTCGTGGGAATACTCTGCCGGTCACACGTTCGGCGGCGCCACGGGCGCTTTCAACAACGATCAGTCACGGATCTACACCGTTGCCGAGAGCAATTACTACGCCCTCGACGCATCCGACGGCAGTGAGCTCTGGATGATCACCATGGGGGGCGTAGGTGGCGTGACAACGACGAACGGCCAGCTCATCGTCGACGCCGGCGGCGGCATCCTTGGCTGCGGCGGGTGGAGCGGCGGGCTCGGCCGCATCATCGACAACGGTGGGTCTCCCACCAAGGACTTCGCCCTGGACCCGCTCGAAGATGGCCTGTGGAGCGACAGGGCCAGCTTCTGCGCGCTCTGCTCGGACGGCTCGCTGGTATATCCTGGCGAGGAGATCGTCGACAATATCCTCTTCCTCCAGAAGTACTGGGCCGGCGGAAAGCCTAAAATCATCTTGCCCGCCTCGATCGGGCCGCTTGCCAAGGACATCCCCGTGCGAGACTCGGACAGCACTCCCGATCCGAGGAGCACGTACGGCTACGTCCGGTTCGCGACCAGGGGCTTCACCGGCCCGGTGACGTACTCGGTCATCGAGGGCGCGTTGCCCGACGACCTGGTCTTGAGCTCCGACGGTCAACTGACGGGTGTGGTAACGGACGCCGTCGGCGCATATTGGGTCAAGGTGCAGGCGACCGATGGGGTCGATACCGCCGAGAAGGAGTACAACATCGACGTCGTCGCCGGACCGCTGCGCATCGGCCCGGGCCTGCCGCTCGCGTCGGTAGGCTGGGGCTACGACGGCGGCCTGTGGGTCCTGGGCGGCACGCCGCCGTACACGGTCACCGTCACCGCAGGCAAGGGTGACGGCGGTGCGGGCGACG
>Ga0307430_1002845_pt1 | contig 11153 bp, 12 predicted proteins | sample SalMarWE160130MG_FD_202159 | JGI IMG/M metagenome (GOLD analysis project Ga0307430, IMG submission 202159) | Salt marsh sediment microbial communities from the Plum Island Ecosystem LTER, Massachusetts, United States - WE1603-130 | ecosystem: Environmental > Aquatic > Marine > Intertidal zone >... | reverse complement strand
CCTGAACCACCTGACTTTGGTGTTGGTGTAGCCGTAGGTGCTGGTGCGGATGAGGATTTTTTATAGGCAACACAGGATTTAGTACAGTCCGAAGTTGTTGTCCGAGACTTCTCTGTATAGCCTGAGGCAGGACTTCTATCGGCATTACAGATACACCAAGGATAATCTGCATGACCAACTACAGAAGCACACCAACTACCACAACTTTGGGCTGCTTCTTTTCTAATTTCTTGTCTTTGGTTAACTAAAATTACCGCTAAGGGGATAGAAGCAACAATAACAACTATCCCTAGGAGGGTAAAAATCGTTGACTTGTTAAATTTAAGTTTATTCATTAGTTATTATGACAGCTTGTATCGCCGTCAACAGAAACAACAAAGACGTCATTTTGATGAGTACCGCAGTTACCGATATTAGGCGCGGTGACGCTGCCACTATAAGGGGTTGTTATGGTAAAACTATTCCCACTACATTTTCCAGAATTAGTTCCACAGCTTCCTCTGTCTCCTTCTGTACAGCTACAGCCATAAGTGTGAACTTCGGCACTATGTTGCTGGCCGTCAATAGAAGTGATGGAGTAATATAATGTGTAGACGCCATTACTCCAGTTATCGCCAGTCGGGGAAACTTTAATCTTTCCGCAAATAGAAATACTTCCACTAAGCCCAGGGGCTTCAGCTTCTTTTCTAATTTCTTGCCTTTGTTTAACGAGAAAAACACCTAGAGGAAGAGCGACAATAATAATTACTAAGCCTATAATGGCCGAGATATTCTTAATTTTGCTTTTACTTTTTTTGGGTGGTGGAGGAGGAACTGTTTCTTCTGTTTCGGCTGTTTGTTGAACATTTGTCTGTATAGGCTCTTCTTCCTTTATTTCTGTTTCTAGTTCTGGAGCAGCTTTAGGGATAGTTACCTCTTCTTTCTTTTCTTCTGGGGACTGGGTTGGATCGACTACTGAAGGGGATGGTTGATCAATAGAACCAATATCGATTGGTTTTACTTCTGTTTTCTTTTTTTCTTCGTCCTGGTTGTCCTTAGGCAGATTGTCCATTGAGTTTCCTTAAGAATAACCCTATAAAGATAAAGCTGATTCCCATTATGAAGATCATAAAGGTTGGTGTCAAGTAACCAGACGTGGGGACTCCTTCCTCTGTCGAGGGTATTGATGTTCGGGCGCTTTCTGTGGAGCTTGTTGGTGTTGGTGATGGAGAAGCTTCAGCTGAAGGGCTCGATTCTGCTGATGGGGTTGTCTCTCCAGAAGGAGAAGCGGTCATTGCCGGCATAGAACTTTCACCAGCGGCTAAGATAACGAATGTTTTGGAAACCTTTTGTTCTTTTCCTTGAGTATCGACATAACTTACGGTAACCGTATGTTCACCTAGTTCTAAATCTTCAGGAGGGATCCATTTCCAATTGCCGTTTTTATCCGTCTTGATGATGCCGGAATAGGTCGTTGGTGATTGAACGCTAATGGTTAAAGCTTTACCGACAGGTCCAGTGCCCAGAAATTGAGGTTTTTGAGCATTAACCTCTTCATCTTCTTGAGGATTGGTGATTGTTAATTCGGCAGAGACAGTGGCTGAAGGAGTTGCTTCCTCAAGTTTAAACTGGCTGGCGGCAGTGGCTTCTTCGGGCTCTTGCTCCTTTTCTGGGGTAGTTGTTTCTTCTTCGGCAATTTTTCTAAAATCAAAATTTTGACCAAGGGTTATCTTGGGCATGGGACTGTCATTTTTGGTTGTCGCCACAACAGTGGCCGTGCCAAGAGTACTGGTTTGAATAAAAATTTCCTCAATCGAAGCGTCTTTGTCATAGTTAGCATAAGAGCTTAAGTCGGCCGAGCGAATTAGATTGAGAGGGATAACCCAGCTTCCTGAGGATTTGCTTAAAGTTGAGGCAGGATTAGCATTTGCCAAAGAAAGATAAACGATGGCTCCTTCAATGGGATTATTGTTTTGATCAATAATCGTTCCGTAGGCAACATCATTAGCCGGAGGAGAAGAGGAAATAATAGGGGCGGTTTTAATTTGATAGACTTGGCCATTATTATCGAATATTTTACCGCCAGAACCGATCTTAAAATAGTAGGTCGTATTAGGCTTCAGATTTTTAGTAGTGACATGGTGGGTTAAGAAACTTTCTGTTTCACCGGAAAGTTGATCACGGTCATCATTGGCAGTGAAGTTTGGATTTTTATCCAAGCCATATTTTATAAAGCCGGTTGTCTCTTCATCAGTGATCCAGGAAATAGTAAAGCTGCTATCATTGACGTTAGTTATTTTTATCTGGCTGGGAATTAATTCAGGAGCAGCTCTTAAAAAAAGATGGGGGCCTTTCTTAATTAAAAGGACACCTCCGGCGATGGCAGCCAAAACTAACAGAAGACCGACAATTGTTGGTAGACGACGAACTTTCCTCATAAAAGATTACCTTATGGGTAGAATAAATCTTTAATCTACAATATCACTTTCTGATGTCGTTTGACTACTACCAGTTGCTTCTCCTTCATTAGTTTCCGCTGAAGCTGTTGTTTCCTCTGGTAAATTTTCTTCTATTTCGCCTTCTGGGGTTGCTTCTGGGGTGCTTTCGACAAGATTCATTTCTTCTTCAGACAGGGAAAAATTTTTCTCCAGGTTTTCGAAAACGTCATTTTTAATAAGAGGGTTTATGGGAGCCATTTGTTCTTTCGTTACCTTGGCAATGGTTGTTTTATTAATCGCTTCGTAAACTTCAAATCCTACCCAACTCATAACCGTTAGCAGGCTGATGATGGTTAGAAAGAGAGCGTTTTTTCCTAATTTAAATTTTTGTTCTTTCATTTTTATTGTGCTAAGAACCAGGCTTGGCCATTAATATTGAGAGCTAAAAGGCCACCCCCTTCTCTACCAATTTGAAAAACAAAGCTTTCAATGGTGACAATTCTTCTTAAGCTAGTTAATAAAGTAGCAAATTGCCTTAGATTTTCATAGCTTCCGAGAACGGTAAGGCTAAATTCTACCGGCTGTTTTTTAGTTTGGTCTATTTCATCACTTGCTTCAAGATTGGCCTCATTAATACGAAACCTTTCAAAGGAAACCTGGCTTTTCCTACCGAGAGCCTCTAGCTGTTTAGCTAGAGAGTTAACCTCGGCATTGATGGGTAAGGCTTCATTAAGGAGATATATTTTTGACTCCGTGTTTAAGTAGTTGGTTTGGGCCTTAGAGAGATCGCTGATTTTTTCCTCCATGGTTGTTAAAACTCTCTTTTGATCTTGAACCTCTCTAATCAGTTGAGCGATGGTCGTTAAGGTTGGCTTGATGGCAAAGACAATAAAGAAGATAATTGTTACCAAGGCGGCGATGATACCTGTATAGACTTTGGTCTTTTTAGTCTTGTAAAGACCTTCTAAGTTAACAAAGTAACGGCTATAACGATGAGTTTTAGTTTCTAAATTAGGATTGACCATTTTTAAGTTTTGAGTTCAGCTTTGATACTAAAATTGATTCCTGAGATATATTCTTTACCAATGTTAACATTAAAAACAGAGACATTATCAAACTGCGGCGAATTTTTAAGATTTTTTAAGAAACTAGCAAAGCTGAATTCTGAATTGGCGGTGGCGGTGAGACTAATCTCTTCTCCAGCGAGACTAAAGTTAGAAAGTCTAACCCCGACAGGAGTTAACTGGGTAAAAATATCCATTATTTTATTAACTTCGATCTGATTTTTTCTTAGCCCCTCACTGGTTGAAAGCCTTTTTTGTAGAAAAAGGAATTCCTCTTCGAAGTCGGCCGAGGAGCTGACAATGGCCTGTTTTTGTTTTATTTCTTCGTTGAGATTGGTTAAATCTCTATCTAATTTGAATCGGGAAATGAAGGCTAGAATGACGATTAACTCAGTGACGATAATGATCCATCGGCCAACTTGCAGGAGCCATTTTAGGAATTTACCAACGTTTGTTTTTTCCCACTCTTCTTGGGGGATAAACTCAATTTGAGTCTCGGAGATTTTTTTTTGGGCAGCCATAAGAATCTAAAAATAGTATAGTTGAGCTGGGTAAGCTTTGTAAAGAGGAACTAACTTTTTTTCTTCTTGGCTAATTTGGCGAGACGAGATTTTAAACGATTAGCTTTGTTTTTATGAATAACTTTCTTTTTGGCGGCCCGATCCAAGAAAGTAAAAGCTTCTTTGAGGTTTTTCTTTTGAGGATTTTTGCGAGTTTTTTTTAAAATCGCTTTCACCTTTTCTTTTATTCTTTTATTGACGAGAGCTCTTCTTTTATCACGACGAAGAGCCTTTTTTGCTGATTCAATAACTGGCATTTTTAAAATCTATCATAAAAAAACTAATTTACAATAAGCAGTCAGCCATTGTACAATTAGTACAATTAATTAAAGTATAGCAAAAATCTGCCTCTAAAACAATGATTAGGAATTTACTCCAACGTAGTTCAGAGATTTTTACCAGAAGACAAAAGACTATTTTATCAGCGGCCTTGATTATCATGATCACCATTGCCGCCTCTCGTTTTTTGGGGCTAATTCGTAATCGTGTTTTGGCTCACTTTTTCTCTGTCGAGACACTTTCTCTTTATTTTGCCGCCTTTAGGATTCCCGAGACTATTTTTGAAATTTTAGTTTTTGGGACATTTTCTTCGGCCTTTATTCCGACCTTTACTTCTTATATTTCTAGAAAGAAAAAGGAAGAAGCTTGGCGGATTGCCTCAACCTGTCTTAACTTTGCCTTTCTAATCTTTATGGGAGTAGCCATTATAATTTTTATGACGGCTCGACCAATTTATCAAATAATCGCCCCTGGTTTTAATCTTCAAGAGACTACTCAAATAGCCAACCTCTCGCGAATTTTACTTTTAGCCCAAGGGTTTTTTGTCCTTAGCTACTTTTTAACCTCTGTTTTGGAGTCATTACAGAGGTTTTTAGTACCTGCCTTAGCCCCCTTACTTTATAACTTAGGTATCATTCTGGGAACAGTTTTCCTTTCGGTGCGTTTTGGTATTTATGCTCCGGTTATCGGCGCGGTTATAGGGGCCTTTTTGCATTTCTCAATTCAACTTCCTTTAGCCTTTTTCTTAGGCTTTAGGCCGAAATTGGCCTTGAATTTAAGGCATCCTGGTGTTAGAGAAATTGGTAGATTGGCTTTGCCGCGGGTGATTGAATTGTCTTCACTGCAGGTAGGGAAGATAGCCGAGCTTTTTTTGGCTTCCTTAGTTTCCGTTGCCTCCTATACCTATTATACTTTTGCTAATTCTTTGGCTTTACTGCCGATTGGTCTTTTTGGGGCCAGTATAGCCAAGGCATCTTTGCCGGCCTTATCCTATCAATCAGCTCGTAAAAATTTACTTGATTTTAGTCAGACTTTAGCTTCCTTGCTTAACCAAGTCTTTTTCCTTATTTTGCCGGCGGCTATATTCTTAACTATCTTGAGGATTCCGGTCGTGCGTTTGGTTTTTGGAACGGCTCGTTTTACCTGGGAGTCAACCGTCCAAACAGGCTACACTCTTTCCGCTTTTAGTCTAGGTATTTTAGCTCAAGGATTAATTTTTCCTTTGACTCGGGCCTTCTGGGCTCTTCATGATACTAAGACACCAGTTAAAGTTTCCGTCAGTGCTATCCTGATTAATATTTGTCTCGGGGCTATTTTTATTATCGTTCTTAAATTACAAGTTTGGACTTTGGCTTTAGCTTTTTCTTTAGCCTCTTTAATTCAGGCAATTACTTTATTTATTTTACTTTCTAAAAAAATTCCTCTTTTAGAAAAGACGAAGATTTTTATTACTTTTCTAAAGACATCTGTAGCCGCTTCTCTCTCAGGAGGATTAATCTTTTTCTTGCTTAAGGTTTTAGACCGTTCGGCTTGGGATAAGAATCTTTCTTTCTTACGCTGGGTAGGCTTGAAATTGCCGGCGACTTTTGAAGTTTTTGTTCTTGATACTCGTTATACTTTAAACCTTATTTTACTAACCGTTATTGTGGCTCTATTAGGGACAATTAGCTATTTGTTTTTAAGTTGGCTGTTGAAGATAGAAGAGGTGGCTATTCTAAGAAGAATAATCATTCGTTTTAGAAAAATGAGAAAATTGCCAGAAACGATTACTCCTCCGCCTGAATCATGAGCCGTTCTATTCCCAGTGAAGATATTAGCCAAAAAATCGCTACTCTAGAAGAAGAGATTAGAAAAATTCCCTATCATAAAGGAACAGAACATCATATTGGTCGCTTAAAAGCAAGACTAGCCAAGCTTAAAGGTAAAGAAAAGCAGATTAAGAAAAAAGGCGGTCATTTTGGCTTTATTCCTAAAAAAGAAGGAGATGCGACTGTCGTTCTGGTTGGTCCACCTTCAGTGGGGAAATCGACCTTACTTAAGAAATTAACCAAGGCTAAAGCAGAGATTAAACCTTGGCCTTTTACAACTCTCAATGTTATTCCGGGGATGTTGAAATACAAAGGAGCTCACATTCAGATTTTTGATCTTCCCGGAATTATTAGAGGAGCTGCCGGTGGTAAAGGAAAAGGCAAGGAAGTTCTTTCAGCGGCCAAGGTGGCTGATTTATTGATTTTAATGGTTGATGTTAAGACCTTTAATAGTATTAATAATCTTTTAAAAGAATTGAAAGAAGTTGGCTTGGAAAAACTACCGAGGCTTTTAATTATTAACAAGATTGATCTTTTTAAAAAGAATAAACCACCAGAAGAAGGGAAATTATTTATCAGTGCGCAAGAAGAAATCAACCTCGATCAGTTAAAGGAGAATATCTGGCAGAAGTTAAAATTAATCCGTGTTTATCTAAGGCCTAAGAGAAAAGAAGCTGATTTTGAAAATCCTTTTATCCTTAGAGAAGGAGGAACGGTCAAAGAAGTTTGGCAAAAAATCTTTCCCCAAGGTAAAGAGATAAAACAAATCTTTCTCTGGGGACCTTCAGCCCGTTTTCCAGCCCAGCAGGTGAGTTTAGATCATCCCCTAAAGGATGAAGATATTCTAAGTTTTAATTAACTTTAATAACCTCTTGACAACCATTAGCAGTTATGTTATAAAAGTGCTAAATAGCCTTTATTTTAAGGCTAAAATTGACTTAAATGGCAGAATTAACGGAACGACAGATTAAGATCTTGAAGGCCATTATTGAAGAATATATTGAAAGCGGCGAAGCCGTTGGCTCGGCTGTTTTAGAAAAGAAATATGAACTGGGTATTTCACCGGCGACAATCCGGAATGAAATGGCCAAGTTGATAAAGAATGGTTATCTTAAGCAGCTTCATACTTCAGCCGGAAGGATCCCTACCAAAGATGCCTTCCGCTTTTATATTAATCAGTTGATGGAAGAAAAAAAACTTTCTGTTGTTGATGAAGTCGCTGCCCGAGAGAAAGTTTGGGATTCCCGTTTTGACTTTGATCATTTAATGAAAGAAACGGTTAAGGCTTTGGCTAAACAAACTAAAGCCTTAGCTTTAGCGACAACTAAAGAAGGGGAAGTTTATCACGCCGGCTATGCTAATATTTTGAATATGCCGGAGTTTTTTGATATTGATGTCACCAAAACAATCCTTTCGATGTTAGATGAAGTTGGTCAGATTAATCGTCTCTTTGAAAAAGCTTTTGATGAGGGTTCGGTTCATTTTCTTTTCGGTGATGAGTTTGGTTTTGATTATCTGGAACCCTGTGGGATGATTTTTGTTAACTTTGAAGCTGGTGATAAGAAATCTGGTTCAGTCGGAGTCATCGGCTCTAATCGACTGAATTATTCTTCAGTTGTGCCGACCGTTCGTTACTTTGCCAAGTTAATTGAGGAATTAGCGGCTAAAATTTAAATGGGTAAGAAGAAGATAAAGAAACCAGTCTTAGAAGAAAAGCTCGTTGAATTAGAGCATAAATGGAAGAGGGCCTTGGCCGATTATGCTAATCTAGAAAAGAGAGTCGCCAAGGAAAAAGAAGATTTTGTTAATTTCTCTAAAGGGACTTTGATTATTAAGATGCTGGCTGTTTTAGATGATTTGGAACGTTGTCAGAGACATTTAAAAGATGAAGGCTTGAATTTAAGCATTAAGAGATTCAAAGAAGTTTTAAAGAGTGAAGGGGTTGAAGAAATAGAAGCTTTGGGAGGAGATTTTGATCCGAAACTGATGGAGGCCGTTGAAGTCACCAAAGGTTTTAAAAATAAGGTTTTGGAAGTTGCTTTGAAGGGTTATTTATTAAATAATAAAGTTATTCGTCCGGCCAAGGTAAAAGTTGGCGGAGGAAAATAAAAAAAGAAAGGAAAAAATTATGTCAAAAATTATTGGAATCGATTTAGGAACAACTAATTCCTGTGTGGCTGTTATGGAAGCCGGGAAAGCGAAGGTTATTCCTTCCGCTGAGGGCAAGAATACTATTCCTTCGGCTGTAGAGCCAGTTAAGAACTTAGTTGGTGAGGTGGCTAAGAGACAGATGGTTCTTAATCCGGAAAACACCATCTATTCCGTCAAAAGATTAATGGGCCGTCGTTTTTCTGACAGCGAAGTTAAGAAAACCCAGAAGATGGTCTCTTATAAAGTCAAAGAAGGTAAAGAAGGTATGGCTGTGGTTGAGGTTAATGGTAAAGATTATACCCCTCAAGAGATTTCAGCTAAGATTCTAGCCAAGTGTAAGGCCGATGCAGAAGCTTTCTTAGGTGAGAAAGTTGAACAAGCCGTTATTACCGTTCCTGCCTATTTTGATGACGCTCAGCGTCAGGCAACCAAACAAGCTGGGGAGATTGCCGGTCTAAAGGTTGAAAGAATTATTAATGAACCGACAGCTGCTTCTCTGGCCTATGGTTTAGAGAAGAAAAGCGGCGAAACAATTGCCGTCTATGATTTAGGCGGAGGTACTTTTGATATCTCTATCTTAGAGATCGGCGACGGTGTCTTTGAAGTCAAGGCGACCAATGGTGATACTCACCTCGGTGGTGATGATTTTGATGAGAAAATCGTTGACTGGATTGCTGAAGAGTTCAAGAAAGATAATGGTGTTGATTTAAGGGAAGATAAGCAAGCTTTACAGCGAGTCCGTGATGCGGCTGAAAAAGCCAAAATTGAGCTTTCTTCAACCCAAGAAACAGATATTAATCAGCCCTATATCACCCAAGGTAAAGGTGGACAACCGCTTCATCTTTCGATGAAGTTAAGTAGGGCCAAATTAGAACAACTGGTGGCTGATCTTGTGGAAGAGACAATGAAGCCGGTTGAGTCTTGCCTTAAGGATGCCAAGATAAAGACTACCGATATTAAGGAAATCATTATGGTTGGGGGGATGACAAGAATGCCAAAGGTTAAACAAACGGTTAAGGATTTCTTTAATAAAGAACCTAACCACTCTGTTAATCCAGATGAGGTTGTCGCCATTGGGGCGGCTATTCAAGGTGGAGTTTTAGGGGGCGAAGTTAAAGATGTCTTGCTTTTAGATGTCACTCCTTTAACTTTAGGGATTGAAACTTTAGGGAGTGTCAGAACTCCTCTTATTGAGAGGAATACAACTGTACCAGCCTCTAAGTCACAGATTTTTTCTACAGCCGCTGATAATCAGACGCAGGTCGAGATTAATGTTCTGCAAGGAGAAAGACCAATGGCCGCTGATAACAAATCCCTAGGAAGATTTGTCCTCGACGGTATTCCACCGGCCTCAAGAGGAGTGCCACAGATCGAGGTTGCCTTTGACATTGATGCCAATGGCATTTTAACTGTTAAGGCTCAAGACAAGGCGACCAATAAAGAACAGAAGATCACCATTAAGGGAGCGGTTGGTCTTTCTGATGAGGAAGTTAAAACGGCTCAAGCCGAGGCAGAAAAGCATGCCGAAGAAGACAGAAAGAAGAAAGAAAAAGTCGAAGCCAGGAACCAGGCTGATAACTTGGTCTTTACCGCCGAAAAGACCTTAAAAGATGCCGGTGATAAGGTCAAGAAAGAAGATAAGGAGAAAGTCGAGGCGGAGATTAAAAACCTCAAGGAAGTTTTAGGTAAAGAGGAAGCTTCAAAAGAAGAATTAGAAGAGGCTTCTAAAAAACTTTCTGATGAACTGCAAAAGATTGGGGCGGCCATGTATCAAGCCCAACAGCAGCAGGCTCAAGGAGGTCCGCAACAAGAAGCTCCTTCTAAAAAAAAAGGAAAGAAAGAAGACAAAACCAAAGATAAAGAGAAAGCAGAAGAAGGGGAAGTGGTTGAGTAGAAACAAAGAAGTTAGAGCTAAGAAGTTTAGGGTCGCGTAAGCGGCCTTAAATTTTGCTAAAATTAAAACATGCCAACAAAGAGAGATTATTATGATATTTTAGGAGTTGCCAAAGATTCTTCGGCAGCCGATATTAAAAAAGCTTATCGCAAGCTGGCTTTAGAATGGCATCCGGATCGTAATAAAACTGAAGAAGCTTCGGAAAAATTTAAAGAAATTAACGAAGCCTATGAGATTTTGTCTAATCCTAAGAAAAAGGAAGCCTATGATCAGTATGGTCATGCCGCTTTTGGTCCAGGAGCCGGAGGTGAATATGCCGGTGGTCCTTTTGGTGGTGCCAAGACTTATAAACAAGGACCGTTTACCTATACTTATACCACCTATGGTGGTGGACAAGATGGTGGTTTTGATTTTGGCGGTTTTTCCGACCCTTTTGAGATTTTTGAACAATTTTTTGGGGGTGGTTCTCCTTTTCGACAAGGACCACAACTGGCCCGTTATGGTTTGACGATTTCTTTTATGGATGCGGCCAAGGGTTGCGAAAAAGAAGTTGTTATTAAAGGCAAAAGAAGAAAGATTAAAATTCCCCCAGGAGTTGATGATGGCTCAAGAATTAAATTTCCAGATTTTTACATCACCATTGATGTTAAACCAGATAAGACTTTTCAGAGAGATGGAACTGACATTTTCGTTGATCAAGAAATTCCTTTAAAGATGGCTATCTTAGGAGGAGTCACAGAGGTTCCGACCATTGATGGCGATATAAAGATCAGAGTTCGTCCTGGGACTCAATCAGGAACAACAATAAGATTAGCGAATCGAGGTATTAGAAGACTTCATGGTTTTGGTAAGGGAGATCAATATGTCCGTCTTTTGGTTAAGATTCCAGAAAAACTTTCTCGGGCTCAAAAAGAAGCCCTAGAAAAATTGGGATTATAATAGAAGTAGTTCGAGTCCTACCGCCGGAGCATTCCAGGAAC
>Ga0307430_1002844_pt1 | contig 11153 bp, 9 predicted proteins | sample SalMarWE160130MG_FD_202159 | JGI IMG/M metagenome (GOLD analysis project Ga0307430, IMG submission 202159) | Salt marsh sediment microbial communities from the Plum Island Ecosystem LTER, Massachusetts, United States - WE1603-130 | ecosystem: Environmental > Aquatic > Marine > Intertidal zone >... | reverse complement strand
ATAGTTCGCGATGTCTTGATACAAAATACCATTAAGGTTCACGAGGTGTTGATATTTTTAAGTTCGCGATGTGTTGATATTTGTCAAATAGTCGTTAGTTTTAAATACAAAATGCAAGATACACAATTAGAGCGTTTAAACACAATTATTTTATCTACAATGGGTTTACGAAAAAAGGAAATTTCTATACAATTAAATTAAAAATATTTAAAAAATATTTAAAATAAAAAAGGGTTTTTTGTTTAGACGGAGAATATATATATATATTAAGTAAAATAAACTATTACTAAGGAGGAAAAAGGTATGAAAATTATTTTCAAAGGGAAACATATTGAAGTGACAGATGCGATACGTAATTATATTGAAAAAAGATTAAGCAAGATCGAGAGACATTTTGATCATATCTTAGAAGTAATAGTAACTTTAAGTGTAGAGAAGAGCAGACAGATTGTCGAAGTGACTTTACAAACCAATAGGGCTTTGATTAGAGCAGAAGAAGAAACAGATGATATGTATACTTCCATAGATAAAGTGGCAGATAAATTAGAAAGACAGATAAAGAAATATAAAGAAAAATATTTTCAGAAACCTCACCCCGGCACAGAAAAAATAGTATTAGCTAACAAAGAGATTGATGTTGAAGATAGCGAGCCGGATAAGATTGCCAAAATTGTAAAGACTAAAAGATTTGCTATTAAACCGATGTCAGTAGAAGAAGCGGCAATGCAGATGGATTTATTGGGACACAATTTTTTTGTTTTTGCAAATGATAATACCAATAAAGTTAATGTTCTGTATAAAAGAAGAGACGGGAATTTCGGGCTGATTGAGCCGGAATTTTAAGGAGGAATCTATGGAGAAAAATAAATTAAATACATTTCGTAATTTTATAATTCCCCGGCGTTTTAATTACGAGGTAGGGGACATAGAAAAATCGTTAAAAGATCTAAGCGATATTCTATTTGCAAAAATAGTATTATCAGAAGATGGGGATATAAAAGAAATTCATATAATTACTAAAGATTCTTCCAACCCCAAAGGAATTACCCGGGATATTGAATCGTTTTTATTAGCTAAATATAATATTCAAGTAGATTATAGGAAAATTAGTATAGCACAAGTAAAGGATAAAGAAATAAAAGATGAGCAAATAAAGGAAGAAGAATCAGAACCTTCTTTAAGACTTAAATTCTCTGATATTAAAGTGGGAGCTATCGGTAATCAGTTTGAAGTTTGTGTAAAATTAGAAAGTAACAGAAAAATATATGAAGGTAAGGTATCTGGAAAAAATTGGAACGAAAATCAGGAATATTTAGTGGCTAAGGCTGCCTTAGAGGGGATAAGTTCTTATTTAGAGGGTTCAATTTTCTTTCAGGTAGATGAAATAAAAAAGATTAAGTTGGATAGTAAAGAAATAATGGTAGTGTCTCTTAATCTAATCAATTCAAAAAGAAAGGAAAATCTAGTGGGCTCTACGGTAATTAAAGATGATCTTAATAAAGCAGTAGTAAAAGCAATCCTTAAAGCTATCAACCGTAGAGCTTTAATAACAGAAAATTAAATAAAGCTTTAGGTCGGTGAGGCCTTTATTTTGAACTAATAATATAATAACTGATGTAGCAGTTTCTTGAGCGAAGCGAAGCGGTTTTCAATGTCCGAAAGGCAAATAAAAAACCGTGGAGGTGCTAAAGATGAAGATTAATAAGGCAAAATTACTAAGCTTATTAATTAGTGTCATGGCTTTACTATTAGCTGGTGGCGCTAAATATAAATGGTAGCAATAGGTTAAATAAAAAAGGTTCACCGACCTAATTTTATTAATCTTTTAGGGGGAGATTATAGCTTGCCATTAAAATTAAAAGTTTATATCGGAGCAGTAACCGGGTTAGCTATTGCTCTTTTTATATATTTAGTGCCCTCTTTATCTTTGGCTGCTGACACGTGGCTAATATTAACTTTTTTTATTGTTTTATCCACCATTACGGAATTTATGCCAGTTGATTTGCCTGTAGGTGGGAGAGTTACTATTGGTTTTCCTATAGATTTTGTAGTGATTTTAGTCTATGGCCCAGCATGGGCATTACTTATTACTTTTTTAGGAGAAATAATAGCAGATGCGATAACTAGAAAAACTGTTTGGTATAAAATTATTTTTAATGCTTCTCAGTATGCATTATCAGCTGGGATAGCAGGTATGGTATACCAAGGATTAGGAGGAGTAGTTGGTGCAGTTAATCTAACTAATTATATAGTTCCGGCAGCAATTTGTGCTATTATATATTTTTTGATTAATTCCAATTTATTTATGATAGTAATTTCCCTTGCTGAAAAAATACCTATATTATCTGTTTGGAAAAAACGGATTAAAGGGACAGTTGCTACCTATATAGCTTTAGCTCCCATTGGATTTGTAATGGCGATGGTATACGTAAATACAGGAATTTGGGGGATTATTCTATTTTTCTTCCCCTTAATTTTAGCCCGTCGTTCTTTTGAGTTATATACCAAGATGAGAAAAATGTATTTAGAGACTATTCGTGCTTTAGCAGCAGCCATTGATGCCAAAGACCCCTATACTAAAGGTCATTCAGAAAGAGTTGCCGAAACCTCTGTAGCTTTAGCTCAAGAATTAAATTTAACCGATAAGGATATTGAGAATATAGAATATACTGCTTTACTTCATGATATAGGAAAGATTGGCATAGCGGATAACATCTTAGGAAAGAATAGTAGTTTAACTGATAAAGAGTTTGATAAAATAAAAGAACATCCAGTTATAGGAGCGGAGATTATAGAGCCGGTAGATTTTTTAAAGAATTCATATGAAGCAATTTATCATCATCATGAAAAGTATAATGGCAAAGGTTACCCGGATGGATTAAAAGAAAAAGATATACCTCTATTATCTCGAATAATTGCCGTAGCAGATGCCTATGATGCGATGGGCTCTGACCGTCCTTATAGAAAAAAGTTAAACAAAGTTAAAATTTTAAAGGAATTAAAAGATCAATCCGGCAAACAGTTTGACCCCGAAGTAGTTAAAGCTCTTATTTCGGTTCTTGATAGAGAAAGAGAAGAATAAATGTTATATGCCTATATTATAATTATTTCTATTATAATAGGACTGCTTCGTAATGGTAAGTTAAGCAGTTTGAGCCAGATTTCGCTAAAGAGAATAGAATTAATAGTATTAGCCTTTCTAATTCAGGCTGGATTGATCTTTTTAGGATCAAGAAAAATAGGGTTTGTTCTTAATTATAGTTCTTATGCCCTAGCTTTCTCTTATGTTGTTCTTCTAATAGCAGTCTGGTATAATGGAAAATTAAAAGGAATGAAAATTATCGCCTTGGGAATAGCCTTTAATTTTATGGTTATCGTAGCTAATGGCGGCCGTATGCCGATATTGTTGGGCAGTCTATATAAAGCAGGATTAAATGATATTGCTCTAATATTGAAAGAAGGTAGTCATGTTACAAATACTCTGATAACTGAAAAAACCTTATTTAAATTTTTAGCCGATGTTATACCCTTGTCTCCCCCTTTCCCTGACCCTTCAGTGATAAGTGTAGGAGATTTTTTATTGTTTTATGGGGTGTTTAGCTTAATTCAAAATGCAATGGTGAAGAAGAAACTGAATCCAGAAGTCAGAAGCCAGGAGCCAGAATTCAGTATTCAGGATAATCTTAAATTTTAAATTATAGATTTATAATTATGTATGGATTATTATAATCCATACCGACTCCTGACTCCTGAATTCTGGATACCTAATTAATTACAAAATATTTTTAAACTTTTCGCTAAAAAAAATAAAAAGGAAAAGATAATTATGTTGGATTGGACCAAAAAGATATTTGGTGACCCTAACGAAAAGGAATTAAAAAGACTGCAACCAATTGTAGAAAAGATAAACAACTATGAACCAGATATTTCAAAAATGAATGATGAGAGATTAAAACATAAGACTCCTGAATTTAGAGAGAGATTAGGTAAAGGGGAAACTCTAGATGATATTCTTCCTGAAGTTTTCGCAGTCGTTCGAGAAGCAGCTAAACGAGTTACCGGAATGAGACCTTTCGATGTTCAGCTTATAGGGGGAATTGTTTTACACCAGGGTAAAATAGTCGAGATGGCTACCGGAGAAGGTAAAACTTTAGTGGCTACTATGCCGGCATATTTAAATGCTTTAGACGGTAACAGCGTGCACGTTGTTACCGTAAATGATTACCTGGCTAAACGAGATAGGTATTGGATGGGAGAAATTTACGAGTTTTTAGGATTAGAAGTAGGCTTAATTCAGCATGATATGGCAATCAGTGAGCGAAAAAAAGCCTATGAAGCAGATATAACCTACGGGACTAACAACGAATTTGGTTTTGATTATTTAAGAGATAATATGGCAATTCGTTTGGAAGATGTAGTTCAGAGGGGCTATGATTTTGCTATTGTTGACGAAGTGGACAGCATTTTAATTGATGAAGCCAGGACTCCTTTAATTATTTCCGGTCCTACCGATGAATCGACTAAAATATACCAGCAAGTAAATAGAATTGCTACCCGCTTACAGGAAGAGGTAGATTACAAAGTATATGAAAAAGAGAAGACAATTACTATAACCGAAGAAGGAGTTACCCGCATCGAAGGATTGCTGCAGATAAAGAATCTATATGATGAGAAAAATATGAGTGTCCAACATCATATTATCCAAGCCCTAAAAGCACAAAGATTATTTAAAAAAGATGTTGATTATATAGTAAAAGATGGGGAAGTGATTATTGTAGATGAATTTACCGGGAGATTAATGTTTGGGAGACGATACAGTGATGGTCTTCATCAGGCTATTGAAGCAAAAGAAGGGGTAGTAATTGCTCGCGAAAATCAGACTTTGGCTACTATAACTTTCCAGAATTATTTTAGATTATACAAAAAACTTAGTGGTATGACTGGTACTGCCAAGACTGAAGAAGAAGAATTTATCCATATCTACAACCTCCCGGTAGTGGTTATTCCTCCTAATAAAAAATTAATCAGGAATAATTATGCAGATGTTATTTATAGGACTGAAAAAGAAAAGTTTAAAGCAGTTATTAAAGAGATAGTTGAAGTTCATAAGATGGGAAGGCCTATATTGGTTGGGACGGTATCAATCGATAAATCAGAAACACTGAGTAGATTGTTAAAGAAAGAGAATGTTGGACACAATGTCTTGAATGCAAAAAATCACGAGAGAGAAGCAGAGATAATAACTCAAGCAGGCCAGGGTAAAAATGTAACTATTTCGACTAATATGGCTGGACGAGGAACTGATATTGTCCTGGGTGAAGGGATAGCTAAATTAGGGGGTTTGCATGTAGTTGGAACGGAAAGACATGAAAGCAGGCGTATAGATAACCAGTTAAGAGGGAGATCAGGAAGACAGGGTGACCCCGGTTCATCCCGCTTCTTTCTTTCTTTAGAAGATGATCTCATGCGGCTCTTTGGATCTGATCGGATTTCTGGAATTATGGAAAAGTTAGGTATGGAGGAAGATATTCCCATTGAACATCCTTTAGTTAGCAAATCGATAGAGAGTGCTCAGAAAAAAGTAGAGGGAAGAAATTTTGAGATAAGAAAACAGCTTTTAGATTTTGATAATGAAATGGAATACCAGAGGAAGGTAATCTATGAACAACGGAGGATGGTATTAGAGAGTAAAGATGTTAAAGAACATGTTTTAGAAATGGTAAAAGACACTATAGAGGATATCTTGAAGAGTTATACCAATAAAGAAATTTATCCTGAAGAATGGGATTGGTCAGGGCTTAAAGATCATATTAACCAAATTTTCTCTGTTTCACTGGTTATTCCCGAGGAAGAAATTCCAAAGCTATCTATCCCAAAATTACAGGACATTTTAACAGAAAAAGCTTTTGAGATATATGAATTACGGGAAAAAGAATTTACACCGCCTTTGATGAGACAGATTGAAACGATGATTGTTCTTCGGGTGGTAGATCGGGAATGGAAAGACAATTTACGACGTTTAGATGAATTAAAACAGGGTATAGGTTTAAGAGCTTATGGACAGAAAGACCCTTTAATGGAATATCATTTTGAAGCCCACAATATGTTTCAAGAAATGATCAACGGTATGAAAGAAGAAGTAGTAAAATTTATTTGTAAAGTCAGGCTTAAAAAAGAAGAGTCTCAAGGGGTTCGCCAGGTAAGAAGAGAAACACCTGCTCCCATAGTTAGCAATCAAACAAAAAAATCACCTTTTGTTAAAAGGGAAGGATTAGGAGAGGAGGAAGGGCAAAAGAAGAAAAAGATAGGGAGAAATGACCCTTGCCCTTGCGGTAGTGGATTAAAGTATAAACATTGTTGTGGAAAAAATGTATAATACAATTAGATAAAAATCTTTTTACGATTATTTTGCTTAATAGAAGAATTACAAATTAAATTATTTATTAGAATTTTAAAGGCGAAGTAATCTAATTTTATTTTAGGTAAAAGTGAGAATAATATTACCAGGGTTGTAAAACGAAAATCAAAGGAAGTAGGAAATAGAAAGAAAGGTGGATATAATGATAGAAGAATTACAAAATAAGTTGGAGCAACTTCGTAAAAAAATTGACGAAATGGGGACTTATCTTTGACTTATCTGTAAAAGAGAGAGAAGTAAAGAAATTAGAAAAAGAAATGTCCCAGGGATCTTTCTGGTCTGATCAGGAAAAAGCTCAGGAAGTTACAAAAAGAGTTAAGAAATTAAATGACACCATAGGCGAATTTAATGAACTAAAAGATAACTTAGAAGAATTAGCAATACTCTTAGAGCTTAATCTGGAAGAAGACAGGAAAGAAATTTGGGAGGAGATAGAACAAAAAGCAAAAGTTTTAGAAAAAGATATTGAAAAGAAAGAATTAATTGTTTTGCTTGCTGGTAAATATGATGCCAACAATGCCATAGTTACTATTCGGCCGGGTGCCGGTGGTACAGAATCTCAAGATTGGGCTGAAATGTTACTAAGAATGTATCTGAGATGGGCAGAGAAAAATGGATATATTGCCAAGATAATAGAGATCTCGTCTGGAGAAGAAGCCGGGATAAAGAATGTTACTTTCATTATTAGCGGAATCCACACTTTTGGATATTTAAAAGCAGAAAAAGGAATACATCGTCTGGTTAGAATTTCTCCCTTTGATGCCAACAAAAGAAGACATACTTCTTTTGCCTCAGTGGAGGTTATCCCCGAAATTGATCAAGAGGTAGAGGTTGAGATTAAGGAATCAGATTTAAGGATAGATACTTATCGAGCCACAGGAGCAGGGGGTCAGCACGTTAACACCACTGATTCTGCAGTAAGAATAACCCATTTACCTACCAATATTGTAGTACAATGTCAAAATGAAAGATCTCAATACAGTAACAAAATGACTGCAATGAATATTTTACGAGCAAGATTGTTTGAACATTACCAGCAAGAAAAGGAAAAAGATTTAAAAGAGATTAGAGGGAAAAAGAAAGACATTGCCTGGGGAAGCCAGATACGTTCTTATGTCTTTCACCCCTATCAGATGGTGAAAGACCATCGAACAGAAGTGGAAAGTGGAAACCTACAGGCAATTATGGATGGCGAAATAAATTTTTTTATTGAAGCCTACTTAAAGAACAGGAAAAAAGATTGAATTATACAACTAAGGTAGGGAAGGTTCGTCCACAAGTAACAAATGATGGTTCTTGAGCTTGTTGTTGATGCGGGTTGGTTTTTTCTTCCCGTCTTTTTATTAATTGGTAAATTGGCTAATTAATTTGGCTTAAAGGAGATCATAATGATTAAAACTTATAATCCTAAAGAGCTTAAGAAATGGATGGAATATTCTTCTTTAGTGGTGGGAATTATTATAATAATATGGGGAGTTATCAGTCATCAAACCATTTTATTAGTTTTAGGTTTCTTCTTTATATTAGTTGTGTCTAATAAAACTAAAATAATTATTGATGAGAAAGGAATATTGATAACTACTACGACTTTGTTTTTAATGAAAAGAAAAGATAGACTTAATTTTAAAGAAATGGACTCTGTAGAGATTAAAGAGGGTGCAGAAAAATCTTTGGTATATTTTATGAGGGGATGGAAGGGTAGAAAAATATTTATTGATACAGTTGATTTAAATAAATTAGTAGATTATATAAAAAGCGAAAATGCTGATTTAATAAAAAAAGAATAAAAAATATAGAAGCCAGTAGTCAGAATTCAGTATCCAGAATATCATTAATTCAAAATGCAAAACCTATCTAGCGTATAGCATAAAGGGCTAAAAACCATAATTTAAAAATATTTTACAACTAATCAGGTATCCAGAATTCAGGAGCTAGGAGTCAGAAGTATTATAATAATTCTATACATAATATAGGGCTATAATCTAAGATTATTCTGGATACTGGATTCTAACTTCTGACTACTACTTTCTTTACACAATCTGATATACTATATACTAATAAATAAAGGATGTGAAATTAATGTTAATCGATAAAAAAGTCAGTAATTTTTTAGACGAGCTGGCTTCTAATTCACCAACCCCCGGCGGAGGAAGTGTGGCTGCCTTAGCCGGTGCACTGGGGGCAGCTTTAATTTCAATGGTCGGTAATTTAACTGTAGGCAAGAAAAAATATGAAGATGTAGAAGAAGATATTAAAAAAATTATAGGCTCTTCGGAAAAATTACGTTATGAATTAAGTCAGTTGATAGAAGAGGATGTTAAAGTATTTAATAATTTTATGGCTACTTATAAAATGCCCAGGGAAACTGAGGATGAAAAAAAGATGAGGACGGAGAAGATACAAGAAGCACTAATTGAGGCAGCAAGAGTTCCTCTTAGGGTAGCTTACAAATGTATGGAAATACTGAGCCTTTCTAAAGAAGTTGCTGAAAAAGGTAGTATTAATACGGTAAGTGATGCCGGAGTCGCGGCCTTAATGGCAGAAGCCGCCCTGGAGAGCGCGATATTAAATGTAAAGATAAATCTAAAAATGATTAAAGATGAGAAAGTAAGAACAGAACTTTCCTCTTCTATAAAAGAAATATTGTTAAAAGAAAATGGACAGAAAGAAGAAGTGCTGGAAATAGTGGAGAGCAAAATGTAAATTATTTTTGAAAGTGGGTAAAAATAAAAATGAAAAAAAATTTAATTCAAAAGTTATGGAAGGAAAATCCTAAATTATATAAAATTTTAAAGGAAAGTGAGAATTTAAAAGAGGCAAGAAAAAAACTTTTTAAATTTTCTAAAGACTTAGAATGGAAGTATAGAGAAGGAGAAGAAGAATTACATAAATTAGATTATGCTACTGCATTAGAGGCCATAAAAGTATTTAATAATTTTATTTCCCCTCGAAATGAGAAAATCGCTGGTTTTAGCACTTTAGATTATTTATGGAGTCTTACTAAAGACAATCAAGAAATAACCGAAGAAATCAGCGAAGGTTTCTTAGAAGAATTTATTCATCTTTTTAAAGCGATAAAGGGAAAAGCAGATACTTCCTCAGGATGGTTAAGTCCTTTATTGGAAAAAGATGGTATTAAGAATGTAAATTTTGCCAAACTTAAAGGTAGAGAAGCAGGGAGAACCCGTTCCAATTACTTAGATAAACTCTATGAAAAAGTACAAGGTTTTATTAACCGTTATCCTTTTGGGCTTGATCCTAAATTGGTCAGGGAAAGAGAAGAAAATCGCCAAAAGATATTAGATTATTTTAGAGCAACATTAGACAATTGGAATGATTATAAGTGGCACCTAAAACATATTTTCCAGGATAAAGAAGATATAGAAGATCTTAAAAAATTAATTCCTCTTACTGAGGAGGATGTTGAAGCCATTGAGATTGCTATAGAAAATAAAATACCTTTAGGTATTACTCCTTACTATCTTTCTTTATTCGATTTCTCTCGTAGTGATAGAAAATATGATTATCAAGTGAGATCTCAGGTTATTCCTCCCATACATTATGTAACTTTAATGAAAGAACATCGTAAAGAAAAATCATATTATTTTGATTTTATGGGTGAACATGATACTTCTCCCGAAGAATTGATTACCAGAAGATACCCTATGATTTCTATCTTAAAAGCTTATGATACTTGTCCGCAAATTTGTGTCTATTGTCAGAGAAACTGGGAAATAACTGGTCCGATGAAGACTGAAGGTATGCCTAGTAAGGAATCTATGGATAGAGCTTTACAATGGTTTGGACAGCATTCGGCTATGACCGATGTATTGGTAACTGGTGGCGACCCATTTGCTTTAAATAATAATCGAATAAAATATATAATGGATAAATTATGCCAAAAGGAATACGTAATTAATATTAGATGGGGCAGTAGAGTTTTAGTTACTCTTCCTCAAAGAATAACTGATAAATTAGTTGATTTATTAGCTGGTTATATAAAACCCGGAAAGAGAAATGTCTGTGTAGTTACTCACATTGAGAGCGCATCCGAAATTACCCCTGAGTTAACAGAGGCAGTTACTAAGCTAAGGAATCGGGGAATTTATGTATATAATCAGCAAGTTTTTACTCTAGAAACTAGCAGAAGATTCCAAACCGTATCTAACAGAATAAATATGAAAAAGGCGGGAGTAGACCCTTATTACACCTTTTATCCTAAAGGAAAGGAAGAACAAAAGGATTATCTTATTCCAGTAGCTCGCTTATGGCAAGAGAGAAAAGAAGAAGCAAGATTGATACCTGGTATTTTTCGGACCGATGAACCGGTATTTAATGTTCCTCGTTTGGGCAAAAATCATGTAAGGGCAGGACAAGACAGAGAGCTAATAGGAATAAGTAAAGAGGGGAGAAGAATTTATTTGTGGCATCCCTGGGAAAAGGGTATAGCTCCAGTTGAGCCCTACGTCTATAAAGATATTTCTATTTATAAATATCTCCAAGAACTGGCGAAGAGAGGGGAAAATATCGAAGAATACAAGTCAATTTGGTATTACTATTAAACTCCGAAAGAGAATAAGATTTTGACTGCTGTAAGACTTGATATATAAAGGAGGCATAAGTAATAGGTTGAGCTTTTAGAGCCAATATTTTTAGAAACGCGGATTTACAGAAAAAAAAATTGTTAAAAAATAATGAATAATTTATAGGGAGATATAATAAAAACTATCTCCCT
>Ga0307430_1002843_pt1 | contig 11155 bp, 9 predicted proteins | sample SalMarWE160130MG_FD_202159 | JGI IMG/M metagenome (GOLD analysis project Ga0307430, IMG submission 202159) | Salt marsh sediment microbial communities from the Plum Island Ecosystem LTER, Massachusetts, United States - WE1603-130 | ecosystem: Environmental > Aquatic > Marine > Intertidal zone >... | reverse complement strand
GCGAGTTCAGCTATGGCGGGAGGCCAACCCGGGATACTGGCGCGGGAAGCGCAAAAATAACAAAGATGCGTTACAAGACCCCTTAAATCCGCAACCTATTGAAAATAAAACTGATAATGTCGAATTTGCACACGATGCGTTACAAGATTTCTTAATTGCACAATCTCCTGTTTTACTTGGATTAATCGCCAATTTTACCGGAAATGCGTTGCAAGATAACATGGTAATGACCCTCCAGCGTCTGCAAAAATTGGATAGGGATATAAGGGACGTCCATAACTAAGTAAATAACTTATTTATGTAATTGGTATTTATGCTTTTTTACGATCTTTTCACCTCGACTTACAGCGTATCCTACTCCCGGCTGACTCATGCCCAATCGTTTGGCTATTTCCGTACAGGTAATCCCAATTTCTCGAACAGCCCAGTAACACAACAAATCCCTTGCGTTAACTTGGACCTTCCGCCGGCCTTTTGAATAGATTTCATTTTTTTCTATACCGTATATCTTTGATACCCTCCGGCCGATTTTTTCAAGATCATAGCCCATACCTTTCAACTCATAACGGCGGTCCAGCCTCTCATTTGCCTCGGACAATAATGCTGTTACAAATTCACCGTCTCCCAATATCCGCTCATCACCTTTAACCCGATCCTGACCCTTTAATCGCAATTTCTTGACCGCAGACCAACCACCCAGACTGCGTACCAAACCTCCTCCGACGAGTTCCGGCCGCCTGCCCTGGGCAATGCCTTCTTTAACATACGCAAGATAGCGCTTTCTCGCGTCTGTAACTTTCTTGCCAAAATATGAAAGCACATATTGGGTATCACACCACTTGCGTTTTTTATTCCCCGTTAAAACACTGTGTCCGCTGTACGGGTATTTGTTCAACTCCTTAATGTCCGCTACTATTTTTGCACGCAAAGGATTTAAATGAATATAGCGGAGAAGTTCTTTAAAATATATATCCTCCTGGCAGATGATAGATTTGTATCTGTTTTGAAAAAGCTGTCCATGGCGGCGATACTTTCGGTTAAAATAGATGGCATGCCCGGTAAGCAACCTTCTCATCAAGGTGGGCATCCCGGAACCGCCACTTCGAAATAAAAAATGTGCATGATTGGACATCAAGGCCCAGGCATAACAGGCAGTCTGGGTTTGCGGTAAAAGATTTGATAAACGATCAATAAAATTATCTTTATCTACGTCATTTCTGAATATCTTGCGACGCTCAATTCCGCGGATGATGATGTGATGCAAAACACCCGGCGCGTCAAGGCGTGCTAATCTAGGCATGGGCTTCTGATAGCTAAAATGGTTACATCTGTCAAGTTATTTACTTATTTATGGACGTCCCCCATATCCCAACTCAACCGCTTCATTTTCACCAGTGGAAGCACTCAAGGGATAGAAGCCGAAGCCGTAGTGCCGTTGTCCAGCGTAATGAACGTCCGAATCGTTGGATTGGCCACGGGAATCTAAAATTTTCAATGCGTTGATGGATTTAATCTTTGGTGTTATATGGCGCCCTTTAATGGTTATGAAAAAAGTTCTTACCAGTCGTAAAGAATTACCCAATACTTTTCGAACGGCGGGTCATTCTGACTATAACGATAAGACATGGTTCTTCCAGTGCCGGGGCCGGAACTGGTATCTTCACGCCAGTAGTTAATAAAAATGCCAGGTATGAGATTCTTGTTCGATCCTTCCATCCATACTTCCTTTTCTTCAATGATCTTCCAGACCGTACCATATTGCTTGCTTCGAACCCGTTCTCCCACGCGCGGTAGTCCGTGTCTTTCTCGAAGATCTTTGAATTTATATGGAGACCTTTCGGCGTAATCCAAAATCTTCTCTCCGGAAATGATAATCCCGATGGCCCCGAGCGGTGCGGTTAAAAGAATCGAAAGGACAGCGACGGCCAGGATTAAATCACCGGAAGCCACCCCTGCGGCCAGGGGAACCGCACCGATGGCCGCCTGGACCGTCGCCTTGGGAATATAGGCAATCACACAGAAAATCCTCTCTTTTAGGTTAAGCGGTGTTCCGATTAGAGAAATGTAGGTCCCCACACTGCGGAACAAAAGACCCACCAAAATGACGAGGGTTCCCGCAATTCCGGCATGCCAGGCCACTTTGACATTGACTTGGGCGCCTACCAGCACAAACAGAAGCAGTTCGGCAAACACCCAGACTTTTTTAAGTTTTTGGGAAATGAGATGTGCGATGGACTCAGACTTTTCAAGAATAATAAACCCGATGGCCATGACCCCCAAAAGGCTGGCAATGGGCACCCATTTTTCACATGCCGTTTCCAACCAGGTCAATATGATGGCGATACCTAACACCATCAAGGTCCGTTTGGGAGGCCGCCAGTCGTATTTGGTAAAGAGACGATATAAAAAATATCCCGGAATGACCCCCACAATAATTCCCAGCGTGATCGAAACCGGTATTTCTCCCAATTTGGCCCAGATATTGACCGAGCCGGCGCCATGCATGCCCAAAAATATCGAAAAGAGAACGATGACAAAAACGTCGTCAATCGAGGAAGCGGCAAGTACTAACGTGGGGATACCCTTTTTAGCGCCTCGGCCCCGGTCCATGAAATCAATCATCAGGGGCACAACCACGGCAGGAGAAACGGCGCCTAATATAGAACCAAGTATCGCAGCTTCCAGGTAGCTAATATGCAGCCACCGCGGGGCGACCAACATGACCCCTGCAATTTCGAAAATGGCGGGAATCACACTCATCAAAAGGGCTGCGCGTCCAACACGATGCAAAGTATCTTTATGCAGCTCGAATCCGGCACGCAGCAAAATGACAATCAAGGCAATTTTACGAAAATCAGCGGAAACTTTCATCGTATCCGAGGCCATCAGATTAAACACATAAGGCCCTGCCAAGATTCCCACTATCAGCATACCGACCAAACCTGGCAATTTTACTTTACGAAATACATAATCCGCCAATAGGCCCAGAACGATAATCAAAGAAAGACTTGCTGCCATAAAACTCCTCCATCCAGTTGTTTTTTTATAAAAAATCCCTAACTGTCAAAGCTAAGCAGGGTCTTTAAAAGATGCACAAAATAAAAACCCACTTTGTCTTGCCAAGTAGGAAAGGGAGCCAGTAATCAAGACGACTTCCACCTTGTCAGGTAGAAGTCATCAGCTCGGTTCACCGGTAATAAAACCGAACGGTTAAAGCAGACTTCATTGCCTTTATTTTACTGCTTGATTGGAAAGGGGTGGCTGACTTACCCTCGGGATCCGGGAGGCCTGGAGGAGGAAAAGTCAATTCGGAACACAAGCCATCGCCAGCAATGTGCAGTAGGGAAATGCAATCCCCATCCCGATATTCATCCGTAACATTTTTACTGTTACGCACCCCTAAATATTATACTAATTTTGGACAAAATCTGCGTTTCAGGACGTTATGCCGAGGCGTTTCAAGGGGAGTCAGTTCTCTAAACCAACCCTCAAGGCTTCCAATGCACCGGCAACCTTTTCAAGGCGACACACCTCTTCGGCCACGGTTTCACCATGCTCTTTTTTCCGGGAGTTGGCCGTTTTCATAGCACCCTGGGTGGCGGCCACGGTTTCTTCCAAACGCTCCTTGATCTTGGAGGCAAAACGCGCAAAAGAAATATTGACATTTTGCATTGTGGACCATCGAAGATTTTCCACGTTGCGCCGCACAAGGTCGTCCAGCCGCTGATCCATGGATTTTAGCATTGGAATCGCATCCGTGTTCCAGGTATTCAGAACCCAGTAGGGCCGTCTCTCCGTTTCCAGGGCATTTTCGCTGTGCAGGGGCCGGTAGGGCACTTGAAAAAGTTCGGCTGCGGTTTTGCGTAAAGTTTCGATGAGTTGCTCCGTACGCTGCTCGTGCGGGGCGAGTGCATCCAGCAAACGCGATTTGACATTTTCGTTCAATCCTGCTTGCTTGTGCTCGAAAAAATCGGGAATCGACTCGGCCCAAGCGTCCTGCACACGGGACTTGGTGGACTTTCCATAGCCTTTAAACCGAGACCCTTGATTCATCACCTCTTTCAGAAAGGCCTTACTCTCTTCCCGCAAGGCTTGGGCATGGCCTTCGATAAATACTGTCATTCGTTTCTTATCGCCCTCCAGAATGTCCTGGATGATTGTCCTGTCCTGATCGGCCTGCTGCAAGCTTTTTTCGAAGATCAAAAACCTTTCTTCGAGCGTTTTCTCCGGAAGATGGAGGGCCTGCAGGGATATCCGTACACCCATCAAGGCGGCTTCCGCGGCATCCGCTGCCCGCCGCGAGATGGCCTCGCACAGTGCGGCGAATTTCTCTCTAACGAGAAAATCGATGATATGCGTTTCCAGTTCCGCAACACCGCTTTCTACCCACTCTTCTTTGTTCTGCTTAACTTTGGCTTCCATTCCCCGACGGGCCGAGATACAGAAGATGGGGATATCTTCGTCAATCTCCAGATGTTCTATCAGTATCTTTCTGAAAAAGGACAGAGCCTGATCGCATTCGTCCGCATGCAGGTAATCAACCTTATTCAGAACGAAAAACAGCCGCGGCACTTTTTGCCGGACTTGCCGGAGAAAATCCAGTTCCACATCCGTTATTGGCGGGTCAGCCGAAATGAGAAATAGTGCGGCATCGCATTGCTGCAAAAAATTCAAAGTAACCTGAGTGTTGTGCCGGTATGTCGAGCCGATGCCCGGCGTATCGATAAGTACAACCCCTTTGGAAAGAATCGAGGCCGGTAATACCACCTCGACTTCGGTGACGCCGAGTCTGTTTCTCGGATTACCTTCCTCAGTCACGTACTTGACCAGAAAGGCAGTTCAGTCGCTCGTCGATGCGCCGCTAAATTCTTCCACCCTTCGATTATCACTGTAATGAACCCTAATCGTCGAAGCGCTTCCGAAATGGATAAACGTGGGAACGGCGGTCAGGGGAATGACGGATACCGGCAGAATCGGCTCTGAGATTAAGGCGTTCAACAAGGTGCTTTTGCCCCGTTTGAACTGCCCTATCACTGCCAGGTGGAACCTTCTGTCCATCAGGCGGTTTTTCAAAGCAGACAGCTTTTTGGCTTCGTGTTCAAAGTCCCGGCCCAAACCGGAAACCAGACTTATGCCTTTATTCAGTAGGGAAAATAGTCAATCGTTTGACAATTCCAAATTACGTTTGCCGTTAATGTGGTAGGACATACCCCTTCCTTGGAAATTTAGTTCCGACGGTTCAATGAACGTTAACTTTGAATAATACGGAAAAGAATCGGTGGGAAGAAGGTAATAAAGAAGTCTCGTTGCTGGTAGGGCCAATTTGCCTAACTCCCACCGGATTTTTCTTTGGTAGGAGTCATCAGCAAAAAATGCGGTTAATGGGGGACTCCATCCCCAGCAATTTTGTACGTTAGAATACTAATTCTATATGTCATTTTCAAGAATATTTCAGCGATCGGGTGGAGTAATAATGTTTGGGCTAAACTTTTCAACTACATTTAATATCATGGATAATATAGACACATTACAAGTGTCTATTTTCACTCATAAAGAGATACAATAATGATATCTCAAAAATTATTGCCTCCTTGATTCCTGAAATCTCTTGCCATGATCTCATCATAAACAATTTGATAGATATTAAACTCGAACTGTAAATATCAAGTCGAGATCGTTTTTAAGATATCCATTTGGCACCTCAGACCTGGTATCTTTTGGGATACAATGAGAGCATCTCTTAAAAATCGGCGTTTCAAAACTTGATATTTTTTATTGAAAAAAGATGCCGCACGAATTTTTTGGACATGATAGCAGATCACATAGTAACTTCTCAATAAGTTCTGGTGTATGAAATAATCATATTGGCGTGGCTCCATAATTTAACGTCTCGGAATTTCTACAACTTCTTGAAAATACAGGTTTATTAATGGTAACCTGTTTATGCCTTCAGAATGGAATGCTGGAATGTTGGAATATTGGGGATAAAGGCGGAAATAAAACATTTTAATTGTAAAAAACTCCTTCAAACCCATCATTCCATTACAGGGGCATTGCTGACCATGCCTTGAGATTTGGTGAATGTTGGTTAGCTTCTGAATTTTCTTTTGACTCTTGCAAGGCCAATTAGCCCAATTTCAATGAGAAGCAGGAGCGCTATAAAGGTCTGTCTTTTGATAACGCCTTTGTTCTCATATACTTTTTAACCATAAGAAGGAGTGGTATCTTGTCCTCTAGCAGATAAAAGATCCCGATAAGCATTTGAGATTCTTGAAGAGAATACACCCCCCAGTCGTCTGAGAATGTTAAGGCCTGTATTAGGAAATTTATCAAATATCTTGTTTAACTTCTCTCTTTCGATCTTCAGCACCTTTATATCCGTGGAACAGACACCAGAAGCGGTATATATTCCGGGTTCAACCAAACTCGACCAACCCAATACTTCACCCGGCTCTGACAGACTATAGACTAGAGTGCCTTGGTTTTTTATTATTAGTTTAACAGTCCCCTTTTCCAGAATGTACAAACACTCAGCTTTCTCACCCTGTTTAAATAGCACCGTATCTTTAGTATAGTTTTTTTCAGAGCAAATATTGATTATCTCTTCCATTACATTAAAATCAATTCCCTCGAAAAGGCTTGTTTTTTTTATGATCATTTCTCTGCCTCCTTTCTGAGAAGATCAGCACATCACGAACGAAAAAAGTCCACCACGTGTTTGCGCCCTTCACTGCCGGGTTATGGGCAAGAGAAAGGTGACTCTTGCCCATCATTACTTAACCGACCGATTTTACATTAATTTAGATGTATTAAAAAACCAGTTAAATTCTTCATGAGAAATCCGGGTTAGCCTCTCAGAATGCTTAATCACTTTGTACCGCTCAATAACAATGAGAACCCCCTTTACTAGAACAGGCCGTAGGGTTTGCCCGTCTTGAGATTCACGTCCACCTTCTGGAAGGCCGGGCTGGAGCTGGTGCCGGGCATCAGGGAAATGGTGCCGGTGCACGGGCAGATGTACTTGGCGCCGCTGTAAAGCAGGAAATCCCGGACCGCCAGAGGCCAGCCCTTGGGCACGCCCTTTACCTTGGGATCGTGAGTTAGGCTCAGGTGCGTCTTCACCATCATCACGTGATAATCTTGGAACTGGGGATCGGCTTCGAATTTCTTCGCCTTGGCCTCCGCCTCGGTCGTATAAACCACCCCGTCGGCGCCGTAGACTTTCGTGGCGATGGTTTCAATCTTCTCACGTAGCGGCATCTCCATGGGATAGAGGAACTTGAAGTCCACCTTCTCTTTGCAGGCGTCGATCACCGCGTCGGCCAGCTCCTCGCCGCCCGCGCCGCCATAGCGCCAGTAGTTGCCCTCCGCGGCCCGGACCCCTTCGGCTTCGGCACACCGTTTGACCATCTTGACCTCTTCATCGGTGTCGGTGGGGAAGCGGTTGATGGAAACCACCGGCTTGATTCCGGACTGCTTGACGATGTTGATGTTGTGGACCAGGTTCTTGAGGCCGTCCTCCAGCCAGGCCAGGGTCTGGGGGGTGGAGGTTTGGTATTCATCGGGGATGGGTTTCCCCGGCGGGACGGGCAGGGCCCCGGCGTTGACCCCGTGGTGCTTCAGGGCCCGGATGCTGGAGGTGAGCACCGCCACATTGGGTTTGAGCCCGCTCTCCCGGCACTTGATGTTCCAGAACTTCTCAAAGCCCAGGTCGCAGCCGAAGCCGGACTCGGTGACGTGGTAGTCGAAGAGCTTCAGGCCGATCTGGTCGGCGACGATGGATGACTGGGCCACGGCGATGTTGCCGAAGGGCCCGGCGTGCACAAAGCAGGGCTGCAATTCCACCGTAGCGCACAGGGTGGGGTTGATGGAGGGCAGCATCCAGGCGGTCATGGCCCCGCCGCACCCCAGGTCCTCGGTGGTGATGGGGTTGCCCTTCTTGTCATAGGCCACGGTGATCTCGCCCAACCTTTTACGCAAATTCGGCAGGTCGCTGAACATGGAGAGGATGGCCATCACTTCCGAAGCTACCGCGATGCAGAAGCTGGAGTCCATCTCAAAGCCGTCCATCTTGGTGCCCCGGCCGATGGTGATGTTGCGCAGCGCCTGGGCGCACAGGTCAAAGCACCATTTCATCTCCACATTTTTGGGGTCGATGTTCAGCCGTTTCATGCCGATCTTGGCCAGTTGCTCGTCGTCGTAGTTGAACTCGTGCTGCAGCCGCGAGGTGAGCGCCACCATGGCCAGGTTGTTGGCGATCATGATATTGTTGATGTCCCCGGTGAGGCCCAGGGAAAAATCGGACATGGGAATCAATAGTGCGATGCCGCTGCCGGCCGCGGTGCCCTTGATGTTCATGGTGGGGCCGCCGGAGGGTTGCCGGATGCAACCGCCGACGTTCACGCCCCGATAGGCCAGGCCTTCAATCAGGCCCATGCTGGTCACGGTCTTACCTTCCCCCAGGGGGGTGGGGGTGATGGCGGTGACATCGATGTAATAGCCGTCCTTCTCGTCCTTCAAGCGCTCCAGAACCTTCATGTATTCCACCCGGCCGATTTTCCGGCCCATCGGGATGCGCTCTTCTGGCAAGATGCCGATCTTGTCGCACTGCCGGTTAAAATCCAGTTCCTCTTCGGCGAGCTCTCCAATCTGCCAGTCTTCCTGTTTGGTGGGGTCATATTTTGCCATAATACTATTCCTCCTCTATTAACAGATACGGGAACCCGCTGTCAGATTTTTACGTCCGGTTCCCATTACTTAATTGCACAGGGTTTTAAACCCTATACAGGTCATCTGAGAATCAAGTAAAAGACAGAGAAACTTTGTCGTAGTCAATCTTAGCGATATACCTGCCGTGGAGCTCGAGCTCCTCATCCAACAGCCCTGCTTTCTTGGCCACCTCAGTTATGGGTAGCATCTCTGAATCCTGGGCGATTTCAATATCCGATGGTACTGGTGATCTAATCTATACTGGCATATCAAACCTCCTTGTTTATACTTGTTTATAATTCCAATACTCTCAGCCTCCGCCATTCCTCAAAGAATGATAGCGGACTCCGGCCCTTATTCTATATAGAGATTACAGGAGATAATTGATAAGAAGTCGCTTTATGAAAGCGGATGAAGCGAAAAGATCTAATTGTGTAGCGCTTTCAAATAACCGCAGAATATGGAACCCCACTGTAACCCGTCAAGATTACTAGATAATAAGTGAGATTGAACAACAGAAATATCAACGCCGGAGAAAAACAACTTGCTAATTGCAGGAATAGGTATTTTGAAAATGAAGATAAGAGGATAATAAAACTAATATCTGTGAGTTATAGGCTTAGTTTTCAGGACCATGGATTTCCTGCCATGATATTCTAACCTCCCAACAGTAAGGATTATCCTTCTGTTAGGAGCGAGGCAGGCACATTTTGAGGAGTTTCTTCATAGGGTAACCTTTTGAACGAAAACTTGAGAATTGTGGCAAACCCTTTTTTGAAAAACTTAGATTAAAACAATATTTTCTTTATTTTTTTTGTTCCCTTTTGTCAATGAGGGGATGGGCTCATTTTTATAGGGGAATATCCCTAGAAGATAGGGATTTATCCCAAACTATGGTTTTAACTAACTTCCGTTAATGCCGAGTATTGAACGTATGGCTGAAAATGTTTTAACTTCGTGCCTGAACCTTTAATTTTCGAAAAGTATAGGTTTATGGCCAAAATCATAAAAATTACAGATCTCTTGCCATGGAGAAGTGTTTTCTCTTGACAGGGGCCTTTTAATGGGTGCCATCATCACAGATTAAAGCATTTCAATTTTCAGGACATATATCATTTCTTACAAAATTGCAAAAATCAGACTTTTTCGACTATCTCAGCAATTATCATAAGTCTTAGACTTAAGGGTATGACCACATAATATGGCTTTCTCCGCCCTCAAAACAGAGCTTCCAGTGGGAGTATTATATGCTGAAATAATTTGAAACTTATCTATTTAATGATTATATTTATATCGTGAATTCAAAACTATAAAAAAAGCCGAGCAAATAACAAATCTATTGAAATTTATGCCTGTGTACCGATCTATTGAAATTTATGCCTGTGTACCGATGAATAACAGATACTCAATAGTAAAATGCTTGAAATACGGGGCTATCGGCCAGACTAAAGCCAAATATGTGGATGTCATGGCTGAGGCCCAACAACTGCCGATTCAGCTTCAACCGGCAGTTTGGAGTAAATATCTAAAATATAAATCGCGCTGTGGACTTTCTTTTAAAAAAATTAATCCGGGATGTAACCTGGTTTTACGATCAATATTACAGAGGGGATCCTTATGTTAAATGTCTCCATTTGGTTTTTCTTGAAGAGATGTACAATCCGGAACGATTTAAGAACACGGCGGATCTACCGACAGAGAGAGTTGCTTTTCTGACCGAAGTACAGGAAATAGTTAATAAGACAATTTGTTAAGTGCTTGAATAGAAACAGTCTGTTGCAGGGTTAATGCACGATACCTCGCATGAAGCTTCAATTCTCTAAAAGTGGAGGTTTAAACCGAAATCAAACCTTTGATCTCTTGCCTTATGTTGTGAGTAGCCATAACCCATTGAATAAATGGCATTATCTGACTCAGCCTTTACAAGCAGGGATTATTATTAAAAACAATAAGTTATAAAAGATATTACAAATTGGTAATAAAACTGTCAACATAATAAATATTGTCTAAAGAGACCTTTAGATGTTCTTGAACCTGGCTGTATCCCAATTTAAAGTGTGTCCAGCCAAGCCAGTGTATCCTGCTTGTTTTCCCAATCGATTAAGTCTTCTATCTTTGGATCTTGTTTTATAATTTTAGCACTGTATTCGATGAATTTCTTCTGCACATCTCGTTTGTGTGTCAGCTCCATGTGTAAATACGTCATGGTGGATTGGATATTTTCATGGCCCAGGCGGTTTTTGATTTCACTGAGCGGTTTACCGGCCAGGAGCATACGAACCGCACAGGAGTGCCTGTTATGCCGAGCTCGGCATAACAGGCATAATGCCGAGTTCCGGATTATGCCGAATGACCAGCTAAATCCGGTGAATCTCTTGATTTGGTGTGTGTCTTACTCGGCATAATTATAAGCTCTGTAAGAAGGCTAAAAGATGGTCATCAGGCC
>Ga0307430_1002842_pt1 | contig 11161 bp, 10 predicted proteins | sample SalMarWE160130MG_FD_202159 | JGI IMG/M metagenome (GOLD analysis project Ga0307430, IMG submission 202159) | Salt marsh sediment microbial communities from the Plum Island Ecosystem LTER, Massachusetts, United States - WE1603-130 | ecosystem: Environmental > Aquatic > Marine > Intertidal zone >... | reverse complement strand
GAACCGCAATATCGGGCTCGAACTGCTGTAAAATGATCTGTGAGAGTTTCTTAATCATATCCCTTGCCTCCATTATGCTAAATAAAGATCTGTGAAGAACTCCTCTCTGTTTCAAACATGGCAATTTGTTTGCTAGGAATATACCATTCTTCGAAAAAGATAAAAGTTAACTACTTCATCCTTTAATGGATGGGCGACACGGGGTTCGGTGAGAGGCGGATCAAAGATCGTTGGTATGGCCGACCGGTTTTCGTAGCCTCTCCCATGGCATTAAACCTCATACACTTTTAAAACCTCATCGCCATAATGGTTGATGACCTTTACGGCGATCTTTCCTGTCGAGGGCGGATCGAACGGGCGGCTCTTTGTCGTGTAAAGTGATGCCCAAGCCGCCTCGTCAATTTCGGCCTGCAAGGCCCCCTTTAATTTATCATATGGCTTCTCTGAACCGGTGAAGTAGGCATGACGGACAAAGAAGCTCTCCTCGTTATAATCCGTATCAATGAACCAGCAGGCAATGTCATCGGTAGAATGACTTCGGATTTCTCCCGTTGTCGGGTCGTAGATGTCAACCCCCTTGACCTCGACGCTGATTTGCCCCTTTTCCGCTTTCTTGATTTCAAGATCGGGTTCGCCAAAGACCATGAAGAGATTTCCAGCCCCGGTCTTTTTAAGGAGTTCGTCTCCCATGGTGAGATCGGCATTCATGCGAGCAGGAAGAACGGTGAGCTCTCCATAACGCTTCGCTTCCTCTGCCACATGCGGGTCAAAGGCAAAACCGCATACGATCAGGAGATCATAACCCACCCCTTTCACCGCTTCCTTGGCTGCCTCTTTTACCAGTTCAGGACCAACCGTTCCGTGTTCAGGCCCGATGGACACAGCCACCCTGCGAATAGCGCCGTCCTTTTCAGTGTACTCCCCTTCACCCTGAACCCAGGTCCCGGCATAGGGTTCAAGCCGCTCGAATTGGAGCCGCTCCTTCTTGATCGTGTTCTGGACCCCGGCCTTCTTGAGATTATCAAGGATCATGGTTTCAAACTGACCTGCGCCGGGAGCCTTTCGCCCTTCCTTTTCTGAAACAGGCATTTCCTCATCCGTGGACAAGACCCGGTGAGGGGAGAGGCTTTCTACGGTGAATGGCCCGGCCACCCGAATCCGTTTCTTATCCTCATATGGCTGGTCGTAAAGAATCTCCTGGTCGGCATTGCAGGCAATGGACCGGTCTATCTCCTCCTGCCTTTTCTTACGAAGGTCCCTCCATTCCTGATGAAGCTTCACGGCCTCTTTGGGCCATTTATCCTCAGCCTCCCTTGGAACCTCCCATTCTTCCCATGAGGTGTTCAGGGACTTGTTCAGCTTAGTCCTAATCGGCTCCATCTTCTCCTGCCACCTAGCATGGATCGTGTCTATTTCAGGATTGTTGGCAATCGACTTCAGGGTGATGTGAGGGACACGCTTGTACACAAAGCCCTTCTTGATGTCGCTCCGGGTCTTGTACTCAGGAGGAATTTTGCCTGTGATCTCGGCTTCTTTCTTGATCCCATCTGAAGAATCTGCCAGCAGATAATAAGGGTATTTGGCCGACATGATCCTCGTTCGAGCCAGGGCCAGGGCCACCCGGGAGGTGTCGATGGTAATCCATCTCCTTCCCCACTGCTCGGCCACATAGGCCGTGGTCCCGCTCCCGCACGTGGGATCAAGGACAAGGTCTCCGGGATCGGTGGTCATGAGGAGACAGCGTTTGATTGCCTCAGTAGCAGTCTGGACCACATAGATTTTGGGGTCAGTTCTGCTCTGGATTCCACCAATATCTATCCATACATTCGATTGAGGGTAAAAAGGGAAATCGTCCAACAGACGGATAAAACGAATTGAGTTCCCTTCAAGAGTCAGACGACTAGCAGCATCTAATCTCCTCATCCCGAGAACAGTCGTTTTCCAATGAAGTCCTGATGGTGGGAGCCAATTTTGACCACGAAATTCAAAATACTGTGACGTTGAAGAGGCTCCTTGTGAAGTCATCTGGTCAGTAGTAACGAATTTTTCTTGATCAAATAATGAATTATCAAGAGATTTAAAAGACTTTAGCTCTCTGTACTTGGCAGCTCCTTCTTCACGCGCTGCCTTATCCTTATATATTTCTCTATATTTCAGATTCCCTATGGATCTGGCATACCAAACTAAGTAATCACAAATAGATGATAGGTGCGTTCCTGAGAATCCAGTCGTTTTTACAAATGAAACAAGACAAACGAAATTCTCACTCCCAAACACCTCATCCATCAAACACCGCACCAGATGGACATTCTCATCACCTATCTGGACAAAAACACTTCCCGTCTCGGTCAGCAGCTCCCTCGCTATGACCAGACGATCCCTCAGATAGCTTAGATACGAATGAATCCCCAACTCCCAGGTATCCCTGAATGCCCTGATCTGTTCAGGCTGCCGAGTGACATCCTCTGCCTTGCCATCTTTGACGTCTCGTTTCCTCGTTGAGATCTGCCAGTTGGAGCCGAATTTGATGCCGTAGGGTGGGTCGATATAAATCATCTGGACGTTTCCTTTCAAACCCTCCTTTTCGGCAAGGGAGGTCATCACATGAAGGGAATCGCCCAGGATCATCCTGTTGGCCCAGTTGGCCTCGTGCTGGTAAAAGTCTATCATCTGCTCGAAATCCAGGCCGTTAAAGTCGGCAAATAGATTGAGTTGGGTCTGCTCCGTTTTCCCCTTCATTCGCCGGAGATCCTCGATGATAGCCTGGGGGTGGATCTTTTCCTGGATGTAAATGGGAATCGAAGGGACGGCCAGATCTTCCCGGTCTTGCTCGTCTTTCCCTTTCCAGACAAGCTGGGGGTCCAGGGAGGGATCGCGAGGATAGAGAATTGTTTTCGGGTGGGTTTCGTCCTCTTTCACGAAGTCGCGGAGTTCTTCTGTGGGGATGTTGGCCCGTTTGTCCTTGTGTTTCACGGCCTCCACAGAACTTATCTTATGAATTTTCTTTTTCTCTGCCATAACCACTTCTCCATGCCCTTCGTAAAGCATTATTTTGTTTCATGCCCTGAATAATTATTTCTGGGCGTACACCTGTAAAGGCATTTGATCCCAAGTCCGTCCTTCAAGAGTGCGACCGGCCCTCTTTTTGTTGATACCTCCCCACTGTTTGAAGAAAAAAGGGACTCCCTCTTTCAGACACTGATCTCTCACTTCCAATACCCATTCAAGCCTTAAAGGGCGTGCTCCAGGGCCGGATTCACCACCTACAATTACCCAGTCGATTCCTTCCAAATTGAGACCTCTCAAAGGCCCCAACATCGGTTCTATAGAGATAAATTTGAGAAGGGCTTTGGTTTGGCGCAAATGGTCAATGCGGAAAGCATATTCTTGAGTTTCGACACTTACTCCCATCCAGATGTTTTCGTTCCATCTCAGCTCCTTATCCATCCTCATCAAGCGATGAGATCTTTTGGTAAGAATCTGGTAGGTATGCCATCTTGCCCGATTCATAACTGAAAATACCTTCTGAATGAATTCAGACGAAACCTCTTTGTGAAACAAATCGCTCATGGAGTTTACAAATATAAGGCGCGGGCTTTTCCATCTCATTGGTAGAAAAAGTGTGTGCTCATGTACTGTTAGCTTGAATCCCCGCGCATAGTTAGGCTGGCCTGCCTTTTGAAGACGCTTTGCCATACGTTCAGCGTAACAATGTTCACATCCTGGGCTGATCTTCGAGCATCCGGTAACGGGATTCCATGTGGCCTCTGTCCATTCAATTGAGGAACCGTTTGACATCGTCTTTCACCTGTTTCTGTATTTTTTCAAGACCTGACCTGCTATTTCATAGCCGGTCTTATTGTTAGAGGCAAAATAGAGGTAATAGATAACCGCTCCCTTGCTATTTCTCATCGGCAATGGTCTCGGAACAAATTCGAATCCCGCAATCTCGTGAAGCCGCCGCCTATAGGCTTCAACAACGGTTATGTTGCCGGCTTTCTCTTCAATTTCACCAAAAAGTCCGGGTTGTTTTATGTACCCTACCTCACGCCATGAATCATCTCCCCAAAATGACGTCATGCGGCTTCTTTGAGATTCAGGGACCTTGTCGGGGTATCTCCAAAGCACATTCATGTTGGCATCCATAATCATGAAGTTCACAAAAATCTCTATACTCCTCATTTTACCGGCAGTTTTCACGACCTCCCAGTTCGGATTCAGATCATAGGGATCTAAGAGACAGAGTGCTCTCCTGTAATCCTCGTATCGACATTTCGGAAAGACCTTATCAATAAGTACAGAATTGCAGTCACCTGTGTAGACTGAAACATCACTGCGACCAGCCGCAATTTCACGTAAACGATCTGTCCTCGTCCCGTCCATATCTATAAAGTGGTAGTGTGAAAATTGGGGTCGGCACTTAAGGGCAATTGATGGGCTGCCTTCAATCTCCTGGCCTGTCTTTCTTGAAATATGGGTCCCCGCTCCTGCGAATCCATCAATGTATGCATAATGACTGATTCTCTTTTGCTTGGCAAGGATTCTGGCGTACGCCGCAGAGTACTCGCCTATGATGCGGAGCTTAATTTCGGTCCAATTCCCAACTTCATCAACCTTGAATTCAGGCATGGGACATTCTCCGCATGAAATTGCAAATAGCGTTCTTGGCGTCCCACGGGTCGGTTATCTCAAGGAAGGCCCACCGGCCGAACCCGCCGTGGTTATTGACCGCAGGTACCCACAGGAGGTCCGCGGTCGCCACCTTTTCTTCCTTGTCCTTCTTTTTTTCGCCGGTCACTTCGATAACCAGGTTCAACAGGTCATCCCGGCCACGACCATCGTCGAGCCGAACGATGAAATCGGGATAATAGTTCCTTTCCTGTCCCTCCGTCGTATAAGGAATGCTGAAGCCGAGATTAAAGTTTTTGACGTAGGAGCATACCTCTTCCATGTCCTCAAGGGCCTCTGCCATCTTCTGCTCCCATGATCCCGTATCGGCCACCACATGAGAGATGTGACACTTATGAGGTGATGTCTTATAGGTGGGCCTGGTTGTGTCAAAATCCACATAGCGGGTTGAGCCCGTTGTGTCATAGGGATAGAGGATGGGCTTGATGGTCTTTTCCCCTGATTGCGCGGCTATGATGGATCGATAGATCCGGTCAGCAGCATTGTGTGCGAACTGGAACAAGAGGAGCAGTTGGGGAAAGACATTGTCCTTCAATACCACACATTCTTTCAGCCATTGTTTTGTGATGGATAGAAGCTGCGGAAAGAGCCATGGCCTGGCACTGCCCTCCTCATCATGAAAATATTTCTCCAGTGTGAGTTTCGCCAGCAGGAAGGCCACTTCCTGCATCCGCCGGCTTCTCAATTCATCCAGTGTCAGGATCGTGGACTCACCCACAATGGGAGCGTTCTCGGTCTTGGTGGGAAGTTCCTCAGTAGAAAGGACCATCTTTGACTCTTCCGTGAAACGGGATGAGAGCCTTTCAGCCGGGAGCTCGTAACGGTAGCCCAGAAGACGCGGGAAGGTGATCTCCAGAGAGATCCGGTCTTCAAGGGCACGCACCTTGGTGACCTCTCTGCCGGGCTTGGGCTCTATGACAGACCCCGCGCAGGGGATGAATGAAAAGGGCACCCCGTAGACCTCTGCATACTCCACCGGGAAGCCTTCGAACTCAATGGTCTTGCCGTTGACTTCAAGGCGCTCGATTTCAGCAGTATAGCTCATTCTGCGCAGGCCCCGGCCCACCACCTGCTCACACAGGAGCTGGGTGCCGAAGGCCCTGACACCCAGGATATGAGTAACGGTATTGGCATCCCATCCTTCCGTGAGCATGGAAACGGAGACCACACATTTGATCTGCTCGCCCAGTTTTCCAGGTCTCCCGACCGTATTCATGACCTCTCGGAGGAGGTCTTCGTCCGTCAGTTTCTCAACCTCCCGACCCGGAAAACGAGCCCTATATTCAGCCTTGAATTCCTCGATCTCCCGCACGGCAATTTTCTTGAATTCAGAACTCATGGCCTCCCCGGACTCGAGCTGCTCGCTGTCGATCAGGATGGTATTCGGCCTTTGGCTCCATTGACCGTCCCGCTCGTTACGGAAAACGGGCAGCTTTCCCGGGATGATGACGCTTGAGCCGTCAGGCAACGCCTTTTCCCAACCCGCCACATAATCATACACAAGTTTTGACACGTTGGTATTGTTACAGACCACGATGAACACGGGAGGAGTAAGCCCCTTTGCCCGGGCCTTGGTGTTCTGCTCCCACAGCAGATAATGCTGCTCGTAATTGTCATAGAGGCTCTTGAGGGCGCCTTCCAGCGAAACGGGCAGTTTCGGCTCGCCGGTAACAGCCTTGGTTTTTCTGCCCTTTTTGGGAAGATGCTCCCTGATACGGGGCCAGAGATCCCGGTAGGTAGGTTGGTCTCCTGTCATGGAATCGTCTGCAATCGGCACGCGGGGTACCTTGACGATGCCGCATTCGATGGCGTCAATCAGCGAAAAATCGGAGACCACCCAGGGGAAAAGGGTACCCTCGGGATAGCCTGATCCCCGCAGGAAAAAAGGCGTGGCAGAAAGGTCATAGATGGTTTTGATACCGAGCTTTTCTTTTAGCGCCTCCAGGCCGGATATCCAGATGCGGGCCGCCTCATCCCTCTTCTGAGCCTCCACCCTTTCATCGCCTTTGAGTTTTTCATCCGGGCTTTCCGGTCTCCGACGATAGCAATGGTGGGCCTCATCATTGATCACCACGATATTCTTCTTGTTGCCGAGATCACGGCACACGCGACGGACCATCTGGGCAGGCGTTTCAGTAAAGGGGCTTGGCCCTTCCTGAGACAGGATACTTTTCGTGAGCCTGCCGGCATTGTTTCGCTCCCTGAGCTTAAAGGCATGAAAATTAGTGACGATGATCTTGGCCGCTCCCATCTGCGCCCTCAGATCGGGGGGGACAACGTCCATCTGCTTGTAGTAATTTTGGGGGTCGCTTGGCAGGAGGACCCGCAATCGATCGCGGATGGTAATACCAGGAGTCACAACGAGAAAGGCATCCGAGAAACGGGCATCTTGCCGGTTGGCATGTTTGTTCAGTACGTGCCAGGCAATGAGCATGGCCATGACAACAGTTTTGCCGCTGCCGGTTGCCATCTTGCAGGCGATGCGAAAGAGCAGGGGGTTGGAATCCTCGTTGACCTTTCGGAGCTCGTTTTCGATCCATGCATCCCCATACTTTTTGGCTGCTTCCGTGATATAGATAAGGGTCTCCAAGGCCTCTACCTGACAGAAAAAGAGTCTTACTTCCCGGTCCGGTCGCTGCCAGTATTCCAGCATGCGGGAGGTGGTCCTCGTGATTCCCATGTACCCGCCACGGCGCCATTTTGCTACGCGGCCACGCACCTGGTTGATAAACTCATTTTCCTGGAGCCGGTCCTCGGTCCATTCAGTTGAAAAGGGGAGCTGCTGTTGCTTACCCTTTTTTCTTGGTCTTGGAACGGGAATGAAATAGGAGCTTATGCGGCGGGACTCGACGATCTCATTGGTGATGCCGTCTTCTGTGAACCGGAAATGCCTTCCGGGTTCTTCAAAGGGGGTGTTTATCACCGGGTTCTCTATGACAATCTGTTTCATCGCTCCTTCCTTTTCTAGAAGGCTCACGGATCAATCGAATAGAAACAAATCAATATGTCATCTCACCCATCCAGAAAGACGCTAGGGGACTTCTATATATAACGGTTTCCTATGTTTTATAAGTCCATCTCTCTCTGCTATTACGGAATTCACCGTTCTCGGTATCCGGTTTAAGGTTATAGGAAACTGAAAGATTATAGCTGATGGCTGATCGCTCATAGCCCGGTTGAGTACTCGTTGGTATGATGGTGAAAGGAAATCATTTCTTTAATACCAGCATGGGTATGAAAATGCAACTTGAATAGTAGGCGGGGAGCAGGGGTCGGGGGACAGGGATTAGGAAACGGGGAATCGGTGAAACGGTGAAACGGAGAGAGGAAAAGGGAATCCGCCATAAAAACGGCGGACAAGCCGGGGATGGAAGAAACGAAAAGATGGAAGCGAAGAAGAAGCTCACAGCCCACAGAAGAAAGGTGAAAATTCACTCCCTTGAGATTTCTTGAAGCTTATAAATAAGAGGTGGGAGGTCTTCTTTTATTGTTTTCCAGAGGATGTCCAGATTGATATCGAAATAGGCATGAATGAGGCGATTTCTCATGCCAATGATATTTAACCATGGTATTTGATGTAGTTTTTCTCGGGACTCGTTCGATATATTGGTTGCTGCTTCTCCAATAATCTCAATACATTTGACAAGCGCAAGTACTAGTTTTCTGTCTGCATCAAGAGAACTTCTCGTTTTATGCCGGCTGAATGCCTCTGCTTCTCTCGCTGCATCCAGCATATGGCGAAGGCGTATCAAATCATCTTTCCGCATATTGTACCTTTGCTGAGTTGAGAACCTCCTCTCTGAAATAGCGGCTGAGGTCTTGAGCAGTCCGCATGTCGACTTTCCGGCCGAGGATTTCCGTTAACTCGATTTCCATGCCAGCCAATTTTATAAAGCCTGGTATGTGGTCTGGATCAAACTCAACGAGAATATCCAGATCGCTTTCACGGTTGAAGTCATCGCGGAGTGCAGAACCGAAAAGAGATAATTTCCGGATATAGTGTTTCCTGCAAAATTCCTTTAATTTCTTTTTGGGCATTTCAATTTGTACTCGTTCTGGCATGGCAACTTCTCGCTTTTTATAAAACAAAGATAGCTTAGTTTGGCTTTTAAATCAAATGATCTGATAATGGGGCGGGGTTAAGGTGCATGGCATGAGGCAGCCCAGAAATCCGGGACGTACATAAGATTATAAGTAAATCTATTTCAATGCTATCCCGCATCCAAAGCACGGGGTTTTGTTTTACCCTTGTCTAAGCCGGGATCATTTGTACACATAAAGATCAACAGCTGGATTGGGGCAAGGGCAAAAAACACAAAACCCCACTCTCGAACTGAAAGCAGGGTTTTTGACCTCATGCATACATCCCTCCAGATCAGAAAAGGTTAAAGGCTGTATCGATCTGATCGCTCATAGCTGAAAGCACAAATGGGTTCTGGGTATATTCCCAGTGCTTGAGCTGTTTTTCCCGCGGCCGGTTATACTCCGACCACTCACGTATCATCAAAGAGTGCTCTTTTTAGCCCCGAATTTTTCGACTCCCTCGCGGCCCGGCTTTCATTGATGGTTTCAATCACCTGAAAAGGGGAATTTACCCGAAGCACCTCTTTCAATATTCCATCTTCATTGTATTTCCCGGGCCAGACGAGTTCTGTTTTGATGATATCAATCTTCGCCGTGCTTATCCTCTTATTGCTCTAAGGAGTATCTCCTGTGAATGTGAATCGCTTCTTGAGGCTATTCGCAGAGGAAAAGGGGATAACGTTTTCGTGTTGGAGCCTTCCAACAATGACGCCGGGGGCAATGGCTATCTCTTGTGCAAATCTCCGGATCTCAGATTCCCCGAATCGACCAGCGTCAAGGAAAGCCTGATATTTTTCAGGAGGAATGAGAAGCTCTTGGGCAAAGCGATTTGCCTCCTGTTCCTTTTCGCTGCCGCCTATTTCTCGACACCCCTCACCTTCCGCCTCTATGAAAACATCCTTTTTCTCATGAAGAAGGATGTGACCCGCCTCATGGAAAAACGTGAACCAGAGATGGTCATCGCTCTTCCCCCGCAGACTCAATTGAATAAGGGCCTTTTTGGCGACTATCCATCGGGTGGCGCCGTAAAGATGGGTGCCGGGCAGTTCAGGGACAAAAACAACAGCAACACCTGCTCCAGCACAGAGCTTTCTGATTTCCGGTTCGAAAACATCCGGAGATTCCTCAGTGAGTCCTCGGATTTTATTGAGAGCTGCGCGAAATGTCTTTTCATTGTATATTTGACATTCTATCTTCAAAGCCTCAATCTCTCCCTTTCGCAGCCAGGCGGCAACAGCGGCAGGTTTACTCTGAAATGCTGAAGACTGCCGATACGCAGCTTCTGGGTTCTCCCAGATAACCTTCCATTCGTTGACTCCGGCCACACCAAAGAAATTGAACAGGGCACGTAATTTTTCCACATCCGATTTCAGTTTCGGCAACCAGCCCTTCTTTATAAGGGAGGATATTGGGAATGATTTAAGCCATTTCTTTTGGGATTGAAGCCGCTCCTCTTCTCTGATTCGGGCCAGGGTCTCCTGATAGTTGCGTTCAAGGTTATTCCAGAAGGAGGCCGGCACCCCAAGAGCTCTCTCCAGTTGAATCGCCGTATCAGGTATAATGGCTGCCTTTCCCTTTATGATCTCATTAATAGTCTTTTTGGGTCGTCCGGTCCGCTGTGCTAGTTCAGCCTGAGTCATACCAAGGGATTCGATTGTTTCCTTAAGAGTTTCTCCAGGAGGAACCGCATGGTTCGGCCTAAAGGCGTTTCTTTCTGTTTTAGCCATGTGTGTCCTCCACTTTCAAAATTTTGATCTTGGTTATTTTCTGCCAGTCAAGGCCCCCATCAGACAGGCCGACACCCCGAGACCGATGAGGGCCCGGCCCACCACGAGACCGGACAGGGTGGTAGCACGGGCAAACACAAAGGCGCCTGCGGCAGCCACAACGAGCAGCCCTGCTTCGATTTGTCGGGGACCGAAGCGATCCAGCAAAACACCCAGCGGCAGCTGAAACGCTGCAAAGGTGATGAAATAGGCGGCGGTAAGCAAACCCAGACCCGAAGGGTCCACCCCGATATCAACGGCCAGGTTGGGGGCCAGAACCGAGTTGATCACCCGGAAGAGATAGGAGAGGAAGTAGCCCAGGGCAAAGGGGAGAAAAACCTGGACATGCCTGCCAAAGAGAAGTGACATATTGTTGCCTCGTTCTTAGTGGGCCAGGCTACCATCTCCCCTATTCTCTTGTCCAGTTTTTGGGGAGTATTATGCACCCATCGCCTGTCAACCGAAAAGGCACGGAAGGATGAGCTTCCCTTTTCTGTGGTTCCCTACCTTGAGCCTTTCATCGCTTTTGAAAACCCTTTGAAATCTGCCATCATCTGGAGTAGCTTTCTTTGATATAAACCGTTCTTTTGGGTATCCATCCATAGCTCTGACACGAGGGCAAG
>Ga0307430_1002837_pt1 | contig 11175 bp, 13 predicted proteins | sample SalMarWE160130MG_FD_202159 | JGI IMG/M metagenome (GOLD analysis project Ga0307430, IMG submission 202159) | Salt marsh sediment microbial communities from the Plum Island Ecosystem LTER, Massachusetts, United States - WE1603-130 | ecosystem: Environmental > Aquatic > Marine > Intertidal zone >... | reverse complement strand
TTTAGTAGGAAAAGGCGGGAAAAGGAAAAGTAATTCATAATAATTCAGGAAATTTGCAAATTCTTACCTGTTCATAAAGACCCCATGGCCATAAAACATATTCATCGGTCCACTCATGAGCCTCTGTTCTGAAAGACCTTGAATCAGTCCATGGCTCATACCCTGCCTTTCTGTGTAGAGGCCCGAGCATATTTCTGGGACTTGCGGTAACCTCTATTCCAATGACGTTCTCGCCATTTTTAAGCACATCTGTGACATCCTCCCCACCCGCAAGGGGTGGGGAGGATGTCACTAGGTTCTGCCACTTCTCTTGTAAAGACTAAACCTATCTCATTCTCTCTGAGTAAGAGTTTATCTTTTTTCTCGATCTTACGGAGATTAGCGATATTTCCATTTTCCAGTTTGACACAAAAAGATGCCAGTTCCTCTCCGGTAAGCTTCCTTTCTTTGGTGACTTTTTCCATTCCCAGAGCTTTGGCTCGGTATTTATCTCCCTTTGAAGGAACACGGCCGCCAGCGAACCCGGATGGCCATCTGTCCTCATCGTAAAGCCATGCATTCATCCCTATCTTCCTGGAAACCTCAACAACAGCCTTTATACATTTCATCCATTCCTTGCCCAGGTATTCTGTTTCCAGTCCTTCTCTTGAATGCATGAAAAATCCCCCCATGCCGTGTTCTTTCATGTCCTTTACCTGTCTTACCAGCTCACCTGAAGACAGCTTATCATTCCATGACCAGAAAGGAGCGCTTCGGCAATCTTTTCCAGGATTTAAGAAATCCTTCTTTAAATCTATCACAACACACCTCCATTAGACATCGAAAAATGCCTTTTTCAGAGCACTTCCTGTGTTTATTTTTCTTATTTCATATCTTATAGCTTCCCTTTAGAATTAATTCCATCCGCATTCGTATCCTGTTTCATACATAGTGACTTTTCCTTTAAAGAATGATTTCAGGTCATCTAATATTTCTTTGCTTTTCTTAGTCCTTTGGTCATAGAAGGTAGGAATTACCTTTGTTATTTCAATCCCTTCTGGCAATGATTCTACTACCTGTTTAACTCCTCTGAGTGATAGATAATCCATACTTACCGGCAGGAAGATTTCATCTGCATATTCTATAGCGTTAAGGTTTAAAATGCTCATACTAGGCGGACAATCTAAGAGGATAAAATCATAACCTTTTGGAGATCCTAATTTTTCTTGAAATGCCTTGTCCATATCCTTATCTTTCGCCAATCTGACTTCAATCAAGGCTAATTTTTTATCACTTGGTATAATACTTAATCTTTCCCGGGCCTGATCTATACATTCTTCTAGTTTAACTGTATCCGAGAGCAAGTCAAAAAACGTATTCTTCGGATTTATCCCCAGCCAATCGGCTACACTTCCCTGGGGGTCACAATCTACCACTAAAACGTTTTGACGCTTTAACGCTAAAGCGGCAGAGAGGTTAACTGCTGTAGTAGTTTTACCTGTCCCCCCTTTGAAATTCAGAATAGCTATTTTTCTCATTTATGCTTGTTCATGCATCCTTTTGTTCCAGTTATTTAGGCTTTTTCTCCTCGAAGACTTGATGAAATATGCCTTCAAACGCCCGCCCCCCTTTTCCTTTTTTCCAAACTTCTAGTGCTTTTCTTATCTTTTCATGTGTATGCTTGTCTGTTTCATTAAGAGCATCCATCATTCCTCTAACAAAATTCCAAGCGTATGGCTTGGTATACGTATTGCCGGCTAGTTGTGCAGCGGAGAACATGACCTGGCTGATTATGTTGCTTTGGAATGCTTTCCTCTCATGGTCGAAGGCTGTGCTAGACTGCTTAAAAGCCTCTACTGATTGCCTTAACAGGTTTCGCGTTACCCAAGCATTCAAAATTGTCGCAACAGCCAAAATAATGGTGAAAGTAGCTATAACCCAAGTTGCTAGTTCCATAATCGTCACCCCCTTTTTTTTATACGCCTCTTTAGGTTGCTCTGCAGCAAGATCCTGTACAAAAATCGCTCCTTTTTATCTCCTAAATCTCGTTCTATTTATTCTCACTGACAATAAAGTTATGCTTGCCAATACAACAATAAACAATGAGTTTATCACTGAAAATAAAATAACTTTTTTCATTCTCCCCCTAATAATTCGTAATATCCGTTACTTCTATATCATACCGCGTAACTTGGTTTCTTGGGATATTAAATCCCCACACCTCAAAATTAAAAGTAGTCTGTGAAGGCACATCACTAACCAAATCCCAATCTGTGCCTAAAAGTACTCCCGTAGAATCATACCACCAAACAGTTATCTCTATCCAATCTATCATCTCACTCCAATTGTTTTTCCCCTGACCGTTAACGCATGCATCCCCATAGTTCTCTCCTATTTGATGGTTAAGAATCTCTACCATGGGGGGTGTAGTAATAGATACTGAGTTAGAATTCGCTGTACCTGCTGAGTTATAAACTTGGACATAAAACCAATAGGCTGAATTTGCACCTAATCCTGTATCACTATAAGATGTTATATTTGCTGCCAAATCTGCGACTTTATAATAAGTAGTTCCCCCGAAGGTGCGAAAGATTTTAAAACCATCTTCATTGTCTGAATTATCCTGCCAATCTAAATCTACTTGGTTACAGTAAACTACAGCAGTTGTTAAATTACTTGGCGCAATTGGTATAGTCTGTTCAGTAGGAGTGGTAGCGCTAGTCTCATTAGAAAAGCCAGATTCTCCACTGTCGTTCCAAGCAGTCACCTTATACCAATAAGTTGTTCCTGGATTCGCTCCAGTGTCATAAGCACCATTAGAATTAGCTCCTACATATCCTATTTGCGAATAGTCAGAATTAGCAAGACTACCTGACACAGTAGAGCTAGTTGAACTTTTTCTATAAATATAGAAGCGCTTTTCATTATTAGAATTGTCCTGCCAAGAGAGTTCTACCTGGGTAGAAGAATTTGCAGTGGCGGTCAGGTTAGAGGGAGTACTAGGAACTGGTTCGGGAGCTACGTTGCCGCCAAAACACCCGCTTAATAATAGAAACGTGGCAATAAGAACGAATAAGGCCCACTTTTTTTTCTTTAACTGCATTTCTATTGCCTCCTTTTACTTCTAGCATTATTCTACCACACAACTGGCTTGAAAAAAATCTCTTGATACACATACTCCAGTTTTACCCAGGTCTTATGGGTTGCCTGGGGGCTTATTTAACTCATTTAATCTTTATTTAACTTTTCCGCTAATTTTTGAATAGCTGTCTTACAAAGTCTATACGCTCCATTGATGGAAATCTATATGAAAAAACCGTTTTACCATTTTTATTGGTGACGGCAAAATCCCCCCCATTCATTATATCCATCCCAATTAGCACGTCTGCACCAAACACCTTTCCTTTAGTTACCACCATGCCTCTAAATCCCACATGGTTCGGAAGCATTATACTTACTATATAGGTATCGGTTTCACTAGAGCCACGGACATCCTGCACGTTCACCCTACCAGTAGGCCTCAAACTGCACTGTTTTACTACTTTCTTGGTTATAACTGTATTTGTTGCCCCCGTATCCCAGATAGCATTGAAGGTTATCGGGATTACATCTTTGGGAGGTTTTGCAGAACCAAAGGCCCGACCAATGGTTACCCGACTTAGTAATTGATTAGCTATGCCGTTACTTGACATAGTAAAGCTGGTTGGTTTGGTAGTCACAGTGCCCTCGTTACACAAAACCCACTCTTGAGTGGAAAGTCTGAGTATAACTATCTTTTCCAGGTTCACATTTTTGGACCAAGAAAGTACCTAATTCCTCTTTTTCAGAAGTCTTTTCAACAGCTTCAAGTTCAGTATTATAGCTTCCTATGACCTTCCGGTTTTTTATTACCAGGATTTTACCTTTATACCTGCGAACAAACTCATCTTGATTCTCTAGGTAATATTCAAACTCCTTTTCTAATGACTTGGACATTATAACACCTCCTTCAATCCTCTCCAGTCAAAAAACAAAATTGCTCCCTGTATAAAAATCGCTCTTTTTTTATATGCTGGCACCGTCTCCTTTCTCTCTAAGCTTTAACTGGCTTGATTAAATTCCCTTTATATAAAAATCCTCATTTTACTCAGGTTATATAGGTCATCTAGCACTGAGAAAACGCCTGTACGAGCCTCTATGAACGTCTTTTTTCTTGTGAATCAGCGTAAAATTTTAACTTCACTTGATTTTCTATATACAAGAGAGCTTCCACTAACTCTCCTCTTCTGGTCGTTCTTCTGCTGGCAACAAAGTTGATTTAGGAATTTCAGAGCTGACATCCTCCATCTCCTCAATTTTCCACTCATTCATCTCTAACTTAACCTCTTCAATTATATCCTCACAGAGACCAAGCCTCTTTTTATAATATTTATCCCAGGTAGAAACAAATTTTGATTCTGATATCCATTTTTTTATTTCTTGATAACCTTTCTCATTCTGGTCTATATAAGCATAGTTCACATATAGGGAAATTACATCTTTAAAATAGTCCCCTGGGTGGAATTCTTCTTCGGATTTAGTTAATTCCTCCGTTATGTGAGTTTTTATCTCTTTAATTTTTTCCTGATAGAACGTAGAAAAAGATTGAGGGTCTCTTTTATATTGGTCTTTTTCTAAGCTCCATACTAATGAAGAATAAACCGTATTAGCATGACAATCCCACAAATAAGAGAATCCTGCGGATAACAGTTCATAAACTCCATCCTTGTTAATATCCACTAATTCATAGCTTAATTCATAACTTGTATTAGGAGTCTTAACTTGGATTAGATGATTATTTCTAAAATCGAAAATTTTAATTTCATACGAACATGCACTCGCTCCACACCATGTGCTCTTTACTACGATTTCCTTTGAGCCATTGTTATTAATATCCATTAGTTTTAAGTCAACTTTACAAGGTCCAGATGGTAACTTACGTTGAGAGAGTTTCTCTGCATCTTTCCCTTTTAGCCTATATATTACTAAGGCATTATTTAGACTCTGTGAATACTTATCAAATGGCCCAAATGTTCCTGATTCAGGTCCAGGCCAGCTAGGATTATCACTAAACGGAGTAAAAATAGAAATTAAACAGGTTTCCTTTAAATCTAATTCATCAGTTAACTTTAAATTCTGCAGTTTGTATCCCTTATTCTTCCATTCTTCCAAATCTTCCAAATTCCAATTGATACCAGAGCTCAAACGATAATAGCAATATGATAGAGCGTACCACCTCCCTTCTTCTTGTATTACTTTCCACGACAAGCTTTTTTTATCATTTCCTGGCGGAAAAATCCAAACCAAACACGTTTCCCCATCTAATTCCGTAGTAGAATATGTCAATTTTTTGACTTGTGATATTAAATTCTGTTCTTTCAATACTTCATAGAAGTTTCTCGTTACTATTTCAGAATTATATTGTCTATTGGAAAAGTATTGACTAGCGAAATTTTTATCTCCAAACGCTATCGTTTCTACTAAAGTTTTTATGGTATTTTCTGGAGTTGAAAAAAGCAAAGTTTTCTCTTCAGTCTTCTTCTGGATTTCTTCTTTAGAAATAGACTTTACAGTCTCTCTGTGTCCTATCAATTCTTTAAATAATCCAATGTTGCTTATAGGGCCGACTTCCTCGCCATCCGGTGTCACGAGCCAATGCCAGTCGTAACTACCTCCACCTAGAAAATATTTGTGTTTTTCAACTATAAGATACCCGTTATATTCTCCATCATCAGTTTCTTGTAGCACTTCGAGGCTATTCCCACCTGTTAGGAATCGTTCCTCTGTTCCATCCGAATTCATAACGTGGATTGCTGCCGAGGTTACCCAGGCGCTGCTCATAAAATAGATTCTTTTTCCATCTGGGGAGGATTGGGGGGACCTCAGATTAGATAAATTATTTGTCAGATCATCATCCTTCTTTCCACAAATCAAGAGTCTTTCTTGCTTGGTTTCTACATTAATAGACCAGATTTCATTGCAGATTATATCTAGTTCCGTAGAAATATTTTCATCTATTGACCTAACAAAAACGACAATTTCGCCATCCGGAGACAGACAGGGCTGAAAGTCTTTGCCCGTATTTGTAAGAGCCTGTACTTTTCCCTCTGCATTTTTAATATAGATATTGCCTTCTCTTTCAAAAGAAGTTTCTTCCCTCATCTCTTTCTCGATCTCTTCTTGTGATGGGACTTTAGTGAAAGTCTTCAAGGTGATATCTCTCATAAAATCATTGGTTCTTAACTCCCATTCTGCTGTCCTACCCTCATAATTCATAGTATTAGCCATATCAATTTCTGCTGGCATTGTTACTTTTATAGTAAGCACTTTATCATTCTTTTCTTTCTTTTCTTCTATTGCTTTTGGAATTCTAATTACCAAAGAATAAGACCCATCATCCTTTTTTACGAAGTCAATATACTGATTTTTGTTAATATCAATATCCTTTGCCTGAAAGCTGTGTCCAATGTAAGTTGTGTATCCGATGTCCTTTTCTACTTCCATTGCCTCATAGTTTTGGAGTTCCAGGAAAAGGTAATGTAGTTCCTGTATAGCTATAGAGCCTTGATCTCCGGCCTGTATTTTGTCAAACCAAAACTCTACTTTGACATCGGCTTTTCCATCAGGGCCTATAATGAGAGTCTGCTCGCTAAAAAAACAACCTGACAGCATAAGCGTTATACCCAATACACCCGCTAACAGTAAACATTGCTTAATTCTTGTCCACATCTTTCTCCTCTACTTTCAACTTCTTGTAATTAAGATTATGTGAAGTTAAGCTACTTTATTTCTCCTCTTCTATTCTTCTCAGAAATATAAAAACTTCCCCCCAACTTAAACTCACCGAAAGATATTTTACCTCTGTTGAGTTCTTTAATGGATTAGATACTTTGATCGTTCTGCTCCCTTTAGGATTAATTACTTCTGATGGATATTTTAAGATATCCGGAAGTTCCAACTCATAGATACTTCCATCTACGGTCATCAATTCGTATTTATCCATAAAGTAATTCATTTGGATTGGCCCTTTAGAATTATTCTGAATCTGAAAAGTAATCCAATAGTTTTCAACTGTGCCCCAGCAATAAACAGAATCATTGGTTAGTTCGCTTTTACGTGTATATGATACCCCGGTTTTAGTTCTTACTACTTTAGAGAAAGCCTCTTGAGTCTTACTTATATCCAATATCTGGATTCCAAAGAAATTAGATTTTGCTAAAGTACCTGAGCTAATAATTAAAACCATTCCTAATACCATTACCCAAACTAAACTTTTTCTAAACATAACAGCCCCCCTTTTAAACTCTTTTACTCACTTTTCCTTGGAAAAGGCCAATCTTTTTCGAGACCCTCAGTCGAGATTTTTTCTAACTGTTCAGGAGCCAATTCATATTTCTCTGCCAACTTGTTCTTATTCTCATCAATCAGACGCCTCTGCATTTCAATCTCTTTCTCCCATTGTTTTGGATATTGCTTTTCAGCTTCTTTCATTGCTCGGTCCTCTATTAATATGAGTTCCTTCCAGATTTCCTTCCGCTTTTCTTCCGATAGACCAAATCGTTCTTCCGGCTCTGCACCAAGTTGTGCAAGCTGGCGCTCATTGATATTGATGGTAGGTTTCGTATCAGCATGAGCCTTCTGCAGCATCGCTATCCATTGTGCCATACCTGACTCAGCTCTTTCTTTCGAGGTATAGATATAGATGTAAATGCTTGTGGGAGAATCGTGGTACTTGAAACCTTTCCGTGCCTTAGTTGAAGAATAAAGTTGATTAAGCAAGCTTTTCAAGCCGGCTTCGGAGATTTCGCCTGAGACTAATACACTCAACGTAACTTGTGTCTTAACAGCCGCATCATAAACATCTTCATTCAAAATAGTATATTTCAGAATAGCCTTTTTTCCATTAATTCCTCCTAGCCCCCCTCCTATAAATAGAATTATAATAAAACCAACAAGGCTGAAAGCCCAAGGTTTCTTTTTCTTTTTCCTTATCGCCTGTATTATTAGTGCAATAACTGATACGAAGAAACCTAAAAATCCAAGGAACATAAGGCTAATAGCTAGAACTTCCATCTTTATCTCCTCCTTATAATTTTTATCCCCTCAAAACAGGCAAAAACTTTATCCTTTTTCTCGGCCAAGTTAATCTCGTCATCATAAACGATAAGTATATCAAGACTCTTGTGCCGGGAAAATTTCCTTACCGTCCCTACGTCAAAACTTTTGAGAAGGTGAGTTACAAAGTAATGCCTGAAGCCGTGCACAGTTTTGGTTTATGCCTAACTCCTCAAACAAAGCCCCGAATCCTTGCTTAATAGCTCTTGAGGTCAACCTCTTACTCTTGTTGTTAGAAAGGCTTTTAAATAAAGCTCCCGAGCCAATCCCTACCTCTCTTATATAATTTCTTAATCCTCTGACTGTCTCGGGGTGCAAGTATATAAGCTCTTTATCATCTTCACCTTTACCTTGAATCCAGGCAAGTCCATTCACCAAATCAAGATCCTCTATATTCAATCTAACAGCCTCAATTTGTCTTAATCCTTGAAGAGCCAATAAACAGGATAAAGCCTTTCTCCGATATAAACTCTAAGAATAAGCCGATCCTGTAAGTATAATCCTCACAGGTGGAAGAGTTTATGTCCAGTAAACCAAATACCTGATTAGCTTTTTTTCTCAAGTTCTCTAGGGTAGGAGCTATCTCAAACCTTTCAGGCTCAACAATAACTTGGTTCATTCCCTCTTAGCTCCTGTCTTTCTCTCGTTTAACCAATTGTTTAGATCCTCCTCATCAATCCTCAGTCTCTTCTTTAGCCTGATAGCCAGTAGCCCCTCCTGTTTGATGTAGCCCCGGACTACCTTCTCAGTAACTCCCAGGATACCGGCAACCTCTTTTGTGGTTAGTAGTTTTGGCATTTTATATCTTTCTTTAAACTTTTCTTACATTATACTAACTTCCCCAAAAAAGTCAAAAGAGGTTATATCTTCCTCTAAGTTCCGATAATGTTCATTATATAAACGAGGATATTATCTGGCAGGATCCTCTCTCAAATTAGAAAGGCTTCCCCAGGGATATCCCTTCCAGGGAGGCTGCCTAAACTCTCAGGTGGGGGGGATGTCACTAATAAGACAGCGTCTTGTCTTCTACTTCCCGCTCTCAGAACATCGATGTCCACTTCAGTCTTGCTGTCCGTTCATCCAAAGCCGCTTGAACTTCTCAAGATACGTCTACAGGATCCTTTTATCTCTGATAATCAGAAAGTTCTCATCGCTATTATAAGTAGCATTCTCAGAGAAGTTATAACTTCCTGTAAAAACAGTCTCATCAGCAATTAATACCTTGAGGTGCATGTATCCACCTTTACTTCCGGTCTTAATTAACAAAGGAATCCCTGCCTGGTTTAATATTTCGGTAACTGCACTCTTTAAACTTGCTTGCCTTCTGTCCATGATAACTCTTACATCTATTCCTTGTTCGTGCTTATCCATCAGAACTCTAGCAAGCTCATCCAAGGTAAAACTGTAAATCAGAATGTAAATTCGTTCCTCAGCCCCTTGAATCGCCTCCGTAAGTTCTGCCAGAATTTCTTCACCTTGCTCAGGAGAAAAGAGGACCTCTATCTGAGGAAGCTCTTCGTATCTTCCCCTGCAGGCTATCAAAGATACCAAACATATACTCAATATTCCCACAATTAAGAATTGTTTCAGACGCTTCTTCATGCTCTTTCTTCTGACCTTATCATTTTGTTCCTGTGAGTCTCTTTCTTTTCAATAAAAAAGGGGGCACATATCTCTTCCGGCAACTGGACAGTTAATCCGGTCAAGACTGCCACCCCCTCACCGCACCGAAGTGCGGCGATAGATGCAGTATCTTCCTTACTGTCCAGTTAGAGAGCTAAACTCTCTTTAAGAAAAAGACAAAAACCAACTTTTTAAACTAAAGGAGCTATTAAAGATTATTTAATAGCCTCACAACAATTTTATCCTTCCATTTACCCCCCTTAAAAATCGCTATAAGATAGAACTAAAGCATATTACAAAATGACTTATTAGCAAGGCTAATTTCCCAGGTCATATATAGGTCATCTTATCCTGAGAAAACGCCTGTATGAGCCTCTGTGAGCCTCTTTTTTTCTTTCCCCGCTTTTCAATTTCGTCATTTCGCCTGAACGCCTGCCGCTCCTTGGCCTCTTCGGTCTTACCAGCATATTTTGATAACCAGGTCGTCAATTCTTATTCTCCTTGGGAAATCTGAAGTTTCGCCTCTTTCACAAAGACTGTTATTATTGCTTCCAAATGCTCTCTCATTTCCTTATAAGGCCAGTTTTTTTCTGGAGGAGTTCCGTATTTCCTTGAACTAGTGAGATGAGCAATTTCTTTCCCTGCACGACAGTTTAACTTCTTAACCCAAGAGGGCATACTTTCTCTTGTTTTTTGCCATTTACTTTTGTCAATAAAATCATCCACTCTCATATCATCGGATCGTCTCTCCGTTTTATAGAAAAACTCTATTAAAGCTCTCCAGTGTACCACAAAGGTCTCTAGGGCCATATTGATTTCAGCAGTGCATTCTCCTTGCTTAGACTTATTTCCTTCCCGTTTAAATCTATCTCTTTCTGGAACTAATTTATTTAATTTAGAATTAGCAAAATGCAGCATGTCAACTTCATAATTAAAGTAACTAAAATGTTTAGCCAGTAATTCATCCCCTGGCTTTTCCAACCGTATAGGGAAACGCCGCATATATATCGTTGATGTTGTTGCATTCCACATTCCACTTTGAGAGAATGATATATTTTTCTTTTTTTGTTGATTAGTCATAAATAACTCCTTTCGTTTTCCAAAATACGCTCATAGAGGGGTCAATTTGCCCCTTCTTTCTTTCGAATGAATAAAATTTCTACTACCCGCTCAGGAGATTAGGAGATCAGATAGAGGGTCAAGAGGATTCGGGGGAAATTGAGTTGAGTCAGTAGGCTATTTTCCCACGCTAAAAAATCCTGGTTCTTGTTTTTTTTGGCTTCGAGAGCTCCCGATAAATTTAAAGCCATTCCCTAACTCCAATAGCCCCCAAATACCCTAAACTGCATAAAACAACTACTTTAACGCTTTTCTCTGCCTCTCTACTCTCGTTGCACCTTTACGTCCAAGCCACTCAAATATAAATATAGAAAGAAAAGT
>Ga0307430_1002836_pt1 | contig 11180 bp, 10 predicted proteins | sample SalMarWE160130MG_FD_202159 | JGI IMG/M metagenome (GOLD analysis project Ga0307430, IMG submission 202159) | Salt marsh sediment microbial communities from the Plum Island Ecosystem LTER, Massachusetts, United States - WE1603-130 | ecosystem: Environmental > Aquatic > Marine > Intertidal zone >... | reverse complement strand
GGTAGGACGCTGGATCCGCTGAACCTCGCAGACGAAATCGATCAAATGGTGCAGCACAGGCTTCGAGAGCGACCGGATCTAGCAGATCGACACATTCGCCTGGCTAGTGGACTGGATGGTGGACTGCGCATTTACGTGGACGGGGAGATTTTCGAGGCCGTCAGCGACATCGCCGACTTCAAAGTGCGCGAGATCATCCGCGATGCCATCCGCGAGTGGGAGGGCGTTTAGAAACGATCTTCCCGAAAGCCATAGCGACCGCAGGTCGCCGCTTTCGGGAAGATGGCTGAATCTAGTACGATTTGCTGCAGGTGGCGCACGAGGCCGATGGTGTGCAGGAGCCGCACGATGACCCAGCCCCGGCAATCACGCCCTGACTCCCAATGGCCGAGAACAGGGAGATTTGACGTCCCGTGTTCTCACTCCCACACTTGGGACAGGCGATGGGCGCGTCGGCATCCCCCATCGATCTCAGAGCGTCGAAGCACGTCTCGCAATCGAGACACTTGTACTCATACAGTGGCACTGCCTATTCCCCTTCTCCCTTGAGCGCCAGCATCTTGGCCAGGCCGGCAAAGGCCTCCACTACGCGGTCGAGCTGTTCGTCGGTGTGAGTGGCCATGTAGCTGGTGCGCAGGCGTGAGGACTCTGGCGGGACTCCTGGAGGGACAACCGGGTTGGTGTAGATACCGGCATCGTAGAGCGTCTTCCAGGCCAAGATCGTGGGCATGTCGTCGCCGATGATGATCGGCACGATGGGCGTTTCACTGACACCCACGTTGAAACCCAACTTGCGGTATTCGCTCCGCATGCGCTCGCCGATCTCGTTGACCCGTGCGATCCGTTCCGGTTCCTCCTGTATCACCTCCAGCGAGGCCATCGCGGCGGCCGTGCTGGCCGGCGTGATGCTCGCGCTAAAGATCAACGAGCGGGCGTGGTACTTGATGAAATCGATCACGTCCGCATCGCCGGCGATGAACCCACCCAGGCTGGCGAGGGACTTGCTGAATGTGCCCATGATCAGATCGACCTCGTCCGTGAGGCCAAAGTGGGCTGCCGTGCCGCGCCCGCCGCCCAGCACGCCGACGGAGTGGGCGTCGTCCACCATCAGTCGTGCGCCGTACTTCTTGCACAGCGCCACGATCTCTGGCAGTGGGGCGATGTCGCCGCCCATGCTGTAGACGCCGTCGACGACCACCATCCTGCCCGCATCCTCCGGGATGCCGGATAAAACGCGCTCCAGGTGCTCCATGTCGCTGTGATTGAAACGGCGCGTTGTGCCAAACGCCAGCCGGCAGCCATCCACGATGCTGGCGTGATCGTCCTTATCGGTGATGACGAAATCGCCCCGACCTACCACCGCCGAGATGGTGCCCAGGTTGACTTGCATGCCGGTGGAAAAGACCAGCGTTGCCTCTTTGCCCACGAAATCGGCCAGCCGCCGCCTCAACTCCAAGTGCAATTCCAGCGTGCCGTTCAAGAACGGGGAACCGGTGCAACTGGGGCCAAAGTGTTCCGTCGCTTCGATGGCCGCCTGGCGCACCTTGGGGTGCGTCGTCAGGCCCAAATAGTTATTCGAACCAATCATGATCAGACGATGATCGCCAATGGTGACTTCGGTGGCCTCGGTATCGGAAAGTGGGATGAAATATGGATAGAGGCCGGCCTCTCTGGCCTCTTTTGCTCGCCTGGTGAGAGTATCGTTGTAGCACTTTTCGAATATATCCATTTATAAGGTCTCCTTGAATCAACTCATCTCCGCGCGAATCGTCCCGCACGCCGACCGCTATTATAAGCCAAAGTGCCCGCGTAGTAAAGCGAGTGGGATTGGACAAACCGGCCTCTTGGTGGCATAATTGATCGTAAGCGTGCAAGTGATCGATGACAGCAGCTACGATTGGAGGGAAAATGCCAGAGGACATAGGGACGATTCGCAAGCGAAAGAAGATGAGTATCAGCCAACTGACTTCCAGGTGCGGCATCTCCATTGCCGCGCTCGTCGAGTACGAGAAAGGGACGAGGGAGATTCCATCCGCCGACCTGGCGCGGCTGGCCAAGGTGCTCTACGTGAGTGAATGGGATATCAACCCTTGTTCGACGCCATTGCCGCCGCCCCCTGAGAAGCGAGAGCAGCCCAGGAAGCCGCCGAAGGAGAAAAAGCCGCCCCAAGTCCCCCCCGGCGCGGGAGACGCAGATCGAGCACTTGCTGGGGCTGGCCACGCGCCTGGGCATCGGCCGGGCCGCACTGGAGGAGGAGATCGGCAAGCCGCCGGAGGCTCTGACGCAGAAAGAGGCCCGCGACTGGAACAGGGAGCTTGCGAAGCGCAGCACCGAGCAAAAGTCCACGATCTCGCGCAAGCGCGGCTATCTGCCGGAGAGCGTGGATAGTTTCGAGTTGGCCTATCTGCTGGAGCAAAAGGACGCCGGCGCGCTCCTGCGCTTCACCCTCTTCGACGGTCAGACCTTCGAGGGTGTCGTCGTCGGCTTCAGCCCCTACCAGATCACCATCCGCCAGCCCGAGGGTGACGAGATCACGCTCAACAAACTCGCCATCGTCTACTACCGCAAGGCCGGAGGTGAGGCATGAGCCTGGGCGACGAACTGCGCTATCTGCGTGCGTTTCACGGCGGCGGCAATCTGATGGAGATCGAGGACGAAATCGGGCTCGATCCCGGTACGTTGCGCATGATGGAGCAACGCTACTGCCGCGTGGGGGAAGATGACGAGGAGCTGGCCAAGATCGCCGCCTACTACGGCGCTTCACTGGAAAAGCTCCAGTGGCACCGGGAGCGGTATCGCAAAGCGCTCAGCGCTTACCTGCAGGAGGCGATGGAGTCGGAGGACGCCGCCGGCTTTGAGCTGCGCACCGGTGAGTGGATGAAAGGCCGTGTAACCTGGTGGGACCTGGGGGCCTTTGGATTGGAACCCGAAGGCGGCGGGCCGTTCACCGTTGTGCAGCGCCACGCCGTGGTAGACTGGGAGGGAGTCGGGGCGTGATCGGACGCGCAGCGCCCGCGCCCAAGCTGACGACGTTCAGGTTTAGCGGTTTGTTGGTTGGCTTATGAATCGCTGGCTGTGGCGCGGCGCTGTGGGACTGATGGCCCTGATCCTGGCGGTGGGGCTGGCGCTCGTCGCCGCGCTGCTGCTGGGCTTGAACAGCCCGCGTCCCACCCGCCCTCCTGACTGGCAGGCCGCCGGCCTCCCGTTCACCCTGGAGGCTGCGCCGAACGAAACTGCCCTCAAGCTGCTGGGACAATCCTACGACGACTTTACCCTGGAGATCGAGGCTGCTCCCCTCTCCGGCCCTGGCTCCGGCTTCAACGGCTATGGCCTGATCTACCGCGCGCAGGACGACGTCCACTATTACGCCTTCGCCGTCGGCAGCGATGGCTACTACGCCGTCTTGCGGGTCGATGGAGGTGAGGAAACGCCGCTGGTGGATTGGCAGCAGTTCCCCCACGTCCATCGGGGAGTAGAGGCCAATCGGTTGCGCGTGGCGTGTGCAGGCCCGACGTGCAGCTTCTACATCAACGACGAGTACGCGACGGCCGTCGAGGATGGCACCTGGCTGGCCGGGGACGTAGGGCTGTGGGTGCGCAGCTTTGAGGGCGAGGTTGTGGCGGTGCAGTTCGAAGGCGTGCGAGTGTGGCTGAAGTGAGCGTTTGTGCGGGCGTCCTAGTCGGGATATAATCGTAGGTAACCAGCCCAAGGAGCGCACCATGCAAATCACAAAAGCAGAAGTCACGCCGGTCGAGTTGAGCCTGCGGCAGCCCATTCGGGCGGCCTACCATCCAGAGATCGAGCGTGTGACGGCAGTGTTCGTGCGCATTGAGACGCGCCAGGGGGAAAGTGCCTGGGGCTGCGCCATCGCCCACCCCGACCTGACCGGCGAGGAGCCGGAAGACGTCATCGAGGCCTGCCAGAGTTGCGCCGATATGGCCGCCGACCTCCACCCGACGAACCTGGAGTACTCCCTGGCCGAGCTGGCACCGCTGACCGAGGACACGCCCTCCGCCCTGTGCGCCTTCGACCTGGCGTTCCACGACCTGCTGGGCCTGGCCGCCGGTATGCCCCTCCACCGCCTGCTGGGCGGCTACCGCCACCGCGTCCAGACGTCGGTGACCATCGGCATTGCGCCGCTGGACGAGACGGTGGAGATGGCGCTCGCCCGCGCCGCCCAGGGGTTCCGCATGCTCAAGATCAAGGGCGGGCTCGACGCCGAGGAGGACGTGCGCCGGGTGCAGGCGGTTCACAGAGCCTTGTCCGATCTCGTCCTCCGCCTGGACGCCGACGGGGGGTATACCGTGCGGCAGGCGGTAGACGTGGCCCGCGCACTGGAGGGGAGTCTGGAGATGCTGGAGCAGCCCACGCCTGTCGACGACCTGGAGGCGCTGCGCCAGGTGACCAGGCAAAGCCCGGTGCCCATCCTGGCGGCCCAGAGCGTGACCGGGCCGGCGTCGGCGCTGGAGGTCGCTTCACGCAAGGCCGCCGACGGCATCAGCGTCAAGGTGGCCGCGTGTGGGGGCTTGAATTGCGCACGCCAGGTGGATGCCATCGCCCGTGCGGGCAAGCTGGCGACAATGATCGGTTGCCTGCCGGAGCCGGCGCTCCTCATCGCCGCCGGGCTGAGCCTGGCGTTGAGCGCGCCCAACGTTCGTTACTGCGACCTCGACGGTCACCTCGATCTCATCGGCGACCCCACCGTGCCCGGTTTTACGCTGGAGGAAGGCTGGCTCACCGCCACCGATGTGCCGGGGCTGGGGTGCACGGTGGAATTGTGACTACCTTCCTCCAAACATAAATCGCCCGCCGATCATCGTCATCTCTACCTGCGTCTCGGCGATCGCCATCGGATCGCAGGTGAAAATGTCGCGGTCGAGCACGATCAGGTCGGCGAGCTTGCCGGGGCTTAGTGACCCCAGGCGATCCTCCAGACTAGCGACGTAGGTTGCGCCCAGCGTGTATGCGCGTACCGCCTCCTCGACCGTCAGCCGCTGCTCGGGATACCAACCCTGCGGGCCGGGGAAGCCGTCGACGCGGCGGCGAGTCACGGCGGCGTGGATGCCCAAGAAGGGGTTGAGGTCCTCCACCGGGCAGTCGGAGCCAAAGGCCAATGCCGTGCCCGCGTCCAACAGGCTGCGCCAGGCGTAGGCGGTCGCGCAGCGCTCGCCCCAGTACCGGTCGGCCATCTCGCAATCCTGCGTGGCGTGGATCGGCTGCATCGAGGCTATGATGCCCAGCGCCGCTAACCGGCCCACGTCGTCGGGATGGAGCAGTTGCACGTGCTCGATGCGGTGCCTGTAGGGGCGAGGCTCGTCCTCGCTCTCAAGGCAGGGACAAGCCCTGCCCCTACAAGCATCCAGCACATCGAGCACCAAGCGGTTGGCCCGGTCACCGATGGCGTGAATGGCCAGCGGTACCCCGCCCGCCGCTGCCTTGCGCGCCAGCTCGCGCAGTGCGTCCTCGTCGATGGTCAGAACGCCGACGTTATCCGGCTCGCCCTCGTAGGGGGCCAGCATCGCTGCCGTGCGCGGCCCCAGCGCGCCATCGGCAAAGAGCTTGATCCCACCGATGCGCAGCCAGTCGTCGCCCAGTCCTTCTCGTAGACCCACCTCCAACGCGCAGTCGAGCGTGTGTGCAGGCAGATACTTGACCACCCGCAGGCCGAGCGCGCCCCGGGCGCGCAATCGCTGGTAGGCCCCAAAGGCCCGCGTGCCATCCACGTCGTGGATCGCCGTCAGCCCCACGCGCCATGCATTTGGAAAGGCCTTCCGCAGCGCGTCGTCCGTCTCCTCTGGGCCAGGCTGCGGAGCGAGGGCGGCGACCAGTTCCATTGCGCTCTCCTCGAACAGCAGCCCGTCCGGCCGGCCCGCCGCGTCGCGCCCGATGCGCCCGCCGGGGGGATCGGGAGTACCAGCGGTGACACCCGCCAGCCGGAGCGCGCACGAGTTCACCACCAGCGCGTGGCCGCTCTTGGCCTTGAGCGCGACCGGACGGTTCGGCGCGACGCCGTCCAGATCGGCGGCGGAGGGGAAGCGCCGCTCGGGCCATCGCTCCTGATCCCACCCCCGCCCGACGATCCACCCTTCGACAGGCTCAGGGTGGCATCCACCGGGCGGTGTCTCCTGCGCTCGCTCCGCCACCCGCGCCAGCACCTCGTCCAAAGATGCCGCGTCGCCCAAGTCCAGCTCGCGCAGCCCCAGGGCATAGGAGGCGAAGTGAATGTGACAGTCGGTTAAGCCGGGGAGCACGCAGCGCCCCTCCAAGTCGATCACGTCGCCGCCGGGGGCCAGCAAGTCGCGCATCGGGGAATTGTCACCCACGGCCAGGATACGTTCCCCGGCGATGGCCAACGCCGAGGCTCGGGGACGCGCGGCATCTATCGTATAGACCTGCCCGTTGACCAGCAGTCTATCGGCGAGCATATCCGCCTAAAACGCGCCGAGCTGGCACTGTCTGATGCGAGCCCCCAGCTTTTCGGCGGCGTTGGCCACTTCCAGCTTGGGTATGCCGAGCCGGGCCGCGATGGCCCAGGCTTCGGCGCATGGCAGCCGCTCCCCGACCAATCCACCGTGAATGGCCTGCTCCAATTCCGGCGCTACGTGTTCTGCCGGCTGCACGATGCTTTTGGGGTCGCCGTAGCCGAACAGCCCCAGCTGGCAGCGCGCGAGTCGCATCCCTAACGCATCAACAACTTCGCCCACGTCCAGTGGCATCACACTCAACTCCTCGGCGATGCAAAAGGCGTCCATGCAGCGCAACTTCCCGCCGTCAACTCGCTCCCGAATCGCTGCTGCAATTCTCTCGTCCATTTCAATCTCCAATCTCTGTTGAACGTATCATCTCAATAATCCGGGGGGCTGGGGGTGTGAGGGCGGCTGCGCCGCCCTCACACCCCCATTTTCCCCTACTTGTTGAGAAGATACTGTTGAACTGACATCTGCTCCCCTTTAGATTATACACGCGATCAGCCCGAATGGACAGGGATTCGCTAGAGTCCGCCTCGAGAATAGCCGCTTTCCCCCCCACCTAGCCTCCCCCACCAGGGGGGAGGGACCGATTGCCCCCTTCCCTCGGTGGGAGGGGGCGCGCGGGTACGCGCGTAGGGGGAGGGGGAGTGTTTTCATCATTGAAGGTGCCCCAATCGGGGCTTGACTGCCTCGACAATAGCCGTTTTCCCCCACCTAACCTCCCACACCACGGGGGGAGGAATAGTGCCCCCTCCCCTCGTGGGAGGGAGCTAGGGGGAGGGGGCATCCTCGTCTCCGCGGGTACCCTTCGGGCACCCGCTTGCCCCTTTTGCCTATCTGCGGTACAATCCTCCCCAATTCATCCCTGCCCGGAAGTGGAGCCAAATCTATGCGCGCTGATCTACACATCCATACCACAGCCTCCGACGGACGCTGGCCGCCGGAGCGCGTCGTGGCCGAAGTGCAGGCCCGATCCATCGGCCTGTTTGCAATTACCGACCACGACACTATCGCCAACGTGGCGCCGGTTGAGGCGCTGGCCTGCGAGGCGGGATTGGCTTTCCTGCGTGGCGTCGAGGTATCCACGCAGGTAAACGGTGCCTCCTTTCACATCCTGGCCTACGGCTTCGAGCCGCACCACCCAACGCTGATCGCCCTGCTGCACGAAAGCAGGGCCAAGCTCGATCGGGCAAACGAGGAGTCTGTCCGTGGTTTGATCGCGGCTGGTTATCCTCTCGATCTGGACGAGTACCTGGCCTACGATTACGAGCGCACGCGAGGGGGCTGGAAGTCGCTCAACTTCTTGATTGATCGCGGAGTTTGCCAAGACATCGACGACTACTTTCGTAACCCGGATATTCCATTGCCTTTCACGCTCTGCTCGTTCCCGCACCCTGCCGAGGCCATCGCGGCCATCCGGGAGGCCGGCGGGGTGCCCGTTCTGGCCCATCCCGGCGCGACTCTGCGGGATGTGGGCGTCACCACGGAGACGTTGCAGCCTCTGCTCGATTTTGGCATCGCCGGAGTGGAGTGTTACCACAGGTATAACGACGAATCCACGACCCGCTTCTGCCTGGACTGGTGCGCCCGCCACGACCTGCTCGTCACCGTAGGATCCGACTGTCACGGCGGGCTCGTCAATCGAGAGTTGGGTTTCCCGCCTATCGATACTGCCGATCTGCGGCTGGGCGAGCTGGAGGGACGGATTATTCGCTAGGAGGGATGTAGATATGAACGAATTGACCATCTCCCAGCGTGGTATCCATATGCCGGCTTCGGCCATGCGAAAGCTCGCGCCCTTTGCCGACGAGGCGAAAGCGCGCGGCGTTGACGTGATCCACCTCAACATCGGCCAGCCCGATATCGAGACGCCCGCCGAGTTTTGGGAGGCGGTGAGCAGCTTCCCGGAGCGCACGCTGGCCTATGGTCCCTCGGCCGGCCGCGCCGAGTGCCTCGATGGCATGGTCGAATATTACGCCCGTTTCGATATTTCCCTGACGGCGGAACAGATCATCATCACCACTGCAGGGTCCGAATCGTTGCTGTTCGCGCTGATTGCCTGCGGCGATGCCGGCGATGAGGTCATCATACCGGAGCCTTTTTACTCCAACTATGCCGGCCTGGCGACGATGGCCGGCTTGCGCGTCGTGCCCTTCATCACCTATGCCAAAGACGACTATCGGTTGCCCCCGCGCGAGGTGATCGAGGGCTTGATAGGAGAGCGCACCCGCGTCATTCTCTATTCCAGCCCCGGCAACCCCACCGGCGTGGTCTACACGCCGGAGGAGGTCGCCATGCTGGGGGATATCGCGCGCTCTCGCGGTCTGTACCTTCTGGCCGACGAACCATACCGCGAGCTCTCTTACAATGGCCAGATCGCCACCAGCGCGCTGCACCTGCCGGGTATGGAGGAACACGTCATCGTGCTCGATAGTATCTCCAAGCGGTTCTCGGCGTGCGGCGCGCGCATCGGCTGCGTCGTCTCGCGCAATGCAACCGTGATGGAAGCGATCATGAAGCTGGCGATGGCGCGCCTCTCGGCGCCGGTGCTGGAGCAGATCGGGGCCGCCGCGTGTCTGATGAACACACCCGCCTCCTATTTTGAAGAGATGCAGGAGGAGTACACCCGTCGCCGCGACATCGTCTACGAGAGACTGAACCAGATCGAGGGGGTCTATTGCCCCAAGCCAGCAGGCGCGTTCTACGCGATGGCCAAGATCGAGGGCGTGGATACGGAGGAATTTGCGCGCTGGTTACTGACCGATTTCGAGCACGAGGGCGAGACGGTGATGGTCGCGCCGGGGTCGGGGTTCTATAGCACCCCCGGCCTGGGGCACGAGGAAATCCGCATCGCCTACGTATTGGAGACCGAGGTGCTTTCCCGGGCGATGGATCTGCTGACGATGGCGATCCACCGCTACCGCCAGGAGCAACCCTGAGGAGGAAAAGATGACAACAGGTCACTTACAAGGACTGACGATTGCCTTCATCGGCAGCGGCACGATGGGAGGCGCCATCATCCACGCGTTGGTGGCGAAGGACGAGGTGGAACCAGAGCAGATCATCGCCAGCGATCTGCTCCCTGAGCGACGGGAGGAGTTACAGGCCCGTTACGGTGTGCGCGTCACCGCCGACAACGCCGCTGCCGCCAGCGGAGCCGACATCGTGGTTCTCTCAGTCAAGCCACAGGTGCTGCCCGAAGTGTTGCCCGAGCTGCACGGCAAGATCAAGCCTGAGGCGTTGGTGTTCTCCATCGTCGCCGGCATGCCCATCGTTACCATCAGCCAAGGGCTCGGCCACGCCGCCGTCGTGCGCACCATGCCCAACACGCCGGCCCAGATTGGGGAGGGGATGACAGTGTGGACAGCGTCGCCCGCGGTCACGGAGGTGCAGCGAGCACAGGCGCAGGCCATCCTACAGACGATGGGTCTGGAGGTGTACGTTACTCACGAGGACGCGCTGGACATGGCGACCGCCGTCAGCGGCACCGGCCCCACTTACGTCTTTTTGCTGATGGAGGCGCTGGTAGATGCGGCGGTTCACCTGGGTTTTTCCCGGCGCGAGGCGCGTCCCATCGTCATCCAGACGGTGCTTGGCTCGGCCAGGTTCGCACAGCAGTCCGACAAGCACCTGGCCGAGTTGCGCAACATGGTGACCTCGCCGGGCGGCACCAGCGCCGAGGCGATCTACCAGATGGAAAAGGGCAGCATGCGCACGGTGCTCTCCAAGGCGGTGTGGGCGGCTTACCAGAAATCCCGTCTGCTGGGTCAGCGCGCCCTGCAACCACCGGAAGCGCCGCTGAAGGTCGACGGCGAAGAGTGAGCGTCTAGCACCGCCCCGGGATTACAGGCGACTCTTCTGCCCCCGGTCGTCGGCCAGAGGCGCGTCGGTGAATCGGGGCAAGCATTCCCAACAGGCGAAATTCATCGCCTACGGCAGATGGACGTGGGGGTCTACGGGACGGCCATAGTAGCGGATCTCGAAATGCAGGTGCGGCCCGGTGGAGTAACCGGTGGTGCCTGCGCCGCCCAAAAGCTCCCCCTGTCGCACCTCCTGCCCGGTCTTGACGGCGAACTCGTCCAGGTGCGCATAGTAGGAACTCCATCCGTCGGCGTGCTCCACGATGACCAGGTTGCCATAGCCGCCGCCCCACTCGGCAAAGGCGACGGTGCCGTCGGCGATGGCGACGATGGGATCCCACATCTGGGCGGCGATGTCGAGGCCGATGTGGCTGGGATTGCCGGGGTCGTGGAACGTCCAGCCAGAGATCTCGCGCCGCGTGGTGGGCCATATGAATGTACCTTCAGCGATGATGGCGATGGGGCCGCCAGCCGCTGCGGTTGTCGGTCGTAAAGGATCGGGGGTGCCGGGAGCGGCCGGCGCGGACGCATCTGCGAGGGTGAGGACGAGGGAATAGCGACCCGGTGTGCCGGAGGTCGGCGTCACCTGCACGCGGTAGATACCCATATCCGGCAGGCTCGGCGCAAAGACGTAGGGCAGCAGGAAGGCGGAACCGGCCTCGTCCGCCAGGATGGTGCCATCGGGGGCGATCAAGCGGACGGCCAGCTCGGCATCGGCGCTGGAGCCGGAGCCGGGGTGGAGCCACATTTCGATGGTAGCGGATTGCCCGCCGCGGGCACGGAACTGCCATTCATCCGCAACCTCAGTGTTCAACGTGCCCTCGACAGGCGCGCCGGTGCTGATCCAGGC
>Ga0307430_1002832_pt1 | contig 11194 bp, 9 predicted proteins | sample SalMarWE160130MG_FD_202159 | JGI IMG/M metagenome (GOLD analysis project Ga0307430, IMG submission 202159) | Salt marsh sediment microbial communities from the Plum Island Ecosystem LTER, Massachusetts, United States - WE1603-130 | ecosystem: Environmental > Aquatic > Marine > Intertidal zone >... | reverse complement strand
GACCGAGTGACAAATGTGGTTGACGGAAAACGCATACCGACCGACAACAGTTATCCCGATGCAAGGATTGATGCCCTGATAAGCGACTTGGAATCAGGGGAAAAACAGCGTATGAGTCAGGCTCGGCTATGGCGCCAGAGCGGCGGGTATAATGTCAGCCTGCCGGAACTGGATATGCTCGTTGATATTGCGATGGCGAGTCCGGGTGTCCTCGGCGCCGGCCTTGTCGGCGCCGGGATGGGCGGCAGCATCGTGGCCCTTGTCGAAGATAAACATGACCAGCAGCTCATCGAAAATATGGCTGAACAATACTATCGACCACGCAACCTACCGGTGGAAGCAGAGATAATCGTCCCTGTGGGTGGTTTGTGCACGATGGATTTGTAAACTAATGGACGGAGCAAATCAATTTTACCGGTTACCGCTGCGGAATAGGTGTTACTATTAATTCTTACTCGCTGTCGCCAAACCACGTTTTAAGAGTTTCCTTAGCCTTCTGTTTATGCTCCTCTTTAATGTGGGCTGCAACCATTGCAAGAGCTACAACTAAAACGCCAAGGTCATCTGCAAATCCAACAACCGGCACAACATCAGGAATGGCATCTACAGGACAAATAAAATAACCTAAAGCAGCGACAATAACCCCTTTTGCCCACTTCGGAGTGTCTTTATCTTGAAGACAATAAAACAGCATAAGAGCTTTCTCGATAACTTCCTTACCAGCCTTGAGAGCATGTTTCTTAACTTTCTTCCAAAAACCTTCTTCAGAATATTCTTTGCTATATTCATTACTTTGATTTTCCGCCATTTTCATACTCCATTTAATTCCCGAGAGCAATGATGCGGCTTCGGCGTCCATAAATATCTTGCAGTTCTTATGCTTCTGCAGTATCGAGGCAGGACACATAGGAGTTACCTGACCTTCCAGGGCTTTCCTGACCGCCTCGGCTTTGCGTTTATCCGGCACTGTAACAATCAGGCGGGCACTTTTCATAATCTGCTGAATACTCATCGATATCGCCCGCTGCGGTACCTGTTCCAGCGTATCGAACCATCCTTCGCCCAACTGCTGGTTTCTGCATCTTTCGTCTAATTCCACGATAATGAAAGGCACTTCAGTTTCAAAGTCCGCGGGCGGGTCGTTAAACGCCAAATGCCCGTTTTCTCCGATTCCTATCAATGCCACGTCAATGGGATTTGCTGCGATAATGTTACCTACTCTTTGGCATTCGACCTGTGGGTCGTCCGCATTGCCGTTAACAAAATGGACAGCCTGCAAGTCCGGCACCTTGTCCACGAACCGTTCTTTCAAAAACTTTCTGAAACTGGCTGGATGGTCCGGCCCTAAAGCTATGTATTCATCCAGGTGGAACATCGTTACTTTCGGCCAGTCGATTCCATCGGTTGCCACCAGGTTTTTGAGCATCTCTATTTGGCTTGTCCCTGTGGCCAGTATGATATTCGACCGGCCCTTGTTTTCTATCGCCTCTTTGATAGCCTGGGCGGCGCTGGCCGATGCCGATGCCCCCATTTCTTGTTTTGTCTTGTAAATAAACTTTTCCATAATTTCGCTCTTATCTTAAATACAAATTTATTGGTGCCGTTTCTAAAAAGTAGTTGTCACATTTTGTCATTCCCGCGAAAGCGGGAATCCAGACTAACGAATTCGCTCCTGGACACCTGCTTTCGCGGGTATGACGATGCGAATCAATCAGTTTGAGTAATCATAATAAATTTCAGCGGCGCCGGCAAAAGATTTTTCATTGACTATTTACTATTTACTATTTACTATTGAATCAGAGTCCTGATTTCCTTTTCAATAGTCAATATAAGTCAATATAAAACGGAAAATAGTAAACACACTACCCGGAAATGGAGGTGGATTATGGCGAATGTATGCAGATTTGTTACAATGGCGGTTATCCTGTGCTGTTGTCATCCAGCTTTGGCACCGGCTAAGGAAGTTACTGTAGATTCTTCTGCGGTTCTTAAGACACTCGATAAGAGCCATCCCCGATTGATGTTGAAGGACAAAGACCTGGAGCGTCTGAAAAAACTGTATGCAAAAGACGAAGTTCTGCAGAAATGTTTGAGGGATGTTCTTAAGGATGCGGACGCCTGCGCTGAAAAGCCGATGCTCACTTACAGGAAGATTGGCCCGCGTCTTCTCCATGTCAGTAGAGAATGCCTGCGTCGAATCTATGCCCTTGGCCTTGCGTACAGATGGACCGGCGAGCAAAAATATGCCGAAAAAGCCAAAGAAAACCTGCTGACCGTCTGTGCATTCGAGGACTGGAACCCATCTCACTTTTTAGATACGGCTGAGATGTCCCACGCGGTCGGCCTCGGTTATGACTGGCTGTATTCTTATCTCGACGTGAAGACACGGGAAGAAATCAGGGCCGGCTTAGTTAAGAACGGCCTGGAACCGGCACTGAGCGCGTATGAGAAATCGTGGTGGAGTAAAAGTGAGCACAACTGGAACCAGGTATGCAATGGGGGGATGATAGTCGGTGCTTTGGCTATTGCGGAATCTAAGCCGCAGTACGCAGAGCAGATTATTATTTTAGCGATTGAGTCGCTGCCGCGTGCTCTGAAAAGCTACAGCCCCGATGGCGCGTGGATGGAAGGGCCCGGTTACTGGAGTTATGCCACACATTATACGGCTTACGGGCTGGCGGCGCTGCAAACCGCTTTGGGCACAGACTTCGGTCTGTTGCAAACTAAGGGACTGGCCGAATCCGGGAACTTTCCAATATACACAAGCGGGCCGCGAGGTCTGTATTTAAACTTTGCCGACTGTGGAGAAAAAAGCTCCAGAAGACCTATGCCGTGTATGTTCTGGCTGGCCCGGACCTACAATAATTCCCTGTACGCCGAGGCCGAACACGCTGAGATTGCCAAACGCGACGCCAGTGCCCAGCACGTAGTTTGGTATGTGTCGGCTCCAAGGGAAATGCCGGCAGCCAAAGACCTCGACCGCTATTTCCGCGGCCCTGTAGAGATAGCGGTGTTCCGCAGCGCCTGGGACGACCCGCAAGCTCTGTTTGTTGGTATCAAAGCCGGCTATAACCAGGTCAATCACGGTCATCTGGATTTGGGCAACTTCGAGCTTGAGGCGTTGGGCGTTCGATGGGCACGCGACCTCGGCTCGGACAACTATAATCTGCCCGGTTACTGGGACAAAAGAAGGGGGGGCAGACGATGGAGTTATTACCGCTTGAATTCGAAAAGCCATAGTGTCCCACTACTGGACGGCGAGGACCAGGACCCATTGGCAACGTCAAAGTTCACAAAGTTCGAAACAGAGAGGTCTTCTGCTTTTGTCCTTGTTGACCTGACGAGCGCCTATAAAAAGTCTGCAAACAAAGTAACAAGAGGTGTTGCGATGGTCGAGAATCGGCGGGCGGTTCTTGTGCAGGATGAGTTTGAAATCGAAAAGCCCTGTGAGGTCATCTGGGCTATGACAACGGATGCGAAAATCGATATAAAGGAAAAAGATACCGCTGTACTTACCCTTGCCGGCAGAAAGCTTATCGCCCGCATCTTGTCACCTTCAATCGCTGGGTTTGCAGTGGAGTCGGCCCAGCAAAAACCTCCCCAGAGAACCAACAAGGGTGTCAGACGACTTATAGTTCGATTACCAAATGCCGGGGGTAACGTGCGGGTGGCAATTTTGCTCTCGCCGGTCTGGAAAACCCAGGAGGTAGTTACGAAAGTGCAGGTAAAGCCGTTGGCGCAATGGTAATGAATGTGATTATCAAATGAAATTAGTGGTCTGTCAAATTTGATCTGGTAGCTTGGAAGGGTGGCAGCCTCAAGCGCAGTACCCGCTTTCGCGGGCACAAGCTTGGGGATGGATTCTCCTGCATTCACCATCCCCAAAGCCTTCGGCTTTGAGGCTGCCACCCAACCGTGGGAATAACGACCTACAGATTCAAGCTTGACAGACTATTAGTGTGTAAAAAGATATTATGAGGTGTAAAATGAAAAGTCCATCGGTCGGTATTTACAAAGTTCTTGTTATCAGTATATCAATATTTGCAGTAACGTTTTCGGGTGGATTTGTTCAGGGTGCCGAAAACAAAAAACCACAGCTTTGTCAGGGAAATTATCATAGCGAGGAGGCGGCCAAAGAACAGCTCGCTAAATTTGCTCGCAGCTATTCCAACCTTGCTGAATGGAAGGCCCGGGCCGAGCGAATCCGCGAGGGTATTCTGCGCGGAGCAGAACTTCTGCCTCTGCCCGAGAAGTGCCCGCTGAACCACATCATCCACAGCAAACGCAAATACGACGGCTACACCGTCCAGAACGCAGCTTTCGAAAGTCTGCCCGGTGTCTTTGTTACAGGGAACTTATATCGTCCTCGAAAAGGCAAGGGACCTTTTGCTGCAGTGCTTTGTCCGCATGGACATTTCAGCAGCGCCGGAAACTATGGCCGATTTCGACCCAATATGCAAAAGCGATGTGCGGCCTTAGCCCGCATGGGCGCTGTCGTTTTTTCTTACGATATGGTGGGATATGGCGACTGGAAAAATGCAGGATGGCAGCACAATAGACCGAAGGTTCTTAAATTACAGCTCTGGAATAGTATCCGCGCCATCGACTTTCTTACATCCCGCAAGTATGTGGACCCCAAGCGCATCGGTGTAACGGGGGCGTCCGGCGGAGGAACACAATCGTTTCTTGTAACAGCGGTCGATGACCGTATCGCCGTCTCAATTCCTACCGTAATGGTCTCGGCGCACTTCTTCGGCGGATGTAACTGCGAAAGCGGTATGCCCATCCACAAGAGCGATACCCACGAGACAAACAATACGGATATTGCCGCTCTGGCGGCACCTCGTCCGCAGCTTCTAATCTCCGACGGCAAGGACTGGACTAAGAATACACCGAAGGTCGAGTTTCCTTATATACGTAATGTCTATCGCCTCTTTGGCGCAGAAGCTGACGTAGAAAATCTGCATCTTCCTGATGAAGGGCATGATTATGGATTTTCAAAGCGCACCGGCGCCTATAAGTTTCTTGCCAAACACCTGAAACTTTCACTCGATAATATAATAAAGCCGGACGGCTCAATTGATGAGAGTTTTGTTGTCATCGAGAACCAGGATGATATGTACGTTTTTGGCCCGGGGCATCCCAGGCCCGCACATGCCGTCAGTGCTGAGACAACAGAGCTGCCGTGGGATTAGTTCATAATTTATTTTGAAGAAGTTAACAAAATGAAGAAGATCATTGCAATATTCCTGGCCTGCATAACTACCACTGTGCTTTCAGTGACGGCAGCAGAACGCCAGAACAATCCCAAAGAAGTTACAGTAAAGCCGATACTGGTGGTATATAAAACCATCGGCGAAGTCGAATTGAAACTGCATATATTTGAGCCACCCGAGCGGGATGTAAAGGAATCGTTACCGGCGATAGTCTTCTTCTTCGGTGGTGGCTGGGTCGGCGGTACTCCTACGCAGTTTTACCACCAGTGCGATTACTTGGCCTCACGGGGAATGATGGCGATTTCCGCCGAATATCGTGTTAAAAACAGGCACGGGACGACACCATTTGAATGCGTCGCTGATGGTAAGTCCGCTATCCGCTGGGTCAGGGCCAACGCAGCCCGGCTTGGCATCAATCCGAACAAAATCGCCGCGGGCGGCGGCTCGGCGGGCGGCCACGTGGCAGCTTGCACAGGCGTGATTGAGGGACTCGATGAAGAAAATGAAGACCGTAATATCAGTTCTAAGCCGAATGCATTAGTACTATTCAACCCTGCTGCTGACTTGGTAGGGTTGTCGAAAAAAAGGCGTTCGGACGAAAGGTTCCGTCGTGTAGAGGAAATATCTCCCTTGCAGCACGTAAAAAAAGGTGTCCCTCCGTGTATTATTTTTCACGGGACTACGGACAGGACTGTTCCGTTCGAGAGTGTTGAGCGTTTCAGCAAGGCTATGAAGGAGGCCGGCAATGTTTGTGAGCTTGTGCCGTTCGAGGGCAAGGGGCACGGCTTTTTTAACTACGGAAGGGACGAAGATAACAGCTCATTTAATAAAACCATCGAGGAAACCGACAGGTTTCTTACTTCTTTAGGTTATTTGAAGGACGTATCTAAACCAAAGCAATCCGGAAAGAAACAAAGCCGTGTAAATCCCGTTTTTGCGCCCATCACAGACGACCCAAGTCTGCCGAGGGTCCTGCTGATTGGCGATTCTATCTCGATCGGTTACACACTGCCGGTGCGAAAGCTGCTTACCGGCAAGGCCAATGTCCATCGGATTCCCACTAATGCCAGGCATACCGGTATTGGCCTGGAAAACATCCACGAATGGCTCGGTGACGGCAAATGGGATGTAATACACTTCAACTGGGGACTGCACGACCTTTGTTACCGAAGCTCAGATGCAAAAACTCCAGGCCGTAAGGACAAAGTGAATGGCAAGCTGGACTTAACATTCGAAGAGTATCAAAAAAATCTGTGGAAACTTGTCAAGATACTCAAAGCCACCGGTGCGGAGCTTATCTGGGCCAGCACGACCCCGGTTCCTGATGGTGAGCCGGGCCGCTTCAAGGGTGATGAGATAAGATACAATAAAGCCGCCGAGAAAATTATGAAAGAAAACGGCGTGATGATTAACGACCTTTATGCTCACGTTCTGCCAAAGCTAAGCCGGATTCAACAGCCGAATGGCAATGTCCACTTTACTACTGAAGGTTCCAGCTACTTAGCTAAAAAGGTGACTGCAAGCATCCTTAAAGCACTTCGTACATCACGCAGCAAGTAGATACGATAAGTAGTACTCTATGAAATTTGATTTTGTGAGTTGTCATTCCCGCGAATGCGGGAATCCAGTCTGTTAATTGGCTGAATTCCACATCAAACAGGAACAACCTCTATTCACATATTTAAATGTTATGAGTCAGTAGTATGATATAGGCAATACGATGTGCTCTCAGGTAGGTGGTCTCTTAAGCTCTTCGATTTTCGGCAGGTCTTTGAGTGTGTTCAGGCCGAAGACTTCAAGGAATTTTTTTGTTGTGCCATAGAGCATCGGCCTGCCCAAAACTTCCGCTCGGCCTACTATCTTAACCAGCCCTTTATAGCAAAGAGTTCGAATTACCTCGCCGGTGGCAACACCTCTGACGACCTCGATATCAGCCCGCATAACCGGCTGCTTGTATGCAATTATGGCAAGGGTCTCCACGGCGGCGGGGCTTAGTTTGCTGTCGCTGCGGGCCCGAAGTAATTTTTTCAGCCAATAGTTATAAGGACTCAGAGTAAGCATTTGATAACCACCGGCGATTTGCTCTATTCTAAAGGCGTTATTGTTGGTTCGGTATTTGCCGTTCAGGTTTTCGATACATTGACAGACTTTTTTTACGGATGTCTCAACAATATTAGCCAGCCGGGCTTCCGAGAGCGGCTCATCGCTGGCGAATAAAACCGCTTCAACGACCGACTCAACTGTCGTCTCAACATCCTGGTCCTGCCGCAACAGCTCAGTTTGTTCTTCTTCCAGCGTTCGACATTCAACATTCGATATTCGATATTCGGAATTCTGTCTTCCGACCTCTGTCTTCTGTTTCCTGATACCCTGTTCACCTGATATCCTGATTCCCTGGTCTTCTGTTTTCTGTTGTTCTGTCATAGGTTTTTCCACTTAAATGGGTCTGCATCTTTTTTGCTTACTCTTATTGTTACTGAATTTAGCTGTTTTTGCAACTGTTTGGCGAATTTTTTTAATATGAACCGTTCCGAGACGGTATGGCTCAGGCAGATACAGGTCAGGCCTGCTTCCTGTGCGGCTAATGCCTGATGGTGTTTCAATTCGCCGGTGAGATACAGCTCGGCCTTTGCAGCGATAACCGAATTGATAATCTTGCCGCACGAGCCTGCACATACCGCCGCTGTTTTTACAAGCCGTTTTTCGTTTCCAACCAGACCGACGGCCTTGGCACCTGTGTGCTTCTTTATTCTTTGGATAATCTGTTCTATTCGTAATGGCTGGGCTAATTTGCCGATTCTGCCAAGGCCGAATTTGTTTTGGGTGTTGTAGAGTTTGATGACATCAAAGGCAGGTGTTTCATAAGGATGAGCCTTTTTCATTGCCGCTACTACTTTATCGAGCTTTTCAGCCGGCACAATCGTCTCGAATCTGAGCTCCTGGACCTTTTCCGGTTTTCCTTTTTTCCCAATAGCCGGCTTTGCACCTTCCAGAGGCAAAAATGTTCCTGTTCCCTCGGCGCCGAAGCCGCAGTTGCTGTAATTGCCTATTGCCCCTGCGCCGGCAGTGAAGACCGCATTTGAAACTTCAGCTACTGATTCGACAGGGACAAAGACAACAAGTTTATAATTGTCGCCGGCCGGATTTCCAACGTAATCCCCAATCGGCTTTCCATCTTCAATGCCAATAATCTCAGCAAGGCCGTCGTTGACTCCGCCCGTGGCGGCATCCAGTGCGGTGTGTATCGAAAAGACCGCAACGCCGGAACGGATTAACTCATAAACAACGCCCGTTGGCCCATCAGAGGTGATATTCTTGAGGCCGTCCCAAATTACCGGATGATAACTTACAATCAGGTCTGTTTTTAGTTTTCTGGCCTCAGCGACAACATCGCCGGTTATATCGATGGTCAATAGAATGTTTTTTACGTTTTTCTGCGCATTGCCGATTAGCAATCCGACGTTGTCCCAGTCCTGTGCCAGGTTAAGCGGAACTATCTTTTCGATTTGCTCTGCAATATTTTTTACCTTCATTCCATATCTCTTGCTTCTGTTCAATACTCACACATGATTGTTGCTATTTGCTCTCAACATAGATTACCTTAATTCACCTTTCTCTTCCAGAAGCTTCACGAAGAGCCTTGAGAAATTCCGGGTGGACTTGATACCCCAAACTCTGTGCCTTATGGACATCCTCCCACGCTTTGTCATATTCCCCCTTGCCGTGGTAGGCGGCCGCACGATCGTAATAGACCGCAGCAAATTCCGGGCTTATCTCAATGGCCTCGGTGTAATCTGAGATGGCCTTGTCGTACTCGCCCTTTTTGCTGTAAGCGGCGGCTCGTTCGCAGTAGGCGGCAACTACGTTCGGATCCATCCGGATGACTTCCGTAAAGTCAGCGATGGCCTTGTCATACTCGCCTTTTCTGTTGTAGGCTGCGCCCCGGCTGCCGTAAGCATCAGTGGCAGTTGGGTCAAGCTGAATAGCCTCGGAAAAATCCGCAATGGCTTTGTCGTGCTCACCTATCTCGGAATAGGCGGTCCCCCGATTATAATAGGCCCCAACATACTTTGGGCTTATCGCAATGGCCTTATTGAAATCCGAGACCGCCTGCTCGTGCTGCTCTTTAGCACAATAGGAAATCCCCCGAAAGCAGTATGCATCAGCAAACAATGGATTTATCTCAATGGCCTTGTTGCAATCTGAAATGGCCTGGTCATATTGGTCTTTAGCGGCATAGGCAGTCCCACGGTAGAGATAGGCATCAGCATACTTTGGATTTATCTCAACGGCCTTGTTGAAGCATGAGATGGCCTGAAGATATTGGCCTTTGTTCACATAGTCCATCCCACGACTGTAGTATTGAACGGATTTATCTTTACATCCTGCCAGAAATAGACAAAAAACCATTCCCGACCTGAGCAGTACTCTCTTAAATATCTCTTTGTTCTGAGCACGCATTATAACTAATTTCTCTTTCCTGCAACCGGCTCCGACGGGCAATCCACCGGGGAATAGCTACCAAACCAATCTGACTCCAGTCCAAACAATATTGTGTACGTGAGTTAGAAATCCGCCTATGGCGGATGTCCACATCCGCTATTGCTTGTTCGATATTCGATATTCATTGTTGATAAGCTTATCAAAGTCTCTTTGTAGTTTTTTTGTCAATGACCCAACCTTGCCATCACCTACCGTGTGCTTTTCTACTGCGACTACCGGCATAATCTGCATAATTACATTTGTCAGGAAAATCTCATCGGCAGCCAGCACATCGTCTATGTAGAGGTCTTTTTCAACCAATTTGATGGAGTTTTTCAAGGCGATTTGGCAGACGGTCTTTCTCGCTACGCCCGCAAGGACAGGCGTTTCAATCGGCGGTGTATGAAGGACGGAATCTTTGACCAGGAACACATTGCTTATGCAGCCTTCGGCTAAGCGATTATTCGTCGTGAACCATAACGCTTCGGCAGCCCTTTTTTGATGTGCACGATTTAGCGCAATCATACGCGAGAAATAGCTTGTCGTTTTGTGGCCACAAGTCGGCTCGTCGGCGTTCTGTTTGAATGGGCAAAGTAACACGAGAACACCTTTTTTATAATACTCAGCCGGGTAAGGCTGGAGCTTTGTGGCGGTGATGAGAAGCGTGGCTTTGCACTGCTGCTCGGATTCGGACATCGGGCCATTGGTAAGTGTCAGCCGCAAACGGGCATCGGTTAATTTATTCGCTCGCAGGACTTTATAGATAGCATCAGTGATATATTTTCTGTCGTATGTGCGATTTATCGACAGGGCACGAGAGCTAAAAAACAATCTATCTAAATGGTCTTTCAGAGCGAATACCACGCCGTTGTAGCTTCGCATCGTCTCGAAAAGCCCTGCTCCATACAAAAAACCGCTATCGGTAACGGATACGCAGGCCTTTTCCATATCAATTAGTTTGTCATTTAGAAAAACTTTTTCCATTCTTTTAGCGTTCAGCGTACAGCGTTCAGCGGATAGGATAAAGCATTCTATATAGCATACTACCCACTTCTTTTAGCAGCTTTTCTACAGTCTCATTCTTACTAACATATTTTAGGTCGTTCGCTAATAAAAATTGCGTTTCCAATTCCAGCAGTGAACCATACGCAATAGACAAAAATTGATTGTACTCTGCTTTGTGTTTTCTGCCATAGCCCTCGGCTATATTAGAGGGTATAGATACGGCAGCTTTTCGCATTTGTTGAGATAGCCCATAGGTTTCCGATTTTGGGAAATCTTTTGTAATTTTATATATTTCTAAAACTAATTTATAGCTTTTCTGCCAAACTATGAGGTCTTTGAACGACTGAGTTTTCATTACTATACGCTATCCGCTCCACGATGCACGCTATATTCCAGTTACTACTATACGCTACCCGCTCCACGCTGCACGCTATATTCCAGTTACTACTATACGCTACCCGCTCCACGATGCACGCTATATTCCAGTTACT
>Ga0307430_1002831_pt1 | contig 11196 bp, 20 predicted proteins | sample SalMarWE160130MG_FD_202159 | JGI IMG/M metagenome (GOLD analysis project Ga0307430, IMG submission 202159) | Salt marsh sediment microbial communities from the Plum Island Ecosystem LTER, Massachusetts, United States - WE1603-130 | ecosystem: Environmental > Aquatic > Marine > Intertidal zone >... | reverse complement strand
CGGCATAACTAATTGGAAGGAATGAAAAAGGGAGGTATGAAAATGGCTTACAAAGTAAAAGATTTACAATTTGAAGATAGGTATTTTGCGGACGGATCAATATTTAAAAGCAAGCGTGAAATTTGCGAATATTTAATATCATATCATTCTATTGATTGTAATATGACAGAAGAGCAAAAGTTATTGGCCGCCGGAAAAATAAAAGAATGTTTAGAAGCATTGCAAGATTTTGAATGGGAATTTGAGAAAATAAAATAATATAACTTGTTGCCGCATAGCATTATATGGTATAATTAAAGTGAAAGGAGAAGATAGATATATTAAAATCAGTAAAATAAGGAGTAACAAATGCATAATAATAGTAATTTTTCTATTGGTTATCACGGATACAGTAAACCATACTTGACTATACAAGAAGGGGATAAATTTTATGATGCGATTTGTCCTTATTGTAAGAGTAGCGGGTTGATTTGGTTCAATTGGTATATGTCTAAAGTTAGCTCTGTTGATTTAAGAGCCAAATGCAATAAATGTGGTAAAGTATTTTTGTCGGAAGAGATAGAAAGAGGAAAATGCTATTGGACTATTTGAAAATATAGGTTCAACAAACGAAATATAATTATAAAAAGGATAAATAAAATGGAAATAGTGGGATTAAAAAATATTAGAAAAGAGTTGTCTTATTATGATAATATTCCTCATACTTTGTTTACAGGCGCAAGGGGAACGGGCAAAACAATGTTGTCAAAATGGATTGCTAATCAAAAAAACAAGAGGCTTATATTTTTAACAGGAAATACAATCAATCAAAAAAAACTAACAAACATTTTTTTAAAATTAGAAGAAGGGGATATTATTTTAATTGACGAAATACACCGTATGCCAGCCAAAGTAGAAGAAGTTTTATATCAGCCGCTAAACGCAAATATATTCCCTATAACCACAGTTGACGGAGATAATTATATTATAAAACTACAACAGTTTACATTGTTAGCCACTACAACGGCAACAGGTTCTATATCTAAGCCATTATTAAGCAGATTTGAATTAATATTCCATATTCCTCATTATAGCCAAGAAGAATTAGCCCAAATAATACAACAGCAAGATTATTCCATGGTAGACGCTCTAAAGATAGCTGAAAATATTGTTACTCCCAGGGAAGCCTTTAACTTATCTAATCGCATCAAAAAATTAAAAATGAGCGTAAAAGATGCTCTGGAGTTTATGGATTATAAAGACGGGTTTAATTCTTTTGAGCGAAAATATCTTGAGTTATTGCGGAATATACACCCTCAAAGGCTTTCTCTTACCTCTCTAACATTTTCTTTGCAATTAGATAAGGAAGAGGTTTATGCACTTGAAGATAAACTTGTCCAAAGAAGGTTGATAAATATAAATAGCAGGGGTAGAGGACTGGCAATATAAGGCAGAAAAGTAATAATCAAAGGCAAGAAAACATTTAATGGTGCATTTGGAACAGCAAAATAAAAATTTGTATTGGCATAGAAAGATGTGGTATACTCTTATAGAGGAGTGATTTTATGGCTAAAATTAAAAACAAAATTATTGATTTGGATAATATTCAAGGATCTTGTGTAAATTGTAAAACTCAAATTGAATCTGGATTTTTATATCAGGCTGCTAACGGAGAAGCAACAAAAGTTTTATGCAAGCAATGTCATTTGGAAGAGCAACAAGAAACAAAGAAAGAAAAAAAGTTATTGCAAAAAATAACAGTAAAGGAAATACCACAAGGATTTTTAGCAACAATATTTTCATCGCTTGGCGCAGAAACAAAAATTTATAAAGTTTTAAATAATGAGGGGATTTTTTTGGAAGAAAAATATATACCACATTCAAAATTGATTGGGTTGGCGAAATCAGAGGTTAAAATAAAAATAACATATCCTAAATAATTGATAATATACTATTTAATGTGATGTTCTGGTTAAGAAAACATTTTGAGAGCTCAAACCACTGGAGGACAGAACAGACATTTTGGAAAGACCACTATATAAGAGTGATACGGATAATGATAGGTGTAGGATTGGTATGAGTAGCTTAATTGAAGGTGATTGTATACAAGAACTAAAAAAACTCTCTGATAATTCGATAGATGCCTGTATTACAGACCCACCGTATGAATTAGGGTTTATGGGCAAGAAATGGGATAAAACAGGCATAGCTTATCAGGCAAGTTTATGGCAAGAAGTCCTACGAGTTCTAAAACCCGGTGGACACCTATTATCCTTTGGTGGAAGTAGAACCTATCACCGCATGGCTTGTGCCATTGAGGACGCAGGGTTTGAGATAAGAGATTGTATTATGTGGGTTTATGGTTCTGGATTTCCTAAGTCTTTGAATATAGGCAAGGCAGTAGATAAGTTGCAGGGAAATGAGAGGAAAAAAGTAGGAAGCGGAAAGAGTGGAAAACCAGAATCACACACATCGAGTTTAAATATGAGCCAAGTAGAACATAATACTTTTGGTGGAGAATTTAATGTTACCAAAGGCACATCAGAATGGGAAGGCTGGGGTACAGCCCTGAAACCTGCTCACGAACCCATAGTCTTAGCAAGAAAACCCTTATCCGAGAAAACCGTAGCCAAGAATGTTCTTAAATGGGGAACAGGTGGGATAAATATTGATGGGTGTAGGGTGGCTCTTGATGGGTCAGAGAATATGAACGCTGTTCAAAAAGGTAATATATATGGTTCTGGAGATATTTATGGTAAGGCAGAGCAGAAACATACAACCCAAACATATAAACCAGAAGGTCGCTTCCCTGCAAATTTTATTCACGATGGCTCACAACAGGTAATGGATTTGTTTCCGAATGTAAAGACAGGTTCAATAAAGCCACACAAACAAAAGCAAGACCCGAATATATTATATGCACCTAAATACATAAATGCTACTTTTAGCGGTGACTCAGGCTCAGCCGCCCGCTTCTTCTATTGTGCGAAAGCCTCAAAGAAAGAAAGGAATAGAGGAATAACTGGTCTAACGCTTGAACTGGAGGTGTGTCAATGCGAAGACAATATGGAACAGGTCATATCACTCGAAAAGGGTATATCCGAGTTAATAGCGGGAACAGGCTACGAATGGAACACGACCTCGTGTGGGAACGAGAAAATGGGGAAATCCCAGAAGGACATTGTATCCATCATATTGATGGCGACAAACAAAACAACGCCATCGAAAACTTGGAGTGCCTTGACTTTACCACTCACAAGAGAATTCATAGTGGGTGTTACAAAGATAGCGGTGGGATGTGGATTAAGCCTTGCTGTAAATGCGGACAACTCAAGCCCATTACAGAGTATTATGAAAGAAAGTCTGGAGTTAGCGCGTGGTGTAAAGAGTGCTGCATCAGAAACGCAGTTGAAAATAAGCGTAAAAGAAAACAGGAACGGTCATCCGACTATAAAACCCTTAGCCCTTATGAAATACTTAGTAAAGTTAATAAGCAGAGAAGGACAGACAGTATTAGACCCCTTTTTAGGCTCAGGTACAACAGGAATTGCCTGCAAAGAGTTAAAAAGAGAGTTTATCGGGATAGAAAAGGAAAAAGAATATATTGAAATAGCTAAAAGAAGAATTGGAGCAAGTTGTTGACAAATATAGGGTTAGGATTAGAACTACGCCAAACAAAACGGACAGATAAAAAGGAGGTAGTAACTGCTTATGAAAACCGACCAAAATAAACAAAGAACGATTAAAAACAATGGGTGTTTGGAGGTAAAAACGCTATGAAAATCACAAAAGTAACTAAAAAGTATTTTGAAACAGAGGGCGAAAGAGTTTACTTTTTTGAGCCTTTGGATGAGGAAATGACGGTTAAGGAATTGCAGGAGATGATGGATGAACACGAGAAGTTTATTTTAGGTGAAATAGTAAAAATGAGAAAGGAGAAAGTATGAGAATATCACACAATGTAATAATTAAAAAAGAAATAGAATTTGACGGGAAAACTCTTTTTAAAGCCTATTTTAGAGGGACTAATAATAGGGTTCATTATAAAGATTCTGGAAGGGTTCAGGGGTTTAGTCGCAAGGCGGATTTATTGTTTACGTTAAAAAATAATCCTATGGAAAGAGGGGTGATAGCTATATGAAAAAGGAAATTAGAAAAGCCATAAATAAGTTAGCAGTTGAAATCACAGGGTATGATATTTGTGATATTGAAACTTTTAATACTCCTGAAGAGGCTATTGATAGTCATTTAGTTTGGCTTGAGAACTATCATACTGATATAAGCCAATCGTTTGAAAATGAGGTAAGGAAGTTTAGGAGTTAAAATGCTTAAACCATGTCCATTCTGTGGGGAAAAAGAAAAATTAAAGGTTAAGAGGTATCTTACTATTCCTAACCTATTTACAATAACTTGTAAGGCGTGTGGAGCAGAGGGCTCTGTTAGTAACAGTGAAATGGATGCTGAATTACAATGGAATATTAGACCAGAAAGGGAGGGTGAAAAATGGGACAAGTAGAAAAAAGTATTATAAAATCTGGATTGAAGTATAAACCTATTTTAGTAACAAAGCAAAAAGCAAGCGAGATATTTGAGTCTTTACTTTGTAATCCCGATGGTGATATTGCAATTGTGGCTCCTAATTATGAGAAAAAAATGTTAAAGGCGGGTATTGAAAAAGTAAAAGAACTCGAATGGTCAGAAAAATTCCATAGAGAAGCATCCGAATTTTCAGATAATGAAATATATTGGAAGAAAAACTTACTCAACAAAAACCTAAAAGAGATATTTGAAAAAATAGAGTGTATGGAAGATTTAGCTTGGGCAAAAGAGCAACTTCAAAAGGTGATAGAATTAACATATAAAGATGTTTTAGAAGCGAAAGGAGAAGTAAAATGATGTGGAATAAAATTTTACAAGCTATTGAAAATGTTATAGATAGACGTTCTGCAAGGGGAGCAAGCGATAAGTCTATAATCTCGTGGTTAAATCACCTAAAAACTATTTATAAAGACTCGGGTTCTCATCAAGATATAGAGGTGGCAGAAAAAAGGGTCAAAAGAACAAAGTCGATTCTAATGTAATTTAAAAAGGAGGTATTATAATGTTTACAATATTCGGAATAGCAAAAACTAAAAAGAACTTAGTCAAAATGGGAACAACAAAAACAGACGCAGAATGGTTTTTTCTAACATCGGATGTGATTAAGAAAGTAGGCAGTGGCAATTTAGTAGGAAAAGAAATAGAAACATATGAATCGTCTTGGGATAAAACTTTGAGAGGACAATTGATTAATAAAATAACAATTCCAAACGCAGAAGCCAAAAAAGGGGAAACTTTGCCAAAAAACACATCAACAGAAAAAATAAATCGTGAACTAAATGAGGGAGAAAAAAATACAGATTCAAAATCTATTGAAATAGCAAAAGTTACAGCACAAACAATGGTATCGCTTCAAGGTTTTGTTGAACCTAACAATGTTGCGAGCGTGATTAAAATTGTTTATAACACTTACAAAGAATTGATTTAATATGCTGTATAAATATATTCAAAATCACCAAGATAGTCTTGGTGCAAAAAAAATAGGTAATCTTTATACTTTGGTTTGTCCCTTTTGTGGTAACAAAGCAATTACAATTAAAAATACCCAATTATGTAATTGCCCCTATTGCCATAAACAATTTGGGCTTAATGAGTTACAAAGACCAAATAATAAAGATAGGTTAAAGGAATTATTTGATTTTTATCAGTCTCAAAATTGGAGTTTAGTTAAAATAGGCAAAAAAGATAAAAATGCTTTAGACGATCAATGGCAAATCACAGAGCATAGAGAGCGGGATGAGTGGAAAGAATGGTTAGAGCAAGGATATAATATAGGGTTAAATTTAGGATTGTCAGGGCTAACGGCAATAGATTTTGACTCTCTTGATGATTATGATGAGCTAAAGGACAAATTCAACAATACCCTAATTCAAAAGACTACAAATGGTTTTCATTATATCTATAAAAATTTTGATATTCCTAATAGTAATTTAAGGCCACAGTATGATATAGAAGTTAGGGGGGTCGGACAACAAATTGTTATTGAGCCTTCTGAAACGGGGAACTTCAAGAGGTATTTTTTAAATTTGGTTTTACCTGCCGAAATATCACCAGAAGCAAAAGAATTACTTTTAAAAAAGAGAATTTCCACAAAAGAAAAAATTAAATATGACAATGATACTGTTCCTGTTGGACAAAGGCACTATGACCTTATGTCAGCGGGGGGGCATTTTAAAAATCTTGGATTTAGCCCAAAACAAATAAATAATGTTCTTGGTTATGTTAATAACAGATATTATGTTAAACCAAAACCCAAAGAGGAAATAAATCATATTTGTGATAGTCTATATAATTATAAATTATCAGAAGAAGAGGAAGCAAAGAGAGAAATTGTAGAATACCTTTCTTTGGCTAATGAGGCTAGCAAAGCAGAAATAGAAATAGCTTTGTTTGGACAAAGAGTTACAGGCAATAAGAAAAAAGAATTAGATTCACTTTTAGTAAAATTGATACAAGAACAAAGAATTTATAAAAATAATAGAATATATTTTATGGCTGAAGACCCAGGATGGAAAAGTTATAATGGTATAGATATATGCGTACCAATAAAATCTAAAATGCCTTATTTTTATGATTGCGCTAATTTTGTTGAAGCAGATAATATATTGATTAGTGCGCCAACAGGAACGGGGAAAACTCATATCTCGGTTAATATAGCATATAGGTTAGCACGACAAAATATAAAACCTTATATTTTACAAACAGAACCAAATAAAAGGTTTCTTAAAATCGCAGAATCTATTGGCCTTAAAGAAAATGATTTTTATTATAATGAAAATATAATAAATCCTGAAACATTAAAAGTTGCGGATAATTCAGTAAATATAATTGATTGGCTAGATCCTTCGGATTGGGCAAGGACAGGAAAAATATTTGCTCAGTTAAGCACACAGAGCAGGTTACATAATGCGATAATGATTATATTTATGCAATTGAGGAGTAATATGGTTCAATTCGCAAAAGATTTGGTTAATAGTTATCCTTCTTTTTGTGTAAATTTTGTTCTTGAAGAAGATAGAATACATGGAACATTTAAAATTGTCAAAAATAATGATCCAAAATATCCGTATATTCGGGAGATACCCACTTTGTTTGACCCAAGAACAAAAATATTAACCAGAGCAGATGAGGCGAAAGAATAATGGAATTTATTATATTAGTAATAATAATAGCAATAATATTAGATGGGGAAATATGGATTTAGCAATAAAATACCGTCCATCTAAATGGGATGAAGTAAAAGGACAAGATATTACTACAAAGGCCTTATTGAGTCAAATTAAAACAAAAAATGTTAGTAATGCTTATTTGTTTACAGGAAAAAGCGGAACCGGCAAAACTACAATAGCAAGATTATTTTTTAAGTCTTTAAATTGTGAAAAACTTAGCAATGGTAGTCCTTGTAATAAGTGTAATTCATGTTTGAACAATAAATATTCTTTAATTGAAGTTGATGGAGCCTCGAATAGGGGTATTGACGATGTTAGAGCATTACAGGAGAAAACACACTATACAGCATTCTCTGGAAAATATACGGGTATTCTAATTGATGAGTTGCAATCTGTTACAAAACAGGCATTTAATTCTTTGTTAAAATCTATTGAAGATCCACCTAAAAATGTTATATGGTTGTTTTGTACTACAGAAGAATATAAAATACCAAAAACTATAAAAAGTAGATGTCAGATATATCGTATAAAAACTTTAAGATGGTTGGATATTTTCGCAAGATTAAAATATATTTGTGCCGAAGAAAAGAAAAAATATGAAGAATCGGCGTTATGGGAAATAGCAAAAAATAGCAATAATAATCTTAGAGAATCAATACATAATTTAGAAAAGTATTTTGCGTCTGGACAAGTTTTAATAGAAAAAAAAGAAAGTCCATTTTTAACAATATTATCATTGGAGGATATTCAAGAACTGTATAAATTTATGTTTTCGTGGGAAAAAAACTATAGTGAATTTTCAGTATTTTTAAATCGCTTAAAAATAGAATTGATAAATTATATTAAGATTAAGAATAATTTATCTGTCCAATTAAATCAATATCAAAAAGAGTATTATAATAATTTGAGTATAAATTTGAATTTCGCCGAAAAAGTTTTTAATATTATTATAGAGATTGAAAATAAAATATCGGGTGTTTATGATTATAGTAGTTTGCTATTGAAATCTGTATTGGATATAAAAAATTTGTATTAGTATGCTAAAATATGTTATACTTTAATAAGGGGAGTTAAAATGAAAAAAGGAAAGATATATATTGGAAACAAATTCATAGCAACTACAAATTCAATAGAAGTTAATGAGCCAATAGAAGAAATCGTAAAATATAAAATTATTAAAAAGAAAAACAAATTGGCGAGAATTTATATAAACGAAAAAGAAATAAACAAAAAAGAGGAAATAGAAATATCTTTTTCGGCAAAGGAGTGGAGGTAATGGGGATTATATTGTTTTTAATTATAAATGTAGAACTAATTGAAAAAAAATATGCTAAAGAATATGGGGCGGCAAAAGATGAGTAAAGAAAAACTAACTCTTGACATTAGCAAACTTAGAGAAGGAGATAAGCTATTGGTTCATTCAAAAGGGTTTTGGCAGTTTGTTTCTAAATCAATTCGGGTTATAACCCATTCCTATTGGAACCATGTCGGAGATATTGTTATAAAAGATAGAAAAATATATGTTGTTGAGGCTTTAGCGAGTGGAGTTGTTTTATCGCCAATAAAAAAATATCAAGATACTAAAAAATATGATGTTAGAATTGCTCGGTTACGAGAAAATTTATTTGAATCAGAAGAAGATTATAGAGTCGGCTTGTTAGTAAATACAACAAGAGTATTGGTAACTGTAGGGAAAAAATATGATTTTGGTGCCATTGTAGGAATGGGTATTAAAATACCCATCAGGGGATTATTAAATTGTATTCCGTTTATTAAAAAGATTCCTCAGATAAACGCCAATCTACTGCAATTTAGAAGTAGAGTTTTTTGTAGCGAAAATGTTTGCGAGTGTGCGTATAGTTTGCGTAATGCTGAGGTAAAAAATCCCTTTGAGAATAATCATAAAGGACAAGCATGTTCTATTACTACACCAGGAGATGTTTACAAATCGAAATATACATTAATATATGATTTTTATAAAGCAAAACAAAAGAAGAAAATAGGATAGATTGCTTGGTGGTTATCATAATGTTAGGGTTTTATCGTGGCTTACTAAAGAATTATGAAAAGAAAAAAAAGAAAAACTACAGTAACAAAAAAGCAAAAAAGAATACAGCAAGAGAATCATGAAAAAAGGTCAACACAAACGCTAGAGCTAAAATGTTCCAAAATGACTAATAAATTTTGTAAAAAAAATAAAGGAATTTGGGAGATAAACACTAATAACGAATATTTATATACAGAATCGGTTAGAAAAAATTGGGCGTGTCCTCTATGCAAAAAGGAATCAAAATGAAAATTAAAAAATTAGATTACTATATTGAAGAAAATTTAATTGACTTGATTGATAAAAGAGCTAAACCTCTTATTTTGTGGAATATCCTTTATGTTTTATATACTTATTTTTATTATGATATTCCTTCATTTTTTAAAAGGATGACTTGTCACATCAAAGGATGTAAAGTCAAAGGTGGGTGGGGAGGATTTAATTTACCACCCGAAGCGTATGCTTATTATTGTAGCAGGTGTGGAGCTGAAGAAAGTAATTATACGAATGAAACTCGTCATAAAATTATCGAAGTCGATGAATCAATTTTATGGAAAATAGAATACAGGATAACAGGATATTTTCAATCCCAAATCAAGAAACTCTTCAAAAGATAAAAAGAGTGGTGCAAGAGTATAATGATTACTTTACCGATAAATCAGTAGGTGATATTGAGGTAATAGAATAAAGGGGCTCAAAATGCCATTTATAAAAAAAGCAGATAGAGAAAAAATGAAAATTATTCCTGAATATGTTTGGGCTGATAATGATAATACTCCTAATATTGCTGTAGGAGATAGATGTTACCATTTTTATAAAATAATGGTTGAGAAATGGAAAAAACACCCAAGATGGACAACGGCACATTTTATTTATAGAGACTTAAAGAAAGATATAAAAGAAAATAAATATTCAGAAGATACAATAACAGCTTATGAATTAGCTTGGCAAGTGTTTTTCTTGTTATATGTTATGCCTTATGAAAAAGTTAAGCAAAGAGAAAACGGAAACATTTGATGGGGGTATTTTTTAATGCAAAATGATAAATTAAGATTAACGTTTTATGAAGCTTCTGCAATTGAACATAATTCTAATATATTGGAAAGTGAAAATTGGAAAGAAATAATTAAAAAAGAATTATCGTTTCCTGATATTGGCATATACAATCCTACAGAAAGAGAAACACAAAAAACTGGTAAAACAGTGGAAGAAAATATAAAATATATTAGTAATTTAAAACGTTCAGGACATTATAAGGAATTTCATGATATAATGACTCATATTTGGTGGGGAGGTGTCAACGATTCTGTTAATCGTGTGGAAACTATGACATTATTAAGAAGTAGATTTTTAATAGATGGAAATTCAAGGGCGGATTTGAATTATTTTGGTGATTATGAAGCTGTTTTACGAAGTGATTTTATAATTGCCTATAAAGAAAAAAATGTTAAAACTATAGGCACTATTTGTGAAATTCATATTTGTTATTTATTTAATATACCAGTATATTTAATATTGCCAGATCAAACTAAAACAGAAGCTAATTCAACATTGATAGATTTAGTTATAAAGAGTGGAGGAAATGTTTTTTATGATGTAAATTCTTGTGTAAAATATATTAAAGAAATTTATAAAATATAAGGAGTGTAATTATGAGACGGTTTAAAACGGGGGCAACAAGGGATTCAGATGAAGGGAAGAATGATTATGAAGGTTTTATAAGCCCTTTTTTTATTGAATCTTTCGGTAATTATATGACAAAACACCGCAAACAAGCAGACGGAAAATTACGAGATTCAGATAATTGGCAAAAAGGCATGAACCAAAGTGTATATTTAAAATCTCTTTTAAGACATACTCTTGATTTGTGGTTTCTATTAAGAGGTTATAAAAGATTTGATA
>Ga0307430_1002829_pt1 | contig 11198 bp, 14 predicted proteins | sample SalMarWE160130MG_FD_202159 | JGI IMG/M metagenome (GOLD analysis project Ga0307430, IMG submission 202159) | Salt marsh sediment microbial communities from the Plum Island Ecosystem LTER, Massachusetts, United States - WE1603-130 | ecosystem: Environmental > Aquatic > Marine > Intertidal zone >... | reverse complement strand
TTTTACCATGATGGATCCCTGAACAGTATATACATACTTCATCTCCTTTAGATGTCCATGCCACGCCCGAACGAACCTTTTTTGAAAATTGTTAACAACATAAAATCTCTTAACATTCACAAAAGTAAAATCATTAACGAACTGAAGAAGCCCTCGGCCATCCACAGCTACATTTCCAGAGATAATTCTTGGCTCAACTATCATTTCTCTTTCACCTCACAAAGGAACATAATTTTTTCCAAGATGTTGTTGATTCGAGTACAAAATACTATCTAAATCCTTAATTCTTCCGCTCCTAACTATTTCTACTATCTGAGCAATTCCATCTTCTAATGTGTAAAAAGGCCTCCAGCCTTCTTTCAAAAAAGCATCACACTTAACTCGATAGTTTCTCTGATCCTCAAACTTAACATCTTTATATTCTATTTGAGCTTCTGGGACGATCTTTTGAACCATCCGTGCTATTTCTTTTATAGTATAATTCCCAGAGTTTAAATTATACAATCCAGAAGTATTCTCAGCTAAGCTATAAATTATAGCAGATGCTACATCTCTAACATGGAGAAGAGGTCTCCATTGCTCTCCACCAAAAACAGATAGAGACTCACTCAACGCAGCCCTCTTAGATAAAATATTAACTACTAGATCTAAGCGTATCCTAGAATGCTCATCCCCTAAGCCGTATAAAGTACCTAATCTAAATATAAGATAATCCTGAGCATTCTTTACAATATACTGTTCAGCTGCAAGTTTAGTTTTAGCATACTCCGAAATAGGATTAGTTTCAGCACTCTCATCAATTAGTTTGTTATTAATGCCATACACACTACACGTACTAGTAAAAATTATTTTCTTATCATAGTTATCTACCAACCACTTAACAGAATCTTCATTTATTGCTTGAGTAAGAAATGGATCGATAGCACAAGCTCCATCCCCAACCACTGCTGCTAGCCATACAACTACTTCAAACTGAGGCAGGATATCAGATAGTTTATCTCTATCTCGAATATCCCCATAAATAAAAGGTACTTGTTTCAAATAGTGATTTTCATAGATTAAACTATCATAAATGGTAATATCATGACCAAATTGCTTTAACTGATCTACTAGATACCCCCCAGCATAGCCTGCACCACCTACTACAAGAATTTTTTTCATTGCATCCTCTTGGATTATTTCACTTTTTCTCAAATATTATCAAATCTCGTTTAAACCATACAAGCCCATCTTCAGGTAGGATCAATTTTTTGAAGTACTCCATAAACTCTTTCGTGGTACTTTCTCTATAAATATGTTTCCCTTGACTTTCAACTGTCCTGATCCAAAACTCTTTTGGTTGTGGGTTCAAATGAAACTCACCTTCATCAGGACTAGCAGTGATCACGATCCACTCTTTTGACAACCTCGTTATATCTTTACAAAATACTTCCCCTCCTTTAGATGAAAGATGTTCAACAAGTTCAATCGAAAAAATAAGATCCCTTGGCTCGAGGGAATTCGAGACAGAATATTCAAGATTCGCAAACACTATATTTGTTAGATCAGTTTTTGCTTCCCTAGCAGCTCCTAGATTTCCTTCAAAACCTAGAGTATCTACTCCTTGCCTAATGAATTCTTCAACGTATAATCCGGTACCACAGCCAAAATCGTAAGCACTTTGTATTCTACCAAGAGAGAGAATTTTCGAAACTATAGATTTAACATATCTTAACTTTATGCTATCCGCAGGGTAAAAAAGGTTAGTCCCCTTAAGAGATGCTACATTTGAAACATATTTAGGGACTTTCTGAAGTTTAGATTGTATTTCGTGAACATGTTCTCCGACTATTCTCATAACAACTCTTTCACAATATCAATAAATTTGTTAACTTGAACTGTGTTTTCATAATGTTTGAGAAATACTTCTCTCCCTCTTCTAGCAATTTGTTCCCAACAATGATCCTTTGAGCTCTGCACAAATCCCTCAATCTTCCTTCTATAGTTATTATTATTGATAAAAATTGCACTTACTCCATCAACAAAACCAAGATTTCCACACCCATTCTCTTTTGTTACTTCCATAAAAGATATACATCCACAAGCGGGGATTTCAAAATATTTATATACAGAACAAACTCTACATGCTGCAATAGAAGCTTTGTACTTACGTAGAAGATCAGGGTATCTATCTCCAACGTACCCGACTTCTTGTCCAACATACTTAACAGCAGGAAGTTTTGAACACCCCACTCGTAAATCGTAAAACTTTGAAGGGGTTAAAGCCCCTGTTAGAAGTACTTTATTTCCCTTTCTTCTACTAAAATCAGTAGGCGCATAAAGATTCGAATCAATTCCCGGAATTAATTGATGATAAACAAAGTCTTCTGGCATAAACTTTCGTATATAGCATTCACTCTGATGACTGAATACATGCTTTATTCCCCATTCTCTGCACTTACTAATCCACCACGAATCGATATCATGACCATCAGGAGTTCGAAGTATCTTAACTCTTTTTATCTTTTCAAGATTCCTATAAGTAACTCTACCTTTTATATTATAAAACATTAACACATCAAACGCCGAGAACTCTTTACAATCAATACAACCTGAAACTGGAGCAAGTTCAACATCTACCTTTTCACTCTTTGGCAAAGATTGTATAAAAAACCTATAAATATTATTTGTATAATGCTTCCCCGAAAATCCTTTTAGATCTTTATCATAGATAAAAACAAAGCGAGGTTTCAACATTTCCCAAACTCTCCAGATAGAATAGCTTTTGCTACAAGATCAAACATTGTCTTACCTTGATATGTAGTAGGCATCCATTCTGTTCCACACCACTCGAAAAAGACACATTCTGAGTATCCTGGGAGGTACCACCCTGTGGTAGACTCTAATATAACTGGCTGTCCCTTCTCATTATAGATAATATCAGTTCCCAGGAATAAGAAATTCATAGAAGATGCAAAATTAAGCGTATGAGTCATAATACTATCTAACTGTTTAGTCTTTTTTGTAATCTGCTTAGAATCTCCACTTCCGGAAGCAAAAGGAAGATCAAGTCTATTATTTCTCTTCAAAACCATTGCGTACTTCTTTGCAAGAAGTACTACTCTCCAATCATTTGAATTACCTGAGAGAAACTCTTGCCAGAATACATATCCTGTCTGCTTATTTTTCAAATGAAGAGGAATGCCTAAACTACCAAAAGCCAATTCAACTTCTCGTAAAGCTTCTCGAGTAGAACACAAAAACCTTACATTTGATGAGCCTGCTCCAGAAGAAGCTTTCGAAACAATGGGGTAATTAATTGATTTTGCTAATTCAATTGCTTTCTGACGATTTGTTATATGCCAAGTCTCAGGCATCCAATTCTTAAAATCTTGAAAATGATATTGACTAACCTTATCATCGTACAACCGACACTCTTCAATTGTAGGAATAAGTAATATGTTCTTTTTCTTATTGAGTTCCTCAACTACTTTCTTATCCCTTTCTCTTTTGTCAAGCCCGTAGTGAGTCATATGAATAAAACATACAACATCCTCTTCATCTGGAACTTCAAGAGGTTGTGAGAAAAGATGAGCTTCGTGGTCCATACAATTAAGAGATTCATACAACATCCTTCCCCACCCTTGAAAATCTGCGTAAGCAAAAACTTTCACAACACACCTACTTCTTTATACAAACTTATGTATTTCTCAGCTTGTACAGACCAATCAAACTTTTTAATCATGATGTATCTTCTCTGTATTTTCTTGTTTAGTACTTGTTTAATTCCTTCTTTGATGGATTCTATATCTCTCTCTACAAGCACCACCAGATCACTATTCACAAACTCATCCCAGTTACCAATTTTCGTAGTCACAACAGGAATTCCTATAGAAAGTGCTTCAAGGACAACATTACTACTTCCCTCTGATTTGCTCGCAAGAACAAACACATCTAACGACCTGTAGAACTTAGCTACATCTTCCTGTGAGAATATCTTGGGGTATCTTGAAGGATCTCTTACGAACTCAACTCTAGCTACTCCTTTTAGATCAGAATTTAGTAAATCACAAGCTTTCTTTATCAGATTCGTACCTTTCAATTCTGCATAGGCTACACTACTTGAATCATTGCCTACCCAACCAACACGAAAAACTAAAGGCATAAACAACTTTGTATCCACTCCATTTGGGATGTAAAACAACTTTCTGCATCGACCATGTGCAAGATCAAATAATTTGCTATTTTTTGCAATAACAAAATGAGCTTTCTTAAATAACTCAAATTTTTCTACTTTCGGAAGAACTCTCTCTGAAGTAAGTTCAAATCCCCAAATGCAAGATATGAGATTAACTTGATCACTTAGCACTGGATGATGCATATGAATAACATCAAACTTACTAAAATCCCGAGGCAAGTTCCAATCAAAGTAGGTGGCAATCTCAAAGTACTCCTTGAGATAAACTGAGAGATTCTTAGCTCGATTTGGTACAGCCCACCCTTTATTATTACCAACAATGTTTAACAACTTTTTCAATTAACTTCACTCCTCATTAACTCTATACCCAGACTCTTTTAGAGTTGTATTATGATAAAGTTCACGATTCCTTCTATTATCTTTTTTTGTATTTGTATTTCGATGATACTGATGAATAGTAAAAGGATAATCTCTTGGTTCAAGTGCCCAAACATTAAAATTTCTTCTTTTTATCCTTGTGTAGAATTCCATATCATCGAAATCATACCCATAAGCATATCTCTCATCAAAACCATTTAGCTCATCCAGATCACCTCTTAGTATGGCCGAGGTAAAATGAGGAGCCCATAACCTATATCTTGGATGACAATACCAGATATTCTCGTCAACTATTCGTGTATCAAACATACCCTCAGGAAGCTTCGCCACAATCTCTCTTCTTAATCTACTCAAATCTAAAGAGGTAAAATCAATCTTTGATAATTTTCTAGAAAATTTCTCACTTACTCCAAGAGACGAAAAAACAAGATACGTTCCTTCCCTGACATTTCTAGAAGTATATTCTAATACATCCCCAACATGCAAGCATTCAGGACTTTGAATAAGAATTATTTTGCCTGTAGCTTGCTTAAAACCTTTATTAAATACAACACAAGGATTTACCCACCACTTCTCATCTGAGCGGAGCTCAACTATCTTCAGATCGAAATCAAATTTATTAGGAAGATCTACTATCTTGTGTTCATTTACACTACAATCATCAACAACGATCACTTCAAAATTCTTGACTATAGACTTAGATATTGATCTTAGTGTCCTTAGCAGTTGAGGTCGTCTGTTCTGATACCCCATAACGATTGATATTTTATAATCTTTCATTGTATGTTCTAGCCTCTTCAACGTATTCATAAAAATCTTTACCTTCAACTTCTCTAAGCTTTTCTTCAAGGCAATTTTTAATCCTTTCAATTAGACGCCTAGTGCTCTCAAGAGCCTTTCGAACATAAGAAAGAGAATGCTGTGAAAGATCCTTCTCTTTTATAAACTCTATTATTAACTTATCAATCAACTCCCCAACACTATAAACCAAATCATCTCTTCTCCAATTCTTCTGATTAGAGGATGAAAGTGCAGATGTGTAAAGTATCCAATATCAAGAACTTGACTCTTTCGCTGGTAACAATTTGTAATATCTATATAAAAGTTGGCATCTACAAGATTACTAGATTTAGTCCCCAAGGAAAACAAACACTCAGATTTGTTGGCATCTACAATTCTCTGAGCAATCTTTTGAAGAATCCAACCACTTTGAACTGTTACTATATTTATTTTCACTATCTGCCTAGAAATTTAACCTTAACCACGTAGCCTTCTCTTTTGAATGTCATTCCAATCCTGACAACTAGACTCATCAACTCCAAGTTTTTTCCTTTCTTCAGCTGTAAGAAATCTTCCATGCTTCTTCGAAAACATATAGTCCAAAGATGCTGATGTAGCTGCATCATAATTGTAACAATATAGAATAGAATTTATCTTAACTTGTTTTTTAATATCTGGGCAAGCAAGCTGAACCCAACTAACATCTTCTCCTCGATTCTTAGTAGGAAATAGATATTTTTTTGCAATCGAACTTTCCCAGATCATTGTATGGGAGGGTTTTCCATGCCAACAACCATCTTTTCTACGTTCACTTTTTTCAAACTCAATGCCATATTCACATACAAAAGAGTAAGGCTTATCTGCTTTTCCTACTAAACTATTCTTAACAGTACAAAGTACTTTGTAGACTATACAATCAGCATCTGGGTTGGCATCGATCGTTTTTATAATTGCTTCGATATAATTATCTGATATAATATCATCATCATCAACGAATGTTATGAAAGCTCCAGAAGACATATGAAGCAAAGCGTTTCGCTTCTCTCCAATAGATCTGGTTTTATTATCCAAAAGAGCTAGTAACTCAATATCTTTTCTCTTTGCGTCCTTTATCTGACTATCAAGAGAAGTTATTATTTTAGGAAAAAAGTTATTCACTCTACTAGCTAAGGTCAATACTAAAATTGATAACTTCATGCCAAACATTCCTCCAAAATAGAAACAATTCTTTCAGAAGTATTCCCATCTCCTAACCAAGATGAATCAATTTTCTTACTCCCCAATTCAATATCCCGGAGCCACCAAAAAACATCTTTATATAAATTATGCTTATCACCCTCTTCGTTAACATCGACTAGAATAGAACAATTGTTTAACATCGATTGAGGTCTTTCAGTAAAATCTCGAGGAACTATAACTGGGGTATTTAATAAAGCGGGCTCTTCCTGAGATGTCCCAGAGTCACTAAGCAAGACTAAAGAATGATACTGCTCTTCTAAAAACTTTTTGTAAGGAAGTAATTCCTTTAACTCCATACCCTTAAGTGAGATTCCAAACTTTTGCAAATAATAATATGTTCTAGGAAACAGCAGCCACTTAACAGGCAGGTTTAACTGAGCCCCCATCAGCTTTGCCAAATCCACGATGTTTCGAAGCCGCTTCGAATACTTAAAATTCTCTGGTCTATGTATATCAACTAGAATTTGATCTTTTCTCCTCGGTATTTTCATTAACTCTTTTGCAAAGGGCAAACAAACTTCAACGATAGTATTTCCAACAACGTAAACTCCCTTAGTTATGTTCTCTTTACGTAACTGTTCAGCATAATCTTTATGGTAGACGAAAAGCAAATCACTGCAATGATCACAAACTACTCGATTGATTTCTTCCAGCATTCTTTTATCATATGAACGCATTCCTGCCTCAATATGACCTATCTTGTATCCTTCTTTCCTTAAAGCAACGGATGTAGATACACTATTAGAATCCCCTAAAAAGAGAATAACACCAGGATCTAGATTTTCTCGTCTAATTAACTCAATTAACTTAACTGAGCAATCAGCTGATTGATGGAAATGCTCCTTATCTTTACCACCAACACCTAAATTGTAATCGGGCTTTCTAATTTTTAATTCATCAAAGAATACATCAGATAAAAGTTTATTATAGTGTTGGCCTGTATGAACAAGAATATGATTGAAGCGCGCATCCAATTTCTTGAAGATAGCTGACATTCTAATAAAATCAGGGCGAATTCCAACGACGGACACAACAGCCTTTTCCATCCTCTTATTTCCTTCTATCAATAACTGCAATAGTTTTCATTTCATTCACTTCCAATCATTTATACTCTACTGCAGAATCTTCTTCAAAAAATGACAAAGTGTGCAATCATAAGTTTCATAATTCTTTTCATTGAGAAGATTGTTATACTCTTGAGAAATCTTCGCTCCAGCGTACCAATGAATGCCTATACACTCTTGTGGAAGAGATGTATGTTTAATCTTAAAAACATGCTCAAGCACGTTGTAAAGCCAGGGGTATACTACCCTCATTTTATTGTTATGTACAACAAGATCCGAATAACTTTTCTCAATTAAATTCCACATCCACAGACCAGCTCTATCTGGCATTTTATTTGGACCCTTACTTGAAATCCATAACTTCCTTAACATTGAAATAAGACTTCTCACTCCAGCTGATTGATATTTATGAAGATTAAAGCTTTCAAATGTATGAAGAAAAACATCTCTAAAGAACTTATTATTACCAGAAGATCCCAAAAATCCTATTGAAAAGAACTTACCATTAAAACAGAGGACAGTATTTTTCTGTTTAACTTCTTCGTAATACTCATCCATAGATCTGACAAATAGTATATCCATATCCGAATAAAAACCTGAGACTTCAGATAACTTTTGCCACTTGAAAAAATTACTTTTATGCTGTGGACCCATCATACCTTCCCAAGATTTGCCCTTCGGATGAGTTAAACTCCACTTTTTTATACTTACACCTAACTTCTTCACCTCAGGAAGATAATCCACACCAGTATAGTTATAAAAATCTTGATTTTCACTAGTCGGCCAAGTTTTCTCTTTTATAAAACTAGACGAGCACTGATACAACTCTACTTCCCAACTGGGATTTAACTTCTTAAACGAATAAAGTGTCATATATCTTAGCCAAGACATCCTCTCTTGACCCCAGAAAAAATAGGCTCGACGAGATATCATCTTTGATCTCCTAAACTCAAAATCTTTCTTTCCTTAGCTATTTGATCACTATATTGTTTCATGTAAATATAATCATTTGGAACTCTAATATTAGTAAACTGATACCTCTCAACTTTTGAGCTGACGATAACATGGTTTACTTCATCCCCAAGTGTCTCTATAAATGAATCACATCTTGGATCTAGACCAAGTTGAGCATAAATAGAACAATTTCTATCCTTCATCATTGTTCTTTCACGATATTCTACGAACTTATCGTGCTGAACATGTCCCATAGTATAACAAAGCTTCTTAAATCCATCTCCTGAGAAGATCCTCTTCACGCGTTGAGTAAGAACAGCATCATCAGGACCCCAACCCAAAAATAAATTTGTATGTCCTCCACACTGAATAAACATATCTTTTGTAAATACCTGACATCCTCCGGTATTGTTCGACCTCCCTACATTAGTCAATTTAACAAGATTCCCGGGTTTAGATTCCTTTACTTTGCAAGCATAAGAAAATGGGCATATAGGCTGCTTCGCTAGATGCAATTCATATAATAAATCTACATATTCCATAAAACGATAATCGGCATTTATGAATGCCACTACATCAGTATCTACTCTCTTAAACCCCAGGTTTAAGAGCTGACCTCTTCGGAATAAAAGGTTATCTGCTTGTTCACATAACATAACCTTAAAATCTTTATAGTACTTCTCTAGATTGACTACAAGACCTTGAATCTGTGAGATTCTTCCTCTACAAGGAACAAGAAAAGTTATCATTCTTTCCACTTCCAATCTTTTGATCTTAAAGTTACGTTCATGAATAACTCATAATTCCTTAAAAATCTACAATCAGTATTACTTATCTTTTTCCCCATAGGTAAGTGATATTGGTGAATTGTAAAGCAACTTGCATGAGGAATCATATCTATCTTCAAAGGAGAACGAAGCACTCTTGCAAGAAACTCCCTATCATCAAAACAGAATCCATTAGCATACCTTTCATCAAATCCTTGTAGTACACTTAAAAAACTTTGTTTGCTAATAGCCGAAGTAAAATGAAGCATTGTTGGATTATACTTTGGATGATTGTACCACTTATGCTTTCCCTCAAGATACCCCTTAGAAAATATATTGCGTATAGCTTTCTTCAGCCTTAATCCACACACGTTTTGAAGCTTGTGAAGTTCTTTTGTTTTTTCTTCAGTACTCCACTTGCAAGAGTATATAACATAGTTGTCATTCTTCACGGAACTAAAAGCATGCAGAAGTACATCTCCAACATGCAAACATTCAGGGCTCTGAATAACAAGAATCTCTCCCTTTGCTGCATTAGCTCCTATATTAAATGGGATGCAAGGGTTTATCCAAGTTTTTTTCTTCTTATCTATATCTACTAAATTGATGTTAAGATTAACTTTATCTAAAACTAAAGAAGCACGTTGAGATATATCACTCCCGTCATCAACTATCACAACTTCCGCATCACCCTTAATAGAAGACAGCTCTATTGTTTTTAGCGTGAAATACAAAAGATCAAGTCTATTATGATAGGCCATTACTATTGAGATGGCTGGAGCTTTTTGTTCAGGCATTCAATAATCCATCCCCACAATTTCTCAGGTACGCTTGTCTCTTCAAATAACTTGCACGCATTTTTTCCTATTTCAACACAAGTAGCTTGATTCTTCTTACACCACTCTACCTTTTCAATAAGATCTGAGTAATCCGACTTACACTGAATATAATGAATACTAGAAATTAGTTTGTTGTTGTATGGCAACTCATCAGTTATTAGTGGAGAAATAGTACAGCAACCTAGTGCCAAGTATTGGATATGCCCTCTATCTATCATATCATTTCTCGCTCCGGGAACAAATACATGAACAAGACATTTGTTTATCATCCTCCAGTACTCAACCTGGGGTTTCTTCCACTCAGTAACAAGATCAGAGTCATACTTCTCCAGCAACATCTTCTGAACTTTAGTTCTTCGCTCAAACGCGTTGCACTTAGCTTCCTGCATATTCAAAACTAAACCCTTACATTTATACACAATTTGTTTTTTAAGTTGGCGAAACTGATCCCAATTATAAAAACTTATTGGGGCAAAGGGATGTATATTCTCAAACTCTTTGAATCGATCCCTCGAATAATGAAACTTAAAATAAGGAAGATGCAGCCAGTCATATCTTATATCTGGATGATCGGAAAAATCAAAAACAGCCTCTTTACCATTAATTTGTGCTATGAACTTTGTGCCTTGGGCTATACCTTGAAATCCACATTCAATGCCACAATCTCGAAAGATTCTACTCAAGTACCCAATATATGCATTATAGTATGAAGGCTTTGGACCTTCTTTAGGAAGTACAATACTATGCATCTTTCTCTACCAAGTAAATCTTTCTATCACCCCTAACATTGTGCTTATATCTCAAAAGTATCTTCCCCCCAACTATCCTATCTATTTCTTCCTCACTCATCTGATTATCCTCTGGAAATATCGGAGGCATTATCAACTCCACGAACAAATATTTATTAGTTCTTTGCCTCAACTCATCGAGCATAGTAGCAAGATCAGAGTAGAGTGGATCGATCTGATGATGGACACTTAAATATAGTATAACATCATAT
>Ga0307430_1002827_pt1 | contig 11202 bp, 7 predicted proteins | sample SalMarWE160130MG_FD_202159 | JGI IMG/M metagenome (GOLD analysis project Ga0307430, IMG submission 202159) | Salt marsh sediment microbial communities from the Plum Island Ecosystem LTER, Massachusetts, United States - WE1603-130 | ecosystem: Environmental > Aquatic > Marine > Intertidal zone >... | reverse complement strand
GCCATGGACCAGCCCTCAATGGTTGCATCATAGGCTTCAACCAGGTCGGTAATGTCCACGCTGGAGCAGGTAATGCCAATATTCTCTCCTGTTTCAGATTGGATGGGTTCAACTGTCATATTGTAGTGAAAGGTTTTCCCTTTGATGGTTGTCCGGATAATCTGTCGAGTACCATTTCCAGTGTCCATCACTCGACGTTTGATTTGAGTTAATTGATCAGCCTCATCCAGGGGCAGTAAATCGCTATCAGTTTTTCCAATGACATTTTGCGATTCGAAGCCAGGGTTGGGATTGTGGATCCAGGTATAGCGCAGCTCCTGGTCTTGCTGATAAACAACCACAGGTGAATTCTTAAGGGCGATCTGAAATTTTCGTTCGCTTTCCTCCAGCTCTGCCGTGCGCTGTTGTACCATATTCCTCAGGATGTAGTTCCTATCTGCGTAATTTCCCACTAAGAGGATAACCATAATGGTGATGAAGGCTCCCGAAACGGCAACGATTATCCCATCCCTGGAAGGATGGGATTGATAAAAACCGGGGCTGGGATGAGAAACAATGGCATAGGTTTTTCCGAACAGGAATAACGGTTTGATAAAAGTGAACTCCGCGTGAATGTGTCCTTGCAGATTGGTGGAAAGGTGGAGTTCTTTGTAGGACTCCGGAGAGGTGCTGGATAGAAGCTGGATATTTCCTTCATGATCGATCTGAACAATATCTGAATAAAGGCTGATATCTTCCAGGTTCTCCTCTTGCCAGATCGATTCCAAATGAACGGATTTCAATATTAGTTCGGTTTGTACGATCGCCGCTGTCACCCCAATTTGCCCGGAAGGATTATCTTCAAGCGTGATGGGTTTAAAAACGAAAATTACGCTCGATTCGCTATCACGCGTAAAATCTGAGCAGTAATCGGTAGCTGTGGTTATGCCGGTTTCCATGGTGAAAAGAAGGAGATCGCGTCTATCTTCAGTGGAAGCGACGTCAAATCCAAGCGCGGTATCGTCAAGATCAACAGGAGAAATATAGAGAATTGGAAAGGCGACATCTTGAGAGGGAGTGTAAATCTGTCTACCGGATTCACTCCAGTGCCAGATCCGAAATTGCGGATCCCCTTCCTTTTGGGCTGTTGTTTCGACCTCCAGAAATTGATCGCTTGGAACTTCAGGGATCCATATCCAGGCAGTGATGAATGGATCATCCAGCAGGTGTTCAGTAAATTTGGAAAACTCTTCCTGTGTTACAAAGTCACTGCCTTGAAAAAACTGTTTAATGCTTTCCAGACTGGTTTTATCAATATTAGTGATGGAGGTCGTAATGCTTTGCGCATGGAATTCAGCTAACCGATTAAAGGAGTCCCGCCGAGTAGTATCATCTTCAAATATGGCATATCCTGAAAACAGGACGGTGAAACACGCCCCAATCATGCCTATGCAGAAGACCAATGCGTGACGTGTAATGAAATGATGTCGGTAAGTTTCAGGATTTTTTCGACGATATCGAAATACATGGATCGTTCCAATGATAAGGGCAATAAATACCAAGAAAACCAGGATTGGCAGGATAGCGGACTTTATTGAGTCCTTAAGCCAATCCTGAGCGTCAATGTCCATTCCGAAAGCTGCAATGACTTCACCAGATCGCGAATCCCTGATGGGGTAAAAAGTGGTCATCCATGTGCCCCATTGATTCGTTCTTGGACCGGTTGTTATGGGCAAACCTGCTTTGATGGATTTGATTTGCTCTTCGGTGGCATCCGCAAAAGTATCGCCGGGCAGCGTTTCGGTTGACGACCCAGGGGGCTCTGAATCGATATAGTAAAAAATACTTTCATCTTCTTTCTGACCTATCACATACATGAAACGCACATCGGGATAAATGGGTCGGACAGCCTTGAGCTGCTGCTTAAGTTGTTGGTAATATGGGGAGGATTGATCCGCAGGCGTTCCCGATAATTGATGCAGGACCTCGCTATCAATTGCTTGTGAAATATATTTTGTTTGGTTAACTAAGTTATCGCGTTTTTTCTGATCATGCAGGTAGATATTCCAGAGTACAAAGCTGATGGTTGATAAGATAGTTAGAATCCCCAAGCCCACATTAATCAGACCTTTTTTTCGAGCGCTTGGTTTATCTTCCATAGAAGCCCAATCTATTGAAAAAAAGATAAATAGTGGTAAACGATCACACTGTTATATTGAATAATCATAACCTATTCAATTTTATTAGTACTATCATTATAATCATTTTGTGAATTAAAGAACAACTGCATTGCTGAAACAACAATCGTTTACTGATATTGATTGAACAATAAATTATTTATGATTCACGAGTAAAATCCCATTGTTAAGCGAATTGATTTTCGTGTTGTCTTTTGATCGCTTGTGTGTAATTGTCCTGATAATCCTGATATAATAATCTCCGGAGAGTTAGTGAAAATCCCACATCAGATAGGCACATCATCAGCCCATCTTGTTGATAAGATTTGATTGAAAACCAATCCTAATCATGAAGCAAGCGATGTCACTGCTTTGACTTTTAACTTCGATTGTCTTAAAATTGAGGCTTGCACGTCTTTATCATGACTTTATATTTTAAGGAGCAAGGAAGGTCCCTTTCATGAAAGAATATCAAACCAAATTAATCCGAAATATTGTCCTGGCTTCACACAGCAGTGCTGGCAAAACTATGCTGGTTGAGGCTCTGGCGAACTTCACCGGCGTCACAACACGTATGGGTCAGGTTGAGGATGGTACAACCATCGCTGATCACGACGATGAGGAGATCCGGCGCGGCATTTCATTGTTCACCTCTGTTGTACCGATTGAGTTTAACAACACCAAACTCAATTTCTTCGATACCCCCGGTTACACTGATTTCATCGGCGAAGTCATCTCCGCCATGCGCGTCGCAGACGGTGCCCTGATCCTTGTCGATTCCGTTGCCGGACTCGAGGTCGGCACGGAAATGGCGCTGCAGTACAGTGAGCAATTCAACCTTCCCAGGATGATCCTGATCAATAAAATGGAACGCGAGAACGCCAACTTTCAAAAGGCGCTTCAATCCGTGCAGGATCATATCGAAACGCGATTAATCCCACTGCAGCTCCCTTGGGGAGAGAAATCGGATTTTAAAGGTGTGATTGACCTGCTCTCAATGAAAGCTTTTGAAGGCGAAAGCAAAGAAGGCGTTGAGATCCCTGCGGATTATCAGGATGAAGCCGATGAAGCCCATCTGGCGCTGGTCGAAGCTGCCGCTGAAGGGGAAGATGAATTGCTGGAGAAATACTTCGAAAACGGCGACCTGACCGATAAGGAGATCATGCGCGGTTTACGCAGCACCATCTGGGCGGGGAACTTCATCCCCGTGATGGTGGCAGCCGGTGCGCATAAAGTCGGCTTGACGCCGCTGCTGGAAGTCCTGTCAAATTTAATGCCCTCACCCGCGGATGTCACGCCTGCGGTGGCAGCTAACCCCGCCGGTGAAGAGGTCACGCTTGAGCCAAAAGACGACGGTCCATTAGCCGCTTACGTTTGGAAGACCACCGCGGACCCCTTTGTTGGGAAGCAGACCTTTTTCAGGGTCTATTCAGGCAAGATGGTTGCAGATGATCGGATTTGGAACGCTGATAAAGAGGAAGAGGAGCGTCTGACCGGCATGCAAGTGCCGCATGGCAAAGAGGGCATCCCGGTAGACGTCCTGCACAGCGGCGATATTGGGCTGGTGGCAAAATTAAGCGTCACCACCACAGGCGACACCCTTTGCGAGAAGGATCATCCCCTCTTTCTGCCGGCAGCGGAATATCCCAACGCGCTTTATCGGGTGGCGTTGTTCCCTAAAACGCAGTCTGATGCTGCCAAGCTGAGCAATACCCTGGGGCGACTCTGCGAAGAGGATATGACCCTCACCTGGCACAATGAACCTGCCACACGACAGACGATCTTGCAGGGGATGGGCGACCAACATATTGACGTTGCTATCCGCCGTGCTGAGAATAAATTCCAGCTCAGTTTGGATATTGAAGAACCGAAAGTGCCTTATGAAGAACGGATCACACGGGAGAATTCTGCCATGTACCGCCATAAGAAGCAAACCGGCGGTGCGGGTCAATTCGGTGAGGTACACCTCCGCGTGGCGCCGTCGCCGGATGAGGATTTTGAATTTATCAATGATGTTTTCGGCGGGGCGATCTCCAATAACTACATGCCTTCCATTGAAAAGGGGATTCGCAATGTGATGAAAGAGGGCGTGATCGCTGGATATCCGGTGCATAATGTACAGGTCTCCGTCTATGACGGCAAGGAGCACCCTGTGGATTCCAAGCCGATCGCTTTCGAGATCGCAGGGCGTGAAGCCTTCAAAAAAGCTTTCAAGGACGCCGGACCAGTGCTTTTCGAGCCGATCATGCAGGTGGAAGTTATCGTCCCTGAGAGCAACATGGGCGATGTGTTGGGCGATATGAACTCCCGCCGAGCCCGGGTTCAGGGCATGGACACCCAGAAAGGTCGTTCCACCGTCAGCGCAAATGTACCTTTGGCGGAGATGCTCCGCTATACCACCATTCTCCGCTCGATGACTGGCGGACGCGGGTACTTCACCATGGAATTTAACCACTACGAAATGGTGCCGCAGCACCTGACGCAGGAGATCATTGAAGCCAAGAAGCGCGAGGATGAAGAAAAAGAAGAGTAAGCCCGGCGCAATTTAATTCTCAAAACTGGCTGTCCCAGGCGTTTTACCCTGGGACAGTTATTTTTGAAACGGGTTACGGTCATGGATATCCGTCCTCGCAAGAGTGAGATTGCTTTATGGTTGTGACAGCCCTCAACCGATTTTAGTTGCCAATCTTATCCAAACAAACAGAACTGCTGATATCATAGAAAGTCATGATAAAGTTACGACTTGATAAAGTAAGCTTTTCTTATCCCTCCAAGCCCGTCCTGCAGGCGGTTTCTTGCGAGATTCAAGAGGGATGTTATGGCGTGATCGGACCCAACGGCAGCGGAAAGACCACCTTGCTGAAGCTAATTCACGGCGACCTCAAATCGGATGACGGTTTTATTGCGCGTGAAAGAGGATGCCGAATCGCATACATGGCGCAGGATGTGGACCTGGATCCGGAGATGGCCGCTTTTGACGCTGTGCGCGGCGGGGCAGAACGTGTCCTATCCCTTAAAGAAGAGCTGGCTGCGATTGAAGAACAATTTGCTGATCCGGCGTATTATATGAGCGAAAAACGCCTGGCGCGTTTGGTGGATCGGCAAGAACGGGCGTTTACAGCTTACAATGAACTTGGCGGTCAGGGGCTTGATGGAAGCATTACCACGTTATTATCCTCCATTGGCTTTGAACCACATGAAATGCGCCTGCCTGTAAAATATCTGAGTGGGGGACAGAAGAAATTGTTGGGGTTGGCGCGAATTATTATCAACCGACCAGACATTCTCCTGCTGGATGAGCCAGATAACCACCTGGATCTGAAAGGCAAAGCTATGCTGGAAAAGTTGATCGGGCGCTGCCCGGGCAGCGTGGTGATCGTTTCCCATGACCGCTATTTTCTGGATATGATCGTGGATGAGATTATTGAGGTTGAGAATGGTCGGATCATGCAGTTTGGGGGGAATTATTCTGAATATATGTTTGAGAAAAAGATGCGTCTTGAGCGTCAGGCGGAACGCTTCCAAGCCCAACAAAAAGAAATTTCAAGGCTGGAGCAAGCCGCCAAGCGTTTGATGATGTGGGGTAAAGTTTACGACAATGCCAAATTCTCAACCCGTGGGAAGAACATCCTCAAGCGGATTGATCGGATTGAGAAGATCGATAAACCGCAATTGGAGCAGGATAAGATCGAGATCAGTCTGGGTGGGTGGCGCGGCAGCGAAAAAGTCCTGGAAGTGGAGGGGGTGACGAAGGGATTTGACACCCCAAACGGTGATTCCTATCATGATGTTCTTGAAGACATTCGTCTTTTGCTGCGTTACGGCGAACGGGTGGGCATGATCGGGCCCAATGGCGTTGGGAAGACCGTGCTGCTTCGGATGATCCTTGGGGAGCTCGAACCAGACCTTGGAACGATCAGAGTAGGACCGAGTATCAAGCCGGCATATTATGCCCAAGAGTTTGAGACGCTGGATCCAAATCAAACCCTTTTGGAAACGATATGTAAGGCAGGGAATTTCTCAGAGAACAGAGGAGTAGCTTTTCTGAAAAAATATCTCTTCAACTACGAACAGCGTGATGTAGAGATGGGATCACTCTCCGGTGGGGAACGCGCCCGGCTTCAGATCGCCCTGATCACTCTTTCTGGGGCGAACTTCCTCCTGCTGGATGAACCGACCAACCATCTGGATATCCCTTCCTGTGAGGTGCTCGAAGATGCGTTACTGGATTTTGACGGTACAATTTTCGCAGTATCTCACGATCGGTACTTCCTCGACCGGATTGTGGACAGGATCGTTGATTTACATGGGGACAGTACAGATGAATATTTAGGGAATTACTCGGACTATGAAAATCAGCGTCTGCGTGGGGGTGATTAAATGTTGAGCGCCAGGGACGCCGGCCCTGGCGCTCATCAGAAGGAGAAGAAAAGTGTCTTAGCTGATTACATTGTAGCAAATTCAAGCGTAAATAACATGACGATTACCCTACGATAACCCTACAATCATCCGATAACTTAAAGTTTCTTTCAATGAAAGATAAAAAAATGACAGCAGAAAGTATATTTGCTGCTGTCAGAAGTACTTGATAACCACACGATCATTCGTATCGCAGGGCTTCCACAGGCGCCAGGGAGGCAGCCCGATTGGCGGGGTAATATCCGAAGAAGATACCCACCGCGGCTGAAAACAACGTCGCCAGCAGGACGGAATTCAATGTTACGGAGATATCCAGATATGTTCCCGATTGGACGGCAATCTGTCCCACCACAAGGGAGATCAGCCAACCCAGCAGGATGCCAAGCAGACCGCCGATCATGCTGAGCAGTACGGACTCCGTCAGGAACTGCACCAGTATATCCATCTTGCGTGCGCCAAGGGCTTTTCTCAAGCCGATTTCACGCGTGCGCTCGGTGACAGAGACCAGCATGATGTTCATGATGCCGATGCCGCCCACCAGCAGCGAGATAGCGCCGATCCCGCCCAGGAATACCGTCAAGACGCCTGTGATGGAAGACGCCACAGCCAGGAAATCTTGCTGGTTTAACACCGTGAAATCATCCGGACTGCGCGGTGGGATGCGGTGTGTTTTCCGCAAAACGGCTGTGACCTGTTCGATTGCCAGGTTTGCATTCTCTGCATCCTTAACCGAAACCAGGATGTAGCCGACCTGGTCTGGTGCGTTGCTCTGCACCAATCGGGCTTGTGCCGTGGATATTGGAACATAAACATTTGTATCGGGATTATTAAAGGCGCTGCCGCCTTTGGCTTCTGTGACGCCGATCACGCGATAGGGATAGCCGCCGATTCGCACCGTTTTTCCTACAACGCTGGTGCTTCTGCCCAATAAATTCTGTGCAATTTGGGGACCGAGAACCACCACGGCACTTCGTCCCTCAACCTGTCCCTCTGAGATGAAAGCGCCTTCTGCCATATTCAGATTCTGAACATATTGGTAATCCGGAGTGACCCCTGTAATGTTAGCTTCCTCACTCTCGGCGCTGTAAGAAATATCACTCATGCGGGAGATCATCGGCGCGACATAGGCGATTTCGGATGTTTGGGGATAATTCTCCAAGGCTTCCACATCCCGCAATGTGAGGACGTTAGGATTGGTCACGTCATCATTTTCATTACCTCTGAGGATGTAGAGGACGTTCGTCCCAATGCTTTCAATCTGTCCAGTGATCGAATTGCCAGCCCCTTCGCCAATCGAGAGTAAGGCAATCACAGAAGCCACACCGATCACAATGCCAAGGATGGTGAGCAGTGAACGCATTTTGTTGGCGTTCAGGCTTTCGAGTGCTTCCTTCAAATTCAGGAAGATGTTCATGCGCGCACCTCCTGACCTTCAATCCTGCCGTCGCGCAGGTAGATAATCCGCTCTGCAACGGTTGCGACTTCCGGATCGTGGGTGACGATCAAGATGGTCGTGCCCTGAGATTTATTTAAATCCAGCAGCAATTTCATGATCTCGTCCCCGGATACGGTATCCAGGTTGCCTGTGGGTTCATCCGCCAGAATGATCGCAGGGTTATTGACTAGCGCCCGTGCAATCGCCACCCGCTGCTGCTGCCCCCCGGAAAGCTCGTTGGGTCGGTGATAGATACGATCCCCTAAACCAACGGATTCCAATGCTTGTTGTGCCAATTTCTTGCGGCTGCCGTTGATGCCGGCATAGCGCAGAGGGAGTTCAACATTTGCCAATGCTGTGGCTCGGGGCAGGAGGTTGAATGTCTGAAACACAAAGCCGATCTTCTGATTCCGCACCTGGGCAAGTTGATCATCCTTCAATGTGGATACCAATTCGCCCTCCAGATAGTACTCACCGTTTGTGGGGACATCCAAACAGCCGATCATGTTCATCAATGTGGACTTTCCTGAGCCGGAGGGTCCCATGATCGCCAAGACCTCGCCGCTGTTCACGCTGAAGCTGACGCCGCGCAGGGCATGCACTTCAATCTCGCCCATCTGGTAAACCTTGGTCAGGTTTTTTACATCAATGACGTGTTCTTGTTCAGTCATCATAACCCTTAATTACTAAACCTGAAGCCATTGCCGTTCGGCGGGCCAAAGAACGTCTCGCCGGTCATTTCCGCTGAGGGGTTAACGATAATCAGCTCGCCTTCTTTAATCTCAGCATCCACCACTTCGCTGTAGTAATCTGAATAACTTCCGAGGGTGACCGGTACAGCTTCATACCCTCCATTGCGCTTGACAAATACATGTTCCTGCCCGTCAATGCTGAAAATAGATTCGTTTGGCACCACAAACACATCCTGTTTCTCTTCAACCACAATATTGACAGCCGCGGTCATGCCGGGTTTGATGCGCTCATCCGCATCCAGCAGACGCACACGCACGGTATATTCGACCACGCCTTGTACGGCGGAACCCACTGGCGAGATCTCGATCACTTCGCCGGTGAAGGTTTGCTCATAATAGGCATCGAAAACAAGTTCAGCGGTCTGACCGACTTCCACTTGGGGGATATCGACCTCAGAAACCTGAACATCCAGGTAAAGTTTGGTGAGGTTATCAAGCTGAACAGCCTGTTGTCCAACTTGAACGACGTCACTTGGTTGAGCTGAAAGCACGGTCACCACCCCAGAGAAGGGGGCATAAATCAGTGGGCTGTCCAGGCGTGACTGTGCGATTTCCAATTGGGTTTCGAGAATGGTCACCTGGTCCGGGTTGGGTCCATCGATCAGCAAATCTACCTGATCCTGCAATTTTTCCACACGGGCTTCAGCCAGCTCAACTTCTAATTCGGCTTCCGCGATTTCCTGCTCGGTGAAATCCGCCATGCAGTAATCCAGGTTTGCCTGGGCGGTGTTGACGGCTTTCAGGGTATCGGCATTTTGGCGGAATTTATACATTAACTCCGCCCGGTCAAGCTCATCCTTTAAATCCTCGATGCGCTCGTCGGTGCAGCGCTGGTAATTCATAATCTTGCGTTCCACTTCCAGATCGTCCAATTCCTCCTGGGCGTTGAGCAGATCCAATTCTGCCTGTGCCCGGTCGGCTTCCCAGTTTTTATAAAGATCATCCAGTGCGTTTTGAGCGTTGATCACGTCAATTTGCGCCTGCAAAATGTCCACAGCCACGGAATCCGGATCGAGTGCCATCAACAGCTCGTCCTTTTTGACCGCCTGTCCGAGATTTACGTTGACCTCGCCCACAATCCCGCTGGTTGACCAGGTCAGCGCAGCCGTTTGAACGGATTCCACAGAGCCTGTGCCGTAGATGCTGGCGTTCAGGTTGCTGCGTTGGTAGGGCTCTGTCTCAAGATCGGCGATCAACTGGTTTGCATTCCGGTTATTGCGCCACACCCACCAGGCGATAATCGCACCTATCACGACCACAGCGGCGAGGAGAATCCACAGCCAGCTTCGTTTTTTATTTTTTCTTTTTACCACGTTCTTCCTCCAAAATTAATCGGTGCATTGTATCCAATATTTTTGTGCAGTTTATTTCCTTTAATGTGCTGGAATTGCACCAGGCAATCTAAAATTCACCAATGCACCATTATACTGAGCCTGTATTAGAAATGTAATAACATCAATCATCGATTTCAATCAGGGAAGGTAACCTCCGCCGTCATGCCCCAGCGCAGTGGGTTCCCAACCCACCAATCCTATCATTCGCCAAAATATCTATCTTCTTGATCAAATATAATCCTTTTCCCCATTCAGGATCACAAACACCTTCCTTGACATATCGATGAAACGAAGACCATTTCCATTTAGCAACCGAATGAACCAATCCATGCTTGACTTGATTGTAATGAATGTAATCAATATGCGTATTTAAATCTTTCTCGTCCCGGATTAAATGCTCCCAATAACGCCTTTGCCATATCGCCGCCTCGTGTTTCTTTTGACGGGATTCATTCCGCGGCGCACCCGGTCCAATGTTGTTCAGATAAGCTTTCGTAAAGAGGCGTTTAATCTCACGGATACGCATCGGATAATCGGCATCATCTTCGGGCAAACGCATTAAAACATAAATGTGATCTGGAAGTAAGCAGACCGCATCCATTTTGAGGGGGAACCGAAACTTAACATCAACAAAAGCATGATGGAGAAATTTCCGTGCTTGAGGATTTGTAAATAACTCCCCACGTTGATAGGTAACGATTGTGATGAAGTATGTCCCCCCCTTAAGGAAAACCCGCCTGTATTCCAGCATATCATCATTTTATCTGATTTTTATGTTTGGTGGGTTTCCAACCCACTCTACTGGTAGGGTTCAACGGAACCCGTGCCGTAGATGGCTGCATTCAGGTCGCTGCGCTGGTAGGGTTCTGTTTCCAGGTCAGCCAGCATTTGGTTGTATTCCTGCTGCGCGGTCCACATCTGCCAGCCCACGATCATGCCAGCGATCACAACAACCTCGAGCAGTATCCACCATCCTGTGCGTTTTTTCTTACCTTTATTTTGTTTTTTATTCATGTTCTTCCTCCGAGATTTACGAGATCATATAATTGGAGATTAATCTAAAATTAGACAAGCAATAAGAATAATAAATTTTGGTTATACTGGGC
>Ga0307430_1002824_pt1 | contig 11212 bp, 12 predicted proteins | sample SalMarWE160130MG_FD_202159 | JGI IMG/M metagenome (GOLD analysis project Ga0307430, IMG submission 202159) | Salt marsh sediment microbial communities from the Plum Island Ecosystem LTER, Massachusetts, United States - WE1603-130 | ecosystem: Environmental > Aquatic > Marine > Intertidal zone >... | reverse complement strand
ACCCGGCGTTTCCTGGAATTTGTCCGTAGCAGGTAAAGAAAGGTTTGCCTCCTTTGCCACTTCCTTCAATGCCCTTGCGGCCGGATGTTTACTCATCTGCTCGGCAGAAGCGGCGGCAGCCAATAAATCAGCCGGCTCGATACCCTCAGCAGGCGTTAGTTTCGTTACATACAGCCGACCGGTCGTTACTGTCCCTGTTTTGTCGAAGACCATCGCTGTCATCTTACCTGCAATCTCAAGGTCGGCGACATTCTTTATCAGAATACCAAGGCGGGCAGAGGCCGAAATTGCTGCCACCATTGCCGTCGGCGTCGCCAGAATCAACGCACACGGGCACGACACAACAAGTATCACAATAGCTCTATCGATATCATGGGTGAAGAACAAAACTATACCGGCAATCATCAAAATCGTTGGCGTGTACCATTTAACATAGCGGTCGATTATCCGCATAATCGGTATCTTCGTTTGTTCGGCCTGCATAATCAGGGACTGGACCTTGCCGAGAGTTGTATCTTTGCCGGCTTTGGTTACGGTGATATCCAGCACGCCGGTAAGATTGTTCGTGCCGGCAAATACCTGCATCCCCGGCACCTTATCGACGGGCAGAGATTCACCTGTTATTGTCGCTTCATTGACGGAACTGAGACCTTTTACGACTTCGCCATCTGCTGGTATGTTATCACCGGGACGAGTTCGGATGAAGTCGCCGGGCTTTAGACTGCTGACTTTCACTTCTCTTTCAGAGCCCTCACTGTCGATGAGGTTCGCCTTTGTAGGTGTAAGTTTTATCAGTGATTCGATTGAGGCACGGGCGCCGAGTGCTGTGCGCGTTTCAATAAGCTCGCTCAAAAGCATAAAGCCTGCAACGATACCTGCGGTAACATATTTCTGCGTTGTAAAAGCGGCGAATATCGCCAAAGCCACGAGCTCATCCATGTGCATTTCTCTTTTGATAAGGCTTTTTATCGCGTGCAGAACAATGGGGACACCGAGTAGTATTGCAGCTATCATAGCCAAAGACTCGGTCTGGAAGCTGGTGGGGCCATAAATGAACCTGGCAATACCACTGTTTATCAGCAGCATTCCGCCGGCCAACGTTCCTATCAGAGCCATACTTACGCGAATCTGCTTGCCGTGAGTGTGCTCGGCGGCGATGTCATCTTTCAAATGTAAATGTTCGTGAGCCATATAAATGATTATTTATTATTGAAATATTTAACCTGCAAAAAAACTCCGTTTAGCCGTCGCCGGCACGGCGACGGGTTGTTTAGGTTTTAATCCACAAAATTAATAGTTGACAAAATACTAATTCTTAATTCTCCTGCGTCGTTTGCTCCTTGCTGGTTTTTGGTTTTAACGATGGGTCCCTGTTTACAAGGATTCGCCATTCTGCGCCTGTAGGTATGACGAATTTTTCAACCGCATTATCGAAGATGTTTTCTATAGCGTCCTGATAGATTTTCTGAATAACAAGCTCCGGATGTTTGCGATATTCAGGCAGCAATTCCTGGAAATATTCGGCATTAGCTCTGGCATTGGCCACGACTTTTGTTCGATAGGCGCGTGCCTCAGTAATTTTCTCCTGTGCTTTACCTGCCAGTTGAGACCATAGCAATTCCTTTTCCTCCTCGCTGATGGTATCATCGTGTAAAGCAATAAATAATTTCTCAGCGACCGGGCCGGCAGTTTCATTCAGGGTGCTTTCAGCATAGGTTTGGGCCTCACTTATTGTCGTCTGTCGGTCCTGGCTGGCAGTAACTAAAGCCTGAAACGCCGCATCGACCTGCAACGGCCAGATTTTGTCTATCATCTGGATTCGAACAACTTTTAGGCCGCTTTCTATCGTGTCGAGTTTTTCCTGTAGCAATTTTCTCACGTCGTTTGTTAACCCTGCGACTTGCTCGTACATAACATCGTCGATAGTATAATTCACCGTTGCAGTTACAATCACATCCTCAAAGAGGCTCTGCAAGAGTGGCATTATACTTTCTGTTATAACATCAAAGTAAATATCTCCAGGTTTTACCTCTTTGATGTAAACATTCGTAAAAAAGCGTTCGGGGTCATAAATTTGGTATGTTAGCTGCCACTTGCAATGGATGATGTTGTAGTCACTTCCGCCTGAATCGGATATTGGCTCATCCAGTTTTTCGCTTCGTGTAATACAATAACCATCCTTTATAGGATCCAACGTTGGCAGTACCCGCGTTTTTTCGATAGAAGGTTCAGCGAGCATACGTTCTTGTGTCTGATAATACCAGAACGACCTTATGACTAAATCCACCTTTTTTTCTACCGGGATTTTTACCATTGTATCCACCGGATACGGGAACACCCAGTACGGCCAGGTCCTTGGTTTGAGAACCCTCTTTTCACCAACTCCGCGAATCTTCCCAAATCGTAAAACAAGAGCTTGCTCGTCGGAGCCTACCGTCTTAAAACCGGAGGCCAGAAAAGCAAGGATAAGCACCGCCATTATCACTTTCAGGATAATGAAGCTGATTCTCAGTGCTTCTGATAGTGACTTGCCGGCAGCGTCAAGGTCTTCGGTCGCAGACTTATACGGTGCCTGTGGTTGCAAATCCTTATTACTTTGTTTATCTTCTTCTGCCATACTCTTGCGCTATGTTTATTTCTTCTGGTACAATATGCTTAACGTTTTTCTTACTTACTCACTGAAGTCTTGTTATTCACTTTTTCGGTTCCAGGGACGGGATTTTCTTCAACAGTTTGAAAGGCTCCGCATCGGGTGGTAAAAAGATAGTTGACCGTTCTTTTAGTATCTTTTCTAAACTTTCGATATTCCGAAGAAACATTGCGAACTCAGGGTCTTCTTCCAGCTTTTTATAATGTTTCGCAGCTTCGGCGTCACCACGCCCTCTAATGGCCTCACCTCTTGCCTCCGCGGCTGTAAGCAGCACCGAACTCTTAAGATTGGCATCACCTTTTATCTTTGTTGCTTCGCCCTGGCCCTCGGAAATAGTAGTCTCCGTCCTACGATTTCTCGCGGCCTTCATCCGTTCAAAAACTTTCTCCGTAACATCTTTGCTGACCTTGAGTTGCTTTATGCCAAGGGTCTTCACTTCAATCCCGTATTCGTCGCTTACGGTTTGTTTAAGGTCACTGAGCATATCGTCTTCGATGTCCTTGAATTTTATTTTCGTCGTATCGCTGTTTACAAATTCACCGAAGGAGTGCTGGCCGATAACTCTGTTTTGCGTGTCAGTAATCTGGCTGTACAGTTTTACTTCAGCTTCCTTGACAGTCCCAACTGCATTTAAGAATTTCAAAGGCTCGGCAATCCTCCATACAACATAAGTATTTACGATAATCGGCACAGCACCTTTAGTAGTAGTCTCGCCGGGGTCGGCCTCAAAAACCTGCATCCGCGAGTCGAACCTGTGAACACTCTCTATCGGTGCGGGCCATTTGATACAAAGACCTGGGTCTGTAATTTCACGCACAGGTTTGCCAAATCTCGTTACTAAAGCCGATTCGGTTTCCCTGACTTGAAATGTGATAAGGTACAAACCTAAAACTACGACTACCAATACGATAAAAATTGTAAGGGTTATATTCTTCATTTTTCGCTGCTCTCCTCTAAACCGGCAATGTCATATATGCTTGGGGTTAATTTCTCCTGAACATCGATTATAATCACCTGATAATCGTTAGGGTCGGCGGCCACGACATATTTTCGTATATTCTTTAGAGTCTCTTCGAAGGTCGTTAATCTGAGCTGGCGTTTGTAAATCTCTTTTGCCGCCCTGTATGCCGTAAGCTGGTCGGCAAAGCGTTCTCCGGCTGCTTTTGCAAGTGTCTCTTTTTCAAAGGCGTAACTTTGTGATTCTTTCAGGGTTCTGTAGATATCGCCTTTGGCTTCTTCAAGTGCCGTATCCAGCTCATTACCAAGCTTTTCTATATACTCCGGGTTGTTTACATCTTCGGCCTGCTCATATCTTGCCGCAAGGCCGTAGAGCTCATCGGCAGCTTCCACAGAACCTACAAGCGCACTCAAAGTCTTGTTCCTTTCTGCCTGGGCTTCAAAAATAAGTGCCTGTTTCTTTTGGACTGCGCCGATAACTTCCTGGTAGTCTGCTGCGACCTCGGGTGGTGGGTGAATACCCTGTAGCCCCAGAAATACGATTTCAACACCTAAGCCCGCCTCGTTTGCAGCCTTCTGTATTTCATTTGTCAAAGTTTTTTTGGCCTCAGACCTGCCTGCTCCAAGCAAACTATGCTCAAGGTCAGCTTCATCATCAACTTCGATCATGGCGTTGGCCGCGAATTTTGTAAGCTCTCGATAACAAATGGCCTCCAGTCGTTTTTCCGGCTCATTGTGATTATAGATAAAAGAATACAAATCCCTCACTCTGTATTGGACAGGAACAGCAGCCATGACAAGGCTCACCGGCACGGCTGATGCGTCGGTGGAAACGATTGTTTGTTTACTGGCCACGAGCAAATGGTATTCTTCTTCGTAGTGCTGCTTACCCCACAATAATGGGCCATAGCCTGCTTTATCAGTATCCTTCTTTGCCTTAAAGCCGATGTTAAGCTCCATAACTTTCTTAGTCGGATATTTATAAGCAATATCTATCGGCCAGGGCCATTTGAAAGCCAGTCCGGGACCGACGAGCCGAACATCATTGGCGTTGTTTACGGGATTGCCGAAACGTTCTATTATTGCCTGCTCATTGGGTGCCACTACGACAATGCAGCTTAATAAATAAAGCGTAACGGCGGCAAATAAAACCAAAGGTGTTATTGCTTTTTCGAGCAGTTTATAAAACCAGGTTTGAGAGACCTTAAAGCCAAACTGATAATCAATGGCACTTGCGGCGCTGCGAAATATTCCGCCCGGTTCATTTATGACCCCCAATAGTCTGCTGTCGAAAGCGCTTCTGCTGTATCGACCTTTCAATCTCGGACGATATATGTCTAAGATGAGATTCAATGCGGTTTCGGCGCCAAGGACAACAAGCAGAATAGGAACAATCCTGTCGATTACATTTACCACGATGAAAAACTTAAATTGTGCCAATGCCAGACCTATTGCCAGAGCAAAACACAGGACAGCTATGCCTAACAGAAAGCTGCCCCCTGCCCTTAACGGCTTCCATTGCGGCTGAGCTGACATGCCGGTTGCATAGCGAGACATTAAAAAGCTGACAAATGCAATGGCCGTCATACCAATTGCGCAAAGCAACGGCTGTTTCGGCTCACCGTCGAGGCCGCCAAGAATGGTTTTTAATAAATACAGCCCGAGACCTAATTGATAGGCGGCGATTAGTGCTGAGAATATGGGAAGGAATAATTTCTCGAGTATCTGCAGGCGGCGCTGGGCGGCGGCAAATAAACCGGCACGTTCACCACTGACTTGAAAGATTGTCGAGGCCTTCTCGTCCTTGCCCAGTTGGCTCATATCGAGTTTTTCCTGCTCGGCCAAGGCACGCTGATGGAACTGTAAGCATAAAACCAGCCAAATCAAAGCGGACGAGAGAATCAGCCAGCTAATCGCAGAGATGGCAAAGAATCCGCTCCATCGACCTAAGAAAAAGGCAATGCCGAAGAAGACCACGCTCAAAATCAAAGATACCAGCGCTATGTGCTCAGGGCGTTTGGATGATACTGTCATTTTTTATCCCGCTTTTATACTCCGAACAAAAAATCCACAGGCACAGTATTCATTTAATATCTATGTATGCTCTTTACAAGTTTCAAGTTGCGTAATATAACAATAAACGTTATTTTAGTATAGGGACAATAGTAAAAAAATTAAGCTTTGGTATAAAACCAAAATCGCGATACCTCGGCAGAGGCCACAGCCGGCGCGAGCTGGTAAGGAAAGATGAAAAAGTTATTTACAATAGCAAAAAATACTTTCATAGAAATCCTCAGACAACCCATCTATGCCATAATCATTGTTGCCGCCTTGTTTTTATTATTTATAAGTCCGTCTTTGACGATGTACACAATGAGCGACGACAACAAACTCTTGCGAGAGATAGGATTATCTACGCTGTTTTTGACCAGCTTGTTCATTGCAATATTTTCCGCTTCCGGGGCTGTGGCCCAGGAGCTGGAGAATAAGACTATAACCACCGTTCTGAGCAAACCTGTCCAGCGTCCGATATTCATTATTGCGAAATTTTTCGGCGTTGCTGCCGCGGTGGTTCTGGCGCATTATATTTGCACCATCGCCCTGCTTATGGCGATTCGACACGGCGTCCTTGAAACTGTAAACGACCTGCACGACTGGACGGTTATAGGCACAGCAGCGGTTGCTGTTCTCGCAGCGTTTCTGCTAAGTGCTTTTTTCAATTACGCTTATGAGTGGAAATTCTCATCAACAGCCATTGTTTTAACCGGCATATTCGCTACATTAGGCATCGTGTTCCTGGTTTTTATCGACCGAAACTGGCAGTTTAACCCCAAGGATAATGGCATAAACGCGGTGGATATTTACGGCTCGGTATTACTGCTGTTAGCTGCAATAATAATTGTGGCTCTGGCGGTGGCACTTTCGGCCAGGTTCAACATTGTGGTAACGCTCTCGGCCTGTATCGGGATTTTTTTGTTGGGCCTTGTAAGCGATTATGCATTCGGTAGAGTAAAGGGTTACGAAGTAAAAAATCTTCAGTCCGGACGGTATGAGTTCTTTGAAGCCAATGATTTACCCGACGATGACGATAAGTACGACCTGGAAAATAAATTGCCACAGAGATATCTGTGGGGTCAAATTGGCAGATTTCTGGTTCCGAATCTACAGATTTTCTGGATTAGCGACGCCATTTACGAGGGCAGCCAGGTCCCCGTAAAATATATTGCCATAGGTGCTTCTTACGCCTTGTGCTACACAACAGCCATACTCGCATTGGCCATCGCCCTTTTCCAGCGCCGACAGGTAGGCTGAGGAGTGCCTAAAGTGTAAAGTGCCTAAAGTGAGCTAAAGTGACAGCAAAGCTGTCATTCTGAGCGAAGCGAAGAATCTCTTTTTCGTTGGCCAGATCCTTCGGCTTGGCCTCAGGATGACACGTAAGTGTCACTTTAGGCACTCCAAACTTTAGCTCACTTTAGCTCACTTTTTTTACAACGGCTATTTCATCACAGTTTTGCTGCTTGGGACACTTCGCACAATCGCTCCAGACCTTCATCGGCAGCGTTTCTTTTTTGACTACCTCAAAGCCCAACTTTTCAAAGAATTCCGGCTCGAGCGTAAGCGCAAAAACCCTCGGCACACCAAGCTGGACGGCCTGTTCGATGGCGGCCGTTACCAACATCTTGCCGATGCCTTTTTCTTTGTTCGCTTCATCGACCGCTAATGATTTTATTTCCGCTAAGTCCGACCAGATAATCTCAAGCGCACAGCAGCCGACCACACCGCCATCGGCCTCGGCCACAGTAAAGGTCTGAAGGTTCTCATAAACATCGGCCATCGAGCGAAACAGCATCCTGTCCCGCTCTGCATAAGAACTAATCAAAGCGTTAATTCTCTTAACATCCGAAATTTTCGCATTTCGTATATTCATAGATAGGAAGTATATCAGTTAAGACAAAAGGAAACAAAGATAAATTAGATATTGATTTTGGAGAGCTTGTTTCTATAGGTTCTTGATATGATTATTATAATTGTCAACAAGGCACAATTTGACTACTTCTTTGAAATTTTTTCTAAGCTCATGCAGCATAATTGTATCAAATTTGGTCTAATCTGCCAACCAAAATAACCACGGATTGCACAGATTGCACAGTTTGTTTTGCCGACGACAAACTGCTTTACACCCCTGCCTATTTCTGGTATAATACTGTTGATGCAAAAGTTTCACATTTACATTGAAACCAGTGTCTGGAGCTTCGTTTTCGCTGAAGATGTGCCGGACTATCAAGCCGACACTTTAGCGTTCTTTGAACTCTGTAAAAAACGGGTATTTGAACCATATATCTCCGGAGCAGTTTTAAGTGAAATCCAACGTGCCGATGCGCCTTTACGGAGACGTTTGGAAGGACTTGTTCGCGACGTTAAGCCGGTGTTGCTTTCTACATTGCCTGAAGCAGACAAACTTTCTGAAGCGTTCCTCCGTGAGAATGTTGTTCCTGCGAGCAAGCCGGAAGATGCCCGACATGTTGCGATTGCTATGGTTCATGGTCTGGATGTGCTCGTTTCGTGGAATTTCAGACATATTGTAAACATCAGACGTGAAGAACGTTTCAATGCGATAGCTGTCCTTGAGGGTTATCATCATCGTCTTCGTATCGTCAGCCCAAAGGAGTTGATCTATAATGACTAAATCTTATGAAAGCAAAATGCTCAGCCGGGTACGCCGCTGGCGAAAAAAGGCCTACCAGGCAGACAAGGCGAAACCTTTATCCAAACGGGCGAAGGAGGACGAAAGACTCGCCCGGGAATTTGGTCTGCCCTTAGTTCAGACACACAAGGCCAGCCCTGACCTCTGAGAGTCAAACCTGTGCTAGCGAAACTTGACCCGCGTAAAAAAAGTCTGCCCTGAATTAGCCGTAGCCCTGAGCGAAAGAAAGCTTGCCCTGAGCATAGCCGAAGGGTCGAAGGAGCAGGTATCCGCAGTTTGTTTCCCCTGCCAACAAAAAAGGCTGCAAGCGATATTCTCCTGGCCTTCTGGTCGGGAAAGTGAATTGTAAGTTCATGCCTTGCGTATATTCATAGGCAAAAGCATTCAGCATATATTATTGTCATTCCGGTGTATCAAATTATACTCAATCATAGAAAAATTAAAAAGCCAAAAAAGGCTGGAAAAACAATTGCATCTCGTATATCGTATCGCGAATAACAAAATCTGTGAAATATGTAACTATATAATCTGTGAAATCTGTGGTTAAGAAATCTGTGGATGCGATTTATACTTATTGACAAAGTTGTTTCGCTGGAAGATGGCAGGCAGATAAAAGCGGTCAAGAGTGTTTCTCTGGCAGAGGAATATTTGGCTGACCATTTTCCAACGTTTCCGGTACTGCCCGGCGTGTTGCTGCTGGAAGGATTAATCGAGTCGGCATCATGGCTGGTGCGCCGCACGGAAAATTTCGCCCATAGTATGATATTGCTTGAACAGGCAAGGAATGTAAAATATAAAAGTTTTCTGGCCCCCGGCGCTCAGATAGAATATACGGTCCAGGCTAAGACTATTGAAGAAAACGTCAGCAGCTTTATCGGCTTTGGCTTATCCCAAGGCGAGCGAATTGTTGAAGCACGATTTGGTTTAAGGCATTTTAACTTAGCCGACCAAAATTCAGCAATGGCTGCGGTCGATGCTCAGATAATTGAAAATATGAAAAAACGGTGGCAATTGCTGAAGAATTGAGAATGGAGAATTTAGAATCAATGCTCTGTAGAAAAGACCATATATCATTTCGACCGAAGTCCCTTGGGGACGAAGTGGAGAAATCTATTAAAAACAGATTTCTCGACTCGCCTTCGGCTCGCTCGAAATGACGTCTCACGATGTTTTCTACAAAGCAATAATAAAGAATTAAACCATAGAGTAAAAAGGATTGTTACAGAAGCCGAGAATACTGGAGGTAAAAAAGTATGGCAATGAGTCGGGACGAAATTATGCAGGAGGTTCAGGAAGTTCTGGTCGATGCCTTGGGCGTTGACGACGATGAGGTTACGGCCGAAGCGACCTTGATGGGAGATTTGGGAGCCGAAAGCATCGACTTTCTGGACATAGTGTTTCGATTGGAGAAAACGTTCGGAATAAAAATCCCGCGGGAAGAGTTATTTCCCGCTGAGAATCTGATGACCGATTCCGAATTTGTCCATAACGGTAAATTGACCGAAAAAGGACTGGCCGAACTGCGAGAGAAGATGCCGCATACCGACATAACGGCGTTCGAGAGCGACCCTGATATTAACAAATTAGCCGACCTGTTCACTGTCAATGCGATTGTGAATTATGTTGAAGGCAAATTGAGTTCATAGTTCGTAGTTCGTAGTCTATGAGTTCATAACAATAAACAATAAACTATGAACAATAAAAAATGCGTTGGATTTGGATAGACAAATTTGTTGAGTTTCAAAGCGGAAAGCGTGCCGTAGCGCTCAAGAATGTAACTCTCGCTGAAGAGCATTTGCACGACCATTTTCCCGGCTTTCCCGTTATGCCGGAATGCTTGATGATTGAAGCGATGGCCCAGACATCAGGAATACTCGTCGGAGAGGCAAAAAAGTTTCAGGAAAAAGTCATCCTTGCGAAGGTAAAAAAAGCCGTCTTTTTCGATTACGTAAGACCGGGCGATACAATAAAATTAGATGCCAGAATTGAATCCATCATCTCTGAAGCGGCAAGTACAAGCGGTAGGATCACCTGTGAGGATAAGTTAATTGCCGAGATAGATTTGATGTTCAGCCATATAGACCAGAATCTTGCAGGCAAAGAATTCCCCCGGGAAAACTTCGTGTTTGATACAGGCACATCAGTATTCGAATCACTTTTGAGGGATGTGCTTTCAGCCGGTGCCGGTGCTGCCGATTCGGAGCAAGACCGATGAATTCAGCTCGTGTAGTGATAACCGGCCTTGGCGCGATAAGCCCGCTCGGATTGACTGTCAGCGATATGTGGGAAGGCCTCTGCGCCGGTACTTGCGGGATAGATAAAATTACAGCATTTGACCCTGTGGGCTTCAGTTGCAAATTAGCCGGCCAGGTCCCCGATTATAAAATACAAAAGTATGTGCCGAAGACATATCGCAAAGCCATCAAGCTGATGTCCAGGGACATCGAGCTGGCGGTCATAGCCGCCAACGAAGCTCTTCTCCACGCCGGCCTTATTACAAAGGGTATCGACCCGGAAAACGTTAATGTCAATCCCGAGCGTATGGCAATCAATCTGGGTGCCGGTCTGATAAGCTGCGACCTCGTTGAGCTGGCCCCTGCGGTGGCGGCAAGCATTACCGACGGCAAGTTTGACATTCATAAATGGGGCAAGGAAGGCCTTGAGATGGTAACGCCTTTATGGCTGTTGAAATACCTGCCCAATATGCTCGCCTGCCATATAGGCATCATTCACGATATTCAGGGGCCGAGCAACTCTATCACCTGCGCCGAAACGTCTGCGCATTTAGCGATAGCTGAGGCGGCCCAGATTATCGCCCGCGGCGGCAGTAACATTGCTCTGGCCGGCGGTGCTGAGGCAAAAGTAAATCCGATAGTGATGATTCGCCAGTGCTTGGTTAA
>Ga0307430_1002821_pt1 | contig 11219 bp, 12 predicted proteins | sample SalMarWE160130MG_FD_202159 | JGI IMG/M metagenome (GOLD analysis project Ga0307430, IMG submission 202159) | Salt marsh sediment microbial communities from the Plum Island Ecosystem LTER, Massachusetts, United States - WE1603-130 | ecosystem: Environmental > Aquatic > Marine > Intertidal zone >... | reverse complement strand
CTCCTCTTAGGAGTCTTAATAGTTTAATATAACTTCCCTTCTATTTCATTTGATAAAATAATTTTCCTTTACTTTTTGTGAACCTGTGAGGCCTGACCCCGATGTTCCCCTATACCACTTTATCTGCCCGATTTTGATAGTCACCCTACCATGTGAGAGATATTTTTTACCATATCGTTTAACCAACCCTGCCTGGACTCAGGAAGATTGGTCATAACAGTAATCTCTTCACCATAGCTTACATCGGCAATCCGACCTTCCCTGCTCTCGATAGCTTGAATAATCGGTCCCAATTCCCTATAGTTTATTCCCTGTAGAATAAATTCCCTCAATGCAAATTTCTCCACTCTGCCGGCTGACTGCAATCCTTGCAGAGCGGATTCCCGATAAGCCCGAATTAATCCGCCGATACCCAGCTTGATGCCACCAAAATAACGGGTTACGATTACCATCACATTGGTTAGCTCCTCCTGCTCAATAGCCTGCAAAATGGGCCGTCCGGCGGAATTAGCCGGTTCGCCAGCATCGGAATATTGCTTTATTTGCTGCTCATTGATACCGATTTTATAAGCCCAGCAGTGATGGCTGGCATCCGGTAATTGTTCTTTCAAATCTTTCAAGAATTCCCTGATTTCTTCTTCTTTTTTTAATTCTTTCACAGAAGTATAGAAACGGCTTTTTTAAAAGGTATTTTTTACCTGGATATTGTGCCTAACAGTCGTATAATTGTTTTTATTCGTCATGCCTTGATCTTTCTATTTGAAATGATGATTCATTTTTTAATTAAAATAGAAACACAATTTTTTCTATGGCTTAGCTTTCCCCGAAAGATTCAATCATCCGGTTAAGAGACTCCACAGACCCTATAGGTTTACGGTGAAAGCTATCGTATTATTGAGCTAGTACAGCTGTCTCTATTCTCTATTTTTTAATATTCCCCAAAACGATATTACATAATCCCATTACATCAATATTTTTTTGGAATTTATTCCAACCTTCTTCTCCTTCTAAAGTACGCTCAGGTTGCCCGTAATTAGTAAGATAGGCAATGATAAGATCATATTCGAGATCAATTAAAAGAAAAGTTCCTGCTCCTCCCATTTTTCCTATAGCTTTTTTAGATACTAAATCTCCAAAAAAAGAGTGAGGAGAAAAGGCGTATTCCCAAAACCAAGCCTTGGGCCGCTTAAGATATAATGAAGATAGGAAGAAGGAGATTCGTATATATCAGAATTAGTTAATCCCTCAGTCATCTTCTTTGCTGTTTGTGTTATTTGCCCAAATCTCTTGGAAACAGGTTTTGTTAAAATTATAAATACACTGATTATTAAATTATAAAATAGCACACTTAAATAAATAATTTCTAAATTAGAAGAATTTAATCCAGCAATTAAACGAATAAATATTGTGGATATAGAACTTGCGATGAATCCAAAAAACAAATAAAAAAATGGATGGTCAAAATCAATAGGCTCATTAATTTCCTTTATTTTGATGCTCTTGCAGCAATTATTTATAAGCTTCTCCATGAATGATTCAAAATCATTTAATCCATTTATAAATATACTATTACCATCTTTTAGTAATACTTTAATTTCTCTGATATATCCTTTAGTTGTTCTTTTTATACTTAATTTTGTAATATCCTTAAAAAGATATATTTCTTCTGATTTTTTTGTTTTCCTTTCAATTGATTCATCATTAACTAAGAATCGTATCTGTGAGAAATAATTTAACGACTTTACAGTTAGTACTCTTGAAATATAAAGAAAAATTGAAAAAGCTAATATAAAAATAGCAGATTGCAAAATATTTGATATGATGAAATCGGAAACAGATACTATCAATCCAAGCCAAATACCAACGATAAGTGTAGTAAATGCTTTTTTTCTCCTTTCAATTTCTTTTAATGAAATATTGTATTCTATCAAGTTTGTGGCCATAAATATTTCTTTTTATATTAATTTAACACTCATAAAATTGCATGCAACATCCCGAGCATATGTAATGCTCATCTAAAGGGCAAACAAAAGTTACCGGTGTCAATTCTTTATTCTTGATATTTAATCAAACTATTTGTCAAGAATAAAAATTTGACCCTAATTCCTAAATTTTTTTACTCTTTAGCCACCAATTCCACACGCCGATTCTGAGCCTTTCCGGTAGCAGTCGTGTTGGGCACGACCGGTGTGGATTCCCCATAGCCTTCTGTAAAAAGCCGTGAGGAAGAAATGCCTGCGGAAAGCAGATATGACTTTACGGATTCCGCACGTTTTTGGGAAAGAACTTGATTGTGTTCGGTAGTGCCGTCTGAGTCGGTGTGTCCCTCAATGATCAACTGCATGGTCGGTTCAGATTTGAGCATGGCAACGATTTTATCCAGTGTAGGCTTGGATTCAGCCCGAATGACATCTGAATCATAATCAAAGTTAATACCGTAAAGACGTACCCTGCCGTATTCTAAAAGCTCACCGGTCATCTGTTCCTGTATTCCGCCTCCCCAATGAGGACAGCCGCCAACGTCTTCAGATTTTTTTGTTCCATTCCATATTCCGCCCTGGGAATCTTCCCTGCCTTCATACCACCAAAGACCAAAAAACTTTTTTCCATCGGAGGTGAATATCATAACAGCCGGACCTTTCTGACCCGGTTCTATCCAGGTAAATTTCATGATACGGTCTTCAATCCCCCCGTTTAACACGCCTTCATCGTATTCATAACAGCCGGTCACTGATGTTCCCTCCTGCCTTAGATGAAAATCATTATAGTTCGTCGCATAGGTGCCGGACACATCAGCTATGGGTGTCCTGGTCAGTTGTTCTCCGTAGGCGCGAAAGTCCATGAGTTCTGTATATTCAGGCGAACCGTGATTATTCTTAATGGTCAACCGAACCCACTTTCCGGATTTATCAACAGTTACCGGAAAGCTCTGATTGTCTTCCCGGTCTACCAGCGACAGGCTAGTGATTTCCATAAACCCTTCGGTGGGGCCGTCATCGGAAAGTTCAACAACAATGTCCTTTGCGCCACGCCCCTTTGCATCAGCATAGCCCGTATCAAACTCCAGGCGGTCAAACATGCTTTTCTCGGCAAGTTCAATGACGATGACATTGTTCGAAATCTGGCCGCTAGGACAGCACCAACCGGTTTTCGGATTTTCGTCCATTATCCAGATATTGCCCCAGGCAGAGCTGTATTCGGGGGATGTTTCTACAAGTAATGCTCCAGAAGAGAAAGAGCTCAGCGACTGATCAGTTGCGGCTGCATCAGTCATAAATCCAAGCTGAAAAAATAGACAAACGATCGTAAGTGATAGCAAAATCATTTTTTTACTCATAATGGAACCTCCTGATATTAAAACTATATGTTTTAAATATACTTATACTGTATCGGTTGTCAAAAGTCCTTCTTTTTGAAAAAAGATTCTTTACTTTTAAATTATTTCTTAGCAATGACACGGGTAATATTTCCCTCTCGCTCTAATAAAGCTATAAACTGGGCTCGCTCCATTAAATGCCTTAGTTTTTGTGGTGGAAAATTGAATAGAGATAAAAATAGGTGTCCGCCTAATATGCCACGAGTACCCCAGGTCCTTTTCCCATTTCCATTAATATTTTACTTATTAAGTTTAATTTTTTAAAATCAAAACTTACACGAAAATAACAGTCGTTAGGGGGACGGCAGAGCGTGTGAAAACTAATTCTGAAAATTATTTGCCTCCACGTTATTTTGTAAGCCTTTTAACCTCCTAAAAATGCTACTTTTAGCCATTTTTTGCCTCATTTTCTCCCTATTTTGGAACCACTATCAACATCCTATATAACAAAAAAACGCAGAAACCCTTATGTCTACCGCGTTTTAGAGCCTTACTATTTTCTCCCTTAAAAACTGATAATGCTCTAATTCCATATATATTTATTTCCCTTACTTAGCTAAAAAACAGCTTTTTTGTTCCTCTATTTTTCTCTTTATTAATTAAACCGTCCCCTATCATGATCAGGAAAGCCTTGTAAAAAAAGGTTTAGAGGGACTACGAAAGCCAAAGGGCTGATATTTATCTATATATGGTGGAGGCTAGTAGACGACTTTCGCAACTTTTGTATGAGTGATGAAACTGAAAAAGTATATCTTGAGTTAGAAGAAGCAATAGGTGTTATCTAATAAAAGCACAGATTTACTTTTAACAAGTTTTTAATAAAATAATTACTTTGGTTAAAAATTAATTATGTTAAAAATGTACTTCATAAACAGAGAACAATTTTTTATGAGAATATAAGATGCAGAATAATCTTTATAAAAACGAAAAAACAATAGATTCTAATTATTTAAAAAAATCCTTTTTTATCAAAAGTTTGAGGTGGTAATATAGTTGAATTTTTATATTACCACCTTCTAATTTTCTTCTTAAGCGAATGAAAAATACCATTATTTTTTAAAAACCAGAGAGATCGGTAAAGTATTTTAATTATAATTAATCTTTGTAAGCTACGGCTTCAATTTCAACACGAGCACCTTTGGCTAACTTAGAAATTTCTACTGCCGATCTCGTTGGGGGATTTTTTTTGAAATGCTTAATATATTCTTTGTTTAAATTATCATAGAAATTCATATCGGTTATAAAAATGGTAATCTTTATAATATCCCCAAGGCCTAACTCGGCACTATTTAATATTACCTCAATATTTTTAATACATTGTGCTACTTCATCCTCGAAAGAATCATTGCATAATTTTCCAGTTGAACTATCAATTCCAATTTGTCCGGAAGTATACACAAAGCTTCCCGCTTGAATTGCTTGGGAAAATATAGGATGTGAAAGTGCTAAATCAGTTGAAAAAAATTTTTTACTCATAATATTCCTTCCTTTTAAATTTTTATAGATGCCTGTATTTTTAAAAAAGACAGGCATCTATTTAATAAAATTAGTGTTTGTCTCAATGACTGAAAATTCTTTTTTAATTACTACATTTTAAAGAATAATTTATTAAATACAAAATAATAAATATTATTTTATTTCTTCTCGTTTTTCATTACTTAATGACGGGTATTTTATCACTCATCAAAGATTCAGTAAGTATTTTTGGGTTATTTTTAGTTGTGAGAATAAGGTCTTCTATATGATAAGCACCATCTCCATAAACTACCAGAGGTTCAACATTGATAACCATATTTTCCTGTACTTTTTCTTCATTTAAGGGATTAATGATTGGATGTTCATGTAAACCCACTCCCAATCCATGTCCGATATGAGGCATGTTGAATGGCAAATCTTTTTCTTTATATAGTTCCTCGCATTTATTATAAACATCGCAAAATCTAACGCCAACTTGCAAGTTATAAATAACTTCTTTTTGAATACTTGCTAATTTCTTGTAAACATCTGCTTGAATAGGAGAAGGATTGCCCACTACTGCAGTACGGGCAAGATCAGAAAAATACCCTGAAAATAATCCTCCAAAATCCACCCTTAATATATCTCCGGCACAAAGGGGGGTGTCCCCGGGTGTGGGGTGTGCATACATGCTTCTTTTCCCTGTTCCCAACACCATAAATGATAACTCATCAACCCCTTGATTAAGTAAATTAATGATTATTTGATTTGCAAGCTGTTTCTCAGTATCACCAACTTTTGCTGAAATAAAAGCAGCATCTACTGCCTTTCTTGTTCCTTTGGCTGCTTTAGCAAGAATTTCTATTTCCCCAGGCTCTTTAACCATCTGAATCTCGTCAAATATATTTTGACATTCAACGAATTCAGCATCAGGCATAGCATTTATTAATTCAGCATGATGATATGCGGTCAAATAATGTTGCTCGATTCCTATACGCCCCTTTTCCAATCCCATTTCTTTCAAAACAGTTACCAGAAATTGTATTGGAGATTCTTTAAACTCTATATAAGTTCTCATATCTTCTATCCAAGTTTCTTCTTTTGCCAATCTTTCTTCAATCTTACATACAATAAATACCGGTTCTCCCTTCTTTGGTAAAACAGCGATTTCCAATCTATCCCTGATGGCTCTCTGGGTCATAATATAAGCTCCTGTCGAATATAATACATTTTCCAGTGATAGAGCAACTACTGTATCCATGTCTTTTTTTCCCATTAATTTTTTCATTCGTTCATTTCTTTCTTTTAGAATATTTTTTTTCATTGTATTTTCCCTCCTATATTTAAATAAATTATATTTCTTTAATTAAAACTTTTTTCTATATCTCTTTCCCCTGCTACCTAAAAATAAGTGATGGAAGATAAGTTACCAGTGAAGGAATATATGTGATCAGCAAAAGAACCGCTATCATAATTGTTACAAAAGGCCAAATGATAACTTTCGAAATTGGAACTTTTGCAATAGACGCAGCTATATATAACTGAAGTCCCACCGGGGGTGTAACGGTCCCAATAAGTATGGTAATCATAACAACTAGGGCAAAATGAATAGGATCATAACCTAACAGATTACCCAATGGGAAGAGAATTGGAACAAATATTATCAGGGCAACTGTACCCTCCACAAATAGTCCAATAATTAAAAGCATACAGATAATTAAAAAATACAAAATGTATACATTATCAGTAACACCAAACAAAGCATTAACCAGGCTGGCAGCAAAATTCTGGCGTGCAAGAATCCACCCAAAAGAAGAAGCTCCTGCAATGATTACTATGGGTATAGCAGTGTTCATGCCGGCACCAAGAAATATCTTTGGAATTTGTTTAAAATTTATTTCTTTATATACAAAAACAGTAATAATAAATGCATAAACTACAGCTACTACTCCTGCTTCTGTCGCTGTTGCTACTCCGGTTATAATCCCTCCAAGAATGATTACTGGTGCCAAAAGAGCCAAGAAAGCTCCTTTAAAAGCGGATACTATTTTAGATATTGTAGTTTTTTCTCCATATGGCCAATTATATTTCCTTGCGTAAAAGGCTACGATAACCATCAATCCTAATCCTATGGTAAAACCGGGTATAAATCCACCCATAAACATTCGCCCAATTGATAAACCCGTTATACCTCCATAAATAACCATGACACAACTGGGGGGAATAATTGGTCCTATACAAGCAGCTGATGCAGTAAGCCCAGCTGAAAATTCCGGCGGATAACCTTCTTTTTCCATTGCTGGAAGCATGATCGTACCAACTGCAACTGCATCAGCAGTTGCTGAACCGGAAAACCCAGCCATAATAATATTGGTAACTACATTTACGTGAGCCAGACTCCCCCTCTTACATCCTATCAAAACTTTTGAAAATTCAATAAGTCTTCTAGTAATTCCTCCCTTATTCATTAATTCACCGGCAAGAATAAAAAATGGAACAGCTAAAAGGGGGAAAGAATTTAAAGACATAAAAAGCCTTTGTGGAATTAAAAGAGGCGAAACCTCCTCTCCTAATCTTAAAACAGTTAAAGCCCCTGAAATTGCCATGGCAAAGGCCACAGGCATCCCCAAAAACAGCAAAACTAAAAAAACAATTATCATAAATATAATCATAAAATTTCCCTCATTTCGCTATATTTTTTTTACTAAATGCTAATTTTTCGGGAATAATTCGAATTATATTTAAAAGCATTAAAACAGCACCAACCGGAACTGCAGAATATGTCCAACCTAGACGAATCCATTCAATGCTGTAAGCCGGCTTGTTAAAATTCATTCCCGCATATTTTACACCATTTACAAAAACAAAAAATAAAAAAATTATTATCATTAAATGAAGAATAATATCCAAATAATTACTATAAGGTGAAGGAATTTTTTTAGCCAAAAAATCAACGGTAAGGTGTCTATTTTTAGTAAAAGCCTGTGCTGCTCCCAGATATACAATCCAAATAAAAAGATATCTTCCCACTTCTTCAGCCCACATCATAGGGAGGTTGAATAAGAAACGGGAAATGACTTCACCAAAAAGAGAAATAATCATAATTATAAAGAATATTACTATAATAAATTCAATGATGGAATCATATGCTTTAAACAATTTTTGCAAATCTAATGCCTCCTTCCAAGAAACTAATATCAGTAGATGTTACGGGGTTCCTAAGAAAGAACCAGGAACCCCGTAAGAAACCACGATCACTAAATCACTTCATGAAAGTTTTATTTAGTTAGCTCCTGAATTTTTTCAAACAGTGCAGTAGCCTTGTGCTTTTCTACCCATTGAGCGTCTACGGGTAAAAGAGCTTCCTTAAATTTTCCCCGTTCTTCTTCGGTTAATTCATAAAAAACCATGCCCTGTTCTTTGAGCCATGTAGCTGCTTTTTCTTCATCTTCAATCGCAAGTTGATTTGCATAATTAATTGCTTCTTTACCGGCTTCAATGATCACTTTTTGAATATCCTCTGGAAATTTTTGGAATAAATTCTCATTAATGATCAGATTCATTGCTCCCCACATATGGTTTGTTAAAAGACAGTATTTACATACTTCATAAAATTGCATATCTCTTATCATGCCGAGAGGGCTTTCCATTCCATCGGCAACGCCTGTTTGGAGAGCAGTATATGCCTCTCCCCAGGTAATAGAAGTTGGTTTGGTTCCCAATGCTTTGAACATACTGATAAATAAATCTGATTCCGGTGAACGCATCTTTAAACCTTTCATATCTTCTAATGTTTTTACTGCCTTGTCTGTAAATATCATATTTCTTGGACCAGGAGCTAACCATCCCAGTATTCTTCCTCCTTTTTCCAGTAACTTCGCTTCAAGTTCTTTGCCTACAGGCGAATCATTGAAAATCCTAATCTGCTGCTCAAAACTATCATATACAAAAGGAAGTATGGAGATTCCAAAACCGTTAACTGTATTATCATAATTTGTTTCAGTAACAACAGTCATTTGTAAAGTACCCATTAATATTCCCTCTGAAGCTTCTCTCTCTTGTCCAAGCTGTGCACCGGGGAAAATATCTATTCTTAGACGACCACCACTTTTTTCTTCAGCTATTTCCTTAAATTTATTGGAAAGCTTATCTACTAAACCACCTACATTATGATGATGGCCTAATTTGATAATAATTTTCTCCTCCTGTGCAAAACTTGCCATAGAAAATAAACTCATAATTAAAACTACTATTAAAACAATATTTATCCAATTGTTTCTACATATTATTTTTTTCATATTTTTTTTCTCCTTATTTTTTTCTAATATTTTTAGTAGCTTGCAGAATTATAATATTATATTTGTTTAACCTCCTTTTCTAGAATATAAATAATTTGGCTTATCAATTTTTATCCATTGGCTGAATTATAAAAGTAAAAAACATCTCTTTCTTTTTTTATCCAAATTATTTTCAGAATAAAAACTGTGAAATAACAATAAAGTTTAATACATTCTTTCTTTGGCCTTTACTTCTTCCATGTAGTTATAAACCGTATAGCGTGATACATTAAGTTCTTCTGCAATTTTATCAATAGAACCTTTAATCAAGAAAGCACCTTTTTCATCAGCAATTTTCACTACTTTTAATTTATCCTCCTTCTGCATTAGTGAAATTGGTTTTCCTATTTCGTTTTTAGCTTCTTGAATAATATTTGCTAATACTTCGTAAACATTATCTAAAAACTCTTCATCGCTTTCTTTATTAAGTCCTTCTTCATTTAATTCTTGTGTTTTACAAAATTCATTGATGAATTTTTTAAAAAATAAATGTTCAGTAAGATTAAAATTGATACATAAACTACCTATTATCTTATTATGACTGTCTCTGATAACTACACTTGATGATTTTAATATTTTTCTATCCTTTGTTTTTGACATATAATTCGTCACTTTATCCTTTTTTTCTTTTCCGATGCCATTGTTATGTAAAGTGGTTAAAGCGAAATTAGTCATTGGATCCCCTACCTTTCTGTTTGTTACATGTCCATTTTCTATTTTTATTATAGAATGATTGGGATCGCTAAAATCATGGAGCAACACTTCACAGTTATTTCCAAATGTTTCTGCAATTACTTCAACGACTGGAATTAAACTACGAAAGATATAATCTTTTTCTTTTTTTCCCAATTTTTATCACCCCTTTTCTAATTTATTTACAAAAATATTGTAATACTTACCATAAATCTTTTAATTATTATATTAATAGGGCATTTATTTTAAAAATCCTTCTTTTTTTTGAAAATATTTTAAATTAGTGGTTACTCGGATATTGACTGGTAGCTGTAATAGTTCTAAAATAAAAAAGTAAATATTTATTCGGAGATATAATTATGAAAAAAGGAGAAAGGAGAAAATATCGTAGGCTTACTACTTTTCTCCAGAGAAAATCAATGATTGAGACTTATCTTGAGACTCATAATATTAACCAATCCTGTCGTAAGTCCAGGGTAGCTATTAATACCTTCCGTAGATGGTATTCTCGTTACTTAGAAAGCGGGCTAGAAGGAATTAAAAAACCTAAAAGTCATATCAACATACATTTGGGAAGAATTAGTGAAATATATAAAAATAGGGTTATTGATTTAAAAAAGAAGCATCCTCAATGGGGACGTCGGACTATTTCTTCTGTTATATGTAATGAAAATAATGGTAAAAAAATAATTAGCCCAAGTGGGGTACAGAAAATTTTGGAAAAGGCAGGTTTGTGGAAGAATAATATATAAATAAACAAGAAAATAAGAGCATTCAGGAGTAATAAGAAGATATTTAATGAAAAGTAGGCTAAAAGCGGGATATTTCAGAAACCACGAAAAATAAGAGCTAATTTAAGCGTGTTTTTAGCCCCTGTTTTAAAGTGGCTGGTACGAATCATCCTATTTTTTAAATACGTCCCGTATACGCCAAATACGAAGCTTTTTTCAAAAACGCTAAAAGCCTTATATATCAACAGTTTCATTGGTTTTTAGCAAAATCAACCCGTAATTCATTGATTGTCTGTTTGATTTCTTTGATTTCAGCAGTAATACTATGGGAAAATTCCTTTTGATTCTTGATCATTTCATTAATAAAAAACTCTAGTTTCCATACTAAATATACAGAAAGCACCAGGGGAAAGCCGTTATTTGCTATTAATTTTAGCATGTATTCAATATCCAATTAATTTACTTCCTTTCCAAACCCGTTTTTGCCCAGGCCTAATATCAAGATGTAAGAAATCCTTCTTTTCATAATATCCAATACCGTTAAATCCAATTTCCTGAGCAAAAAGGAGAAGATCGAAAAGTAAAAAATCTTTTACGTGAATATCTACCGCCATACCCAGAAGATGA
>Ga0307430_1002820_pt1 | contig 11219 bp, 7 predicted proteins | sample SalMarWE160130MG_FD_202159 | JGI IMG/M metagenome (GOLD analysis project Ga0307430, IMG submission 202159) | Salt marsh sediment microbial communities from the Plum Island Ecosystem LTER, Massachusetts, United States - WE1603-130 | ecosystem: Environmental > Aquatic > Marine > Intertidal zone >... | reverse complement strand
CTTGCGCACAAAGGCAAAAAGCTCCGAGTACGACCAATCCCTCGTCTCAAGCGTCGAGTCGCGGACGCCCAAGACGAGCACGTCTTCCCCCTCGATCACCGAGATTTCGATCCCGCCAAAGACACGGAAAGGCGCGTATTTGCGGTTCAACGCCTCCAGGCGATCAAGCGGCGCGAGGCGATGATGATCGGTGAACGCCAGGCCGTCGAGGCCAAAGGCGATGGCGGCCTGGATCATCTCCTCCTCACCTGACCTACCGCAGGCCGAGCGCTCCTTCGTATGTACGTGCAAGTCGATTTTCAAGACAAATCCTCTCTCGCAAAGCCGCAAAGTCGCCAAGCTTTAAATCTTTGCCTTGGCGTCTTTGCGTGAGATCACACTCAGATCCGAGCTCACCGGGCGTCCATCGCCGCAATGATCGCGTCGGCCATCTCCTGCGTGCCTACGGCGGTCGGGTCGTCGCGCGTGGGCTTTATATCGTAGGTCACGTCCTTGCCTGCGGCGATGACGGCGGCGACGGCGTTCTGCACCCTATCTGCCGCCTCCTTCTCGCCCAGGTGACGCAGCATCAGCACGCCGCTGAGGATGGTGGCCGTGGGGTTGACCTTGTTCTTCCCGGCGTACTTGGGCGCAGAGCCGTGCACCGGCTCAAACACCGCCAACTCGTCGCCGATATTTGCCCCCGGTGCCACGCCCAGCCCGCCGACCAGCCCGGAGCACAGGTCGCTGACGATGTCGCCGAACAGGTTCGTTAGCACCAGCACGTCATACTCCTGGGGCCGCTGCACAAGCTGCATGCACATGTTATCGACGATGCGGTCATCGAACGCGATATCGGGATACCGCTCCGCCACCTCGCGGGCCACGCTCAGGAAGAGCCCGTCGGTGGCCTTGAGGATGTTGGCCTTGTGCACCGCCGTCACCTTGCGCCGGCCGTTGGCGCGGGCATACTCGAAGGCGAAGCGCACCACGCGCTCGCTGCCCTTGCGGGTGATGATGCGGATGCTCTCGGCGGCCTCGCCGGGGATCACGTCGTGCTCGATGCCGGCGTACAGTCCCTCGGTATTCTCGCGCACCGCTACAATGTCGATATCCTCGTAGCGGCTGCGCACGCCCGGCATGGTGCGCGCCGGGCGCAGGTTGGCGTACAAATCCAGCGCCATGCGGATGGCGACGTTGACGCTGCGAAAGCCGGTTCCCACCGGCGTGGTGATCGGCCCCTTGAGACCGACCTTGTTCGCGCGGATCGAATCGAGCACCGCCTCCGGCAGCGGCGTGCCGTACTTGTCCATCACGTCGGCGCCGGCTTCCTGCACGTCCCAATCGAACGGGACGCCAGTCGCCTCCAGCACCCGGCGCGTGGCCTCTACCAGCTCCGGCCCCGTGCCGTCGCCGGGGATGAGCGTCACGCGATAAGTCATATACCTACTGTCCTCCAGCTTTGATGTAATTCAACAGACCACCCGCCAGTATAATTGCGACCTGGCGTTTGGTCAAGCTGTACGTCACCTCAAAGGCCTTGTCCTGCGTCAGGTTGCGGACGATCAGATCCTCCCCTGTCTCCAGTGCCGCGTGCACGCCCGCGATCTCCCACTCGTCGCCTTGCTCAAGCGCGTCATAGTCGGCTCCATCGGTAAAGACGAGGGGCAGGATGCCCATGTTGATCAGGTTGGCGTGGTGGATGCGGGAGAAGGACTTGGCGACGACGGCCTCAATGCCCAGGTACATCGGCGAGAGCGCCGCGTGCTCGCGGCTGGAGCCCTGGCCGTAGTTGACGCCGCCGCCGATGAATCCGCCGCCCCACTCCTTGGCCCGCCGCACAAAGTCCGGGTCGATGAGATTAAAGACGAATTCGGAGATGGCGGGCAGGTTGGAGCGCAACGGCAGGATCTTGGCCCCAGCGGGGGAGATGTCGTCGGTGGTGACGTTGTCGCCCACCTTGATCAGCACCCGCCCGCCGAGTGTATCGGGAAGCGGGCGGAACTCGGGCAGCGGCTTGATATTGGGGCCGCGGATGACTTCTACCTCGTCGGGGTTCTCTGCTGGCGGCAGGATCATGTTGTCGTTCACGGCAAAGCGGGCCGGGTATGCGATCTGCAAAGGCTCACCCAGCTTACGCGGGTCGGTGATCTCACCGTAGAGGGCGGCGGCCGCGGCGGTGGCCGGGCTGGCCAGGTAGACCTGGTCGTCCGCCGTGCCGCTGCGCCCCTTGAAATTGCGGGTCGAGGTGCGCACCGAGACGGTGCCCGTGGCCGGGGCCTGGCCCATGCCGATGCACGGCCCGCACGACGACTCCAGAATCCGCGCCCCGGCGGCGATCAGGTCGGCTAGTTGGCCTCCCTCGGCGATCATCGTGTAGACCTGCTTGGAGCCGGGTCCCACGACCAGGCTGACGCCCGGATGCACCGTCCTGCCCTTGAGCACCATCGCCAGCGTCATCAGGTCCTCGTAGGAGGAGTTGACGCACGCGCCGACGAACACCTGCGCCACCGGCGTCCCCTCGATCTCGCTTACCTTCACCACCTTGTCCGGCATCGAGGGTTTCGCGATGAGCGGTTCCAACGCACTCAGGCTCACCTCGATGACCTTCTCGTACTCGGCGTCAGGATCCGCGGCCAGTGGCTGCCAGTCGCTGGCGCGCTCCTGGGCCTCCAGGTAGATTCTGGTCTGTTCGTCGCTGGGAAAGATGGAGGTGGTCGCGCCCAGCTCGGCGCCAAAGTTGCAGATGGTGGCGCGCTGATCCACGGTGAGCGCGGCCGCGCCGGGGCCGTAATACTCCAAGATCTTGCCCACGCCGCCCTTTACCGACAAGCGACGCAAGAGTTCCAGGACGACGTCGCGGGCCGTCACCCACGACCCCAGCTCACCCGTCAACTCGACTCCCACGATTCTGGGCATCGACAAATAGAATGGGGCGCCGCCCATCGCCGCCGCCACGTCCAGTCCACCGGCGCCGATGGCCAGCATCCCCAGGCCCCCGGCGTTGGGTGTGTGGCTATCGGACCCCAGCAGCGTCTTGCCAGGCACGGCAAACCGCTCCAGGTGCACCTGGTGGCAGATGCCGTTGCCGGGGCGGGAGCAGTATGCACCGTGCTTGGTCGATACCGTCTGAAGGTAGCGGTGGTCATCAGGATTGCGGAAATCCACCTGGAGCAGGCCGTGATCTATGTAGGCCACCGAGCGCTCTGTGCGCACGCGCGGCAGCCCCATGGCCTCGAATTCGAGCCACACCATCGTGCCCGTGGTATCCTGCGTCAGCGTCTGGTCGATCTTGAGGGCGATCTCCTGCCCCGCCATCATCTCCCCGCCGACCAGATGTGCGGCGATGATCTTGCGTGCCAGGTTCTGTGCTACAGCCATCATCCTATTCTCCAAAGAAAATGTTGGGGGTGCCACGGCGAGACCCGATGGGCACGTATTCCTTAACCCGCTCGCCTGTATAGCGTGAGAGCGGGCGCAGCAGTTGGTTGTTCTCGTACTGCTCGATCATGTGGGCCGTCCAGCCCGCGATGCGGCTGATGGCAAAGATCGGGGTGAAGAGGTCCATCGGGATGCCCAGCGTGTAGAGCAGCGGCCCACAGAAATAATCGACGTTGGGGTACAGCCCTTTGGCTTCGCCGACGACCTGGGCAATTTTGGTCGCCATGTCGTACCAGTGCATATCTCCTGCTTCCTCGCACAGGGCTTGGAGCTTTTCCGCGAAATAAGCAGCTCGGGGGTCGGCCATCTTGCGATAGACGCGATGTCCAAAGCCAGGGATGCGCCGCTTGGCCTCCAGCTCCCGTGTGATGTACGTCTCGATGTTCTCCAGCGAGCCGATCTTGAGCATCATCTCCATCGTCCGCTGGTTGGCTCCGCCGTGCAGCGGCCCCTTGAGCGTGCCGACGGCGGTCGTGATGGCGGAGTACATATCGGAGAGCGTGCTGGCCGTGACCCGCGCGGCAAAGGTAGAGGCATTGAACCCGTGCTCGGCCATCAGAACCAGGGCCAGGTCCATGGTCTTGGCTTCCAACGGCGTGGGCTCCTGACCGTGCAGCATGTAGAGGAAATTGGCCGCGTGGCTCAACTCAGGATTGGGAGTTACAAATTCCAGATCATTCAAGTGGCGCTGGTAGTAGGCCACAATCGTCGGGAACTTGGCCGTCATGCGAATGGCCTTATCGATGTTGGCGTCGTAGTGGTAATCATTCGCCTGTGGGTCAGAGGATGGCAGCACCGAGACCACCGTTCTGAGTGCCTCCATCGGCTGCATCGTCTTGGGCAGTGCCTCAATCACGCTTCTAATGCCCCAATCCAACTCTCGCTGCTCTACCAGCCGGCTGCTCAGCTTCTCCAGTTGCGCTCGCGTGGGAAGCTCTCCAAACCAGAGCAGGTAAGCCGTCTCGTCATAAGTCGAGTGCCGGGCGAACTCGCCGACGTCGATGCCCCTGTAGCGGAGGCTTCCCTCCGCGCCGTCGATGATGCATATCGAAGTATTGGCAACAACCACATCTCTCAGGCCTTCCATCACTTCGGTCGTCATCTCCCACCTCCTGTGCAATAACGAAAACAGCCTCCATACTGCGGGAGGCTGGTATCCTAAGCTGAGAGCTTATGGTGCTAGAACAGCACCGGACCTCCTGCTAAACCTGGCTGGGACCGACTAGGGGCGGCCACCACGTTGCGCTCCAAACCTGCTCTTTGCCTCATCGCCTCGCAAAACAAAAAAAGCCCCCAAATTCCCTTGGAGGCTGGCTCGACTTACACTGGTCTGGTGCCCACTCAGCGCTAAACCAACCTCCGCAGCGAGCGTGGCTGCGGCTGGGTAGTGCTAGCAGGGGCGGCCAGAATACAAGTCGTCATCACTCACCTAACTTAGTGTCATTCTAACACGAGACGGCGGAGTTGTCAAGAAAATGTACCTTACAGTTCTCTCATCCCACGGAGTGGATTGCATTTTGCACGGGCTAAATGCAATCTCCCTGAACCCACAACCCATCAATTCGCCAATTTATGTCATTTGTGATAAAGTATCGGTGTCTCTGGCACACCCTGGAGGAGCCGACGTGAAGAAACGCCTTCCGCATTTTGTCGCAATGTTTCAGGCCCTGTTCGTGACGTTTCTCTGGTCTACCTCCTTCGTGCTCATCAAGATCGGCCTGAAGAATATCCCCCCTTTCACCTTCGCGGGATTACGCTACACGCTGGCCTTTCTGTGTTTGCTGCCGTTTGCCCTTCACGCCGCGAACCGGGAGATCGTCCGCGATCTATCGACGCACGACTGGCGACGCTTGGTCATTCTCGGCCTTCTCTACTACGCCGTTACGCAGGGATCGGCGTTCTTTGGGTTGAATTATCTGCCGTCCGCGACGATCAGCATGCTTCTCAATTTCACGACCATCGTCGTCGCACTGCTGGGCGTGCTTTGGCTGGCGGAGCGGCCCACGGTTTTCCAATGGATTGGGGTGTTAGTCAACGTCGCCGGCGGCATCGTCTATTTCTACGCCGCGCCGTTTCCCACCGATCAGGTCGTGGGACTGGTCGTCGTGGCCGTCGGCGTGTTCGCCAACGCTGGCTCCTCGATCCTCGGTCGGCGCATCAACCGCGAGGACGATATCCCTCCCCTCGTCGTGACCGCCATCAGTATGGGCGTCGGAGCTATCGTGCTGCTGGTGACCGGGCTACTGACCGAGAGCTTCCCGCGCCTCGATCTGGCTCATTGGGCCATCATCGGCTGGCTGGCAGTGGTGAACACGGCCTTGGCGTTCACGCTGTGGAACCACACACTGCGCGTGCTCCCGGCGGTCGAGTCCAGCATCATCAACAACACGATGCTCATACAGGTCACCGTTCTGTCGTGGCTATTCTTGGGTGAGTCGCTCTACTGGTGGCAGATCGTCGGGATGGTCCTGGCTGGCCTGGGGACGCTGATCGTTCAACTCCGCCATCAGAGCCGGCACGACGTGGCGGGTGAGCGGCCATAGGGTTTGTTAAGAAATAACTTCCTGTGCATTGATCCAGATCACATAACCACACGACGATCCTTGCCGTTTCAGGCCTGTAAAAGCTTGTTCTAGCCACTGTCTGATAGGTTCAAGGGGCTTTCTGTCGCACCGCTGCAGGAAGTTATTCTTTTTACAGGCCCATAGTCTGGCGACATTGTCAATTTTGGTGTTCTGTTTGACATTCCTTGGAAGTCACATATACTCTTCCTCAGTCACTCATCTCGATATATCAAGGGGCGGACTGCTGCGTTGGATACTCTCATCGGTCGCACAATCGGTCAGTATAAAATCCTCGAAAAGATCGGCCAGGGCGGCATGGCCGAGGTCTACAAGGGCTTCCAACCTAACCTCAATCGCTACGTAGCCATCAAGGTACTGGGGCGAACGCTGCGCGATGACCCCGTCTTTACCAAGCGCTTCCAGCGCGAGGCTCAGGCCTCTGCCTCCCTGCGACACGCCAACGTCATCCGCATCTTTGACTATGGCGCTTTCGAGGGCGGTCACTACATCGTGATGGAGTACATCGAGGGCACCGACCTGCGGGCCGAGATGGACCGCCGCAAACGCGAAGGGCGGGGGTTCACCCCCGGCGAGACGCTCCATCTCCTGAGCCAGGTCGCCGAGGCGCTGGATTATGCTCATCAGCAGGGCGTCATCCACCGCGACATCAAACCCGCCAACATCCTGCTCTCCTCCGAGGGCCAGGTTGTGCTGAGCGACTTTGGCCTGGCGATGCTGCGCAACCGGGTCAGCCAGATGACGATGGGACACTCCTTCGGTACGCCGGAGTACATCGCCCCAGAGCAGGCCATCGATTCCCGTGCTGCTGTGCCGCAATCCGATATCTATGCCCTGGGGGCGATTCTGTACGAGATCGTCGCCAATCGACCGCCCTTTTACGCTGAATCCCCCCTCAGCCTGGCGCTGATGCACGTCAACGAGGACCCCACGCCGCCGCGCCACTATGCACCCAGCCTTCCCGCGGCAGTCGAGACCGTCATTCTACGGGCGCTGGCTAAGGACCCCGCCGAGCGCTTTTCCACTGCCCAGGCGATGGTCGACGCGCTGCGCCGGGCCTGGGCAGGGCGGGGCGTATCGGAGGGAGACAAGATCACCCAGCCGGCCATGCCGGTGGGCCGCCAGCTCCCGCCGACGCCTCCGCCTCCGCCGTCGCCGCCTTCGCCCCCGACGCAGGCCAGCCTGGAGAAACCGGCTCCTATTCCCTGGTGGCGCCGGTGGCCTGTGATCGTCGGCGTGGTTGGGGCGCTTCTCCTCATCCCCGTCCTCCTGATAGGTATTCCGGCCCTCCTCCCGGGCGGAGAACCCGTGGCCGTCATCCCGACCGGGACGACGGCGGCCACCCGCACGCCGCCTGTGACCGCGATCCCTACCAAGACGTCCACTCCCACCGCTGCGCCGACGGATACGCCTATGTCTACGCCCACACTCACGCCCCTGCCTACCTCCACGTTCACGCCCGCGCCGACGGATACGCCCGCCCCTACCTTCACGTTGGAGCCTTCCCCCATCATCCAGCCCACCGTGACGTCCATCCCTCTGCCCACCCTGACGCCGACGGCCACTCCGACGTCCACGCTATTGCCGACAGGCACGCCGACCGACACCCCTAGCCCTGGTCTCTTGCCCGGTCAGATTGCCATCCGCTCCGTCGACGGCATGGGGATGCGCTTTGTCCCACAGGGGCCTTTCCCGATGGGCACCGACGACGACCCTGATGCCTTCCCGCACGAGCGCCCTCAGCACACGGTCATCCTCAGCGCCTACTGGATCGACGAGACCGAGGTGACCAACGCGCAATATCGGCTCTGCGTCGAGGCCGAGGCCTGCGAGCCGCCATCGATCCTTACCACCTACGACGATCCGGCGCGGGCCGACCATCCCGTCGTCTACGTCACCTGGGCAAAGGCGAGTGCCTACTGTAGCTGGTTGGCCGCTGAGACAGGCTGGGACGTTCACCTGCCCACCGAGGCGCAGTGGGAGAAGGCGGCTTCGTGGGACCCGGTTGCCGAGGTCAAGTATCGCTATCCCTGGGGCGACGAGGACGCCGAGCCGACGCTGCTCAACTACCAGGGCACCGGCCTGGGGCGCACGACCCCGGTGGGCAGCTATCCTCTGGGAGCCAGCCCGTACGGTGCGCTCGACATGGCCGGCAACGTGTGGGAGTGGGTGGCCGACTGGTACGACCAGGACTATTACGACGTCACCGATGGGGCGACCGACCCCACGGGGCCAGCCTCTGGCACCCATCACGTGATGCGCGGCGGTTCCTACGGCTATAGCGAGCACAAGGCGCGCACGACCCATCGAGACGCAGGCACCCCGCGGGCCAGCGGCGCGGGCCTCGGCTTCCGCTGCGTCGTCGTCGGGGAGTCGTTGGAGTAGCGCGGGACGATGGCATCGGAGACCCAGCCGGGCGCAACGCAGCGCAAGAGGCTGACAAAGCCGCAGCAGGCCACCCTGGCCGCGCTCCTCAAGGTCGATGACACCACCATCCTCGAACTCTCCCGCCTGACCCTGCCTGAGATCCGGGAGATCAAGGAGGAGATCGCCCGCGTCTTTCCCGCCGGCAACCTGCCCGCCTTTGTACTGAGCGGGTTGATCAAGCTCAAGGGGCGGCGGGTCGGCTCCGAGCAGGCGACTGGCGATCTGACCGCCTTGCTGCGGGGCCTCGATCTGATCCCGCAGGGGCTCTACGGCGCGCTCATCGCCGGTCCCGCCGCTGCCATCCACGCCTACCAAAAAGTCCTGCGGTTGGCCGGCAAGGATGTGGAAAGCGCTTTCCCCGAAGGCACGTGGCAGTTCTACCTCCAGTTTGGCCTGCGGGAGGATGCCGCTCGCCACGCCAACGAGACAGTGGGTTTCCACCGAGTGCTGGCTGCTCAACACAGCCCTCCGATCCAGGCGGCCGCCGCGTGGGTCTGCGCCGCGCTGGAGCTGCTCTACCGCTGCGACGACCTCCTGCTCACTGATTGGTCGGAGCGGGTGATGCTGCGGCTGCTGATCGAGGAGGCGCTGGCGGCGAACCTCGGCGACAAATCCCCCTTTGCCACCCTGGAGCGCGATTGGCAGCGCCAGTGTCCTTACCGCCGCCCGGACGGTGGTTCGGACTATGTCTCGCACCGCCAGGCCGTCTTTCACCGCTTCCTGGAAGGTGTCCTCCCCGCGCTTCCGCCGCAGGCCCAGAGCCGTTTCCAGCAGCGCTATCAGGCCCGCTTGGCTGAGGAGTTGCCCGCCTACCAGCAGCAGATGACGCTCCTGGCTGCCCTGAAGCCGGAACGGTATCAGGAGAGCAAAGAGTTCGTGCCGCTGTGGCGGGCCGCCGTGGCCTTTGTGTGGCAGGATCGCACCTACCTGCTGCCCGCCTGCCAGCAGGATGATCAGGGCAGCCCGCTGTGCTACCCTCCCCGCCTGGAGGGCGAGATGCCTGCTCCCCTTTACCTGCACCCGCAGAAGGGTTTGTGCGACGCCTCCACGCAGCCGCTGCACACGGACCGCAGCGGGCGGGTGTACTATCGCGATGGCAGGCTCCTGGGCGTCCTGCGCCCGCCCGCGCCCGAGACGGTATTGGGCTGGGTGGCGTCTATTTTAGCCGCGCAGCATCCCGGCGCGCCGCCGACACTCGATCTGCTGCTGGCCGATACGCCGCGCCGCCTACAGCCCCAGTTGCGCGAAAAGCTGCCCTCCGCAACCCAGGTGGAGCTGGCTGCTCTGCGCCGCGCGCCCATCGTCATCAATTGGGATCGTCGTTCCCACGATCTGCCCCTGGCCTACGTCCGGCGCGGCCGCCGGGGGATCGGTGACCACGCGCTGACCGTCTTTCGCACCGACCAGAGTTTCATCTTTGACCAGTCGCACATCTTTTTCGATGGGCTATGGGGCATGGCCGTGGCGGAGGTGATGACCGATAGCGCGATCCACTGGTACCGTAAATCGGCCGGGCGGCCCTTTATCCCCGAGTCGCCGCCTCCGCAGCCGCTGGTACTGAAGGGCAGTCCCAAGGCGGAGGCCGCCCTGCAATCCCACCGCAAGCCTGGCGAGGTGGCCGCCGAATCGAGCGGGGTGGATATGCGCGCGCTCCTGCGCCTGCGCAAGTGGCTCCAGCAGCGGGGCGTGCCCCTCACTGTCAACGACCTGCTGCTCCTTTATCGTTCCTTCCACGCCGCAGGCTACGAACCCTCGCCGCTCCTGCGCCAGGCGCTCAAGGCGTTCGCCGAGCGGGCCGCCTCTCCCCAGGCCCGGACGGCGCTGGAGGCCATCAAGACAACGCTGGCCCGCCTGCGCGAGACCAACCCCGCGCTCCTCATACCGATGAGCGCCAGCAACGTCTCGCCCAGGGAGCGTATCTTTCCCACCACCTTCCGCAATCCACTGGTCGATATCCGGGAAAAGTTTGCCGCCGCTCGCGCGGGCCTTCAGGCCTGCCGCGGCCTTACCGATCCGAACCTGTGGGCCACCTTCGATCGCGCCCGGCGGGAGCTGCTGGCCTACCTGCAGGCCTTTGGCGGCGTGCTGGACGCGCTCAAGGCCGTGACGATGCGCGGGGAGAGCTTTAACACGGCCACGATCCGCATGTTGGCCCACTTGCCTTCCTCGATGCAGCACCTGATGGACGGGATTCCCCAGCGCGTCGGCGCGCTCAACGAGATCATCAAGGGGAACGAGGTTTTCTCCAACGTGGGGCGGGTCGCGCCGGGCAGCACCATCACGCGCTTTATCAGCGCCAAGGACGACGGCGAGACCAAGGAGTTGATCTGGGCTATCGTCACCGACGACGAGGGATGTATGCGCGTCAGCCTGCGCGACTTTCGCCCTTTCGTGCCCCAACTCCTGGCTTTGGGAGAGGATGGACTGGCCAATCTGCTGGCGCAGGATTATCTGACGGCCTACGTGCAGGGGTTCAACCGCTTCGTCCTGACACTGGGGGACGTCATCGCCGCACGGGAGGCCTGAGCGTGATCGTCATCATCAACGGCCCATGCGGGATTGGCGAGACCTCCCACCTGGCGTTCCGCGACGCGCTGCGCACCAAGTACAAGCGCGACCGGGCCACGTACAGCGAGAGCAAGGGCGCTTTTGTCGAGAAGGTGTTGGAGGTGTGGGGAGCGCACAGCGGGTGCCATTCAGATTGACATTTACTCTCTCTGCATTATAATGCCTTTCGCCATGGACCTCCGCGCGAGGCCGTGAGCGCGAGTTCACAATCTATTCAACAGC